>Ga0163109_10001826_pt1 | contig 16720 bp, 13 predicted proteins | sample CRUFie1St13metaG_FD_108704 | JGI IMG/M metagenome (GOLD analysis project Ga0163109, IMG submission 108704) | Marine microbial communities from the Costa Rica Dome - CRUD Field 142mm St13 metaG | ecosystem: Environmental > Aquatic > Marine > Oceanic > Photic zone | place: Costa Rica: the Eastern... | reverse complement strand
TTGGCTGAACTGAACGGCACCAAGAGCTCGGTGTCGTCACAGTCTTGCTGGCCAGCAACGTGTTTGGTGCCATGGCCATACACCCTCAGCCCGAGCTCAAGTCCGTCGCTGTGGTGCAGTTCTTTGAGGGTTTGACTGAGGAGGTCGGACGCCGTTTCAATCTTTCGGCTCCCACCCCAAAAAGCGTTCATGCTGTTTGAGGCGTCAAACACAAACAAAATGCGCGTGGGGACTTCCTCGCCCTCAGCCTGCACCTGCGCGCACAAAGACATGGACACAAGCGCCATCAGGGCCATGGCATTTCCAACCCGACAAAGGACAGAATGGCGAAGGACGAAATTCAACATGGCTGGTTGTCTTGGAGGAGGTTCAATAGTCCTCCAACGTCGACTCAAGTTGATTCAGTGCGTCTTGCAGCTGTTCGTCGCTCGGTGCGATGCCGTGCCACTTGTGGGTTCCTTCCATGAAATCCACGCCTTTTCCCATTTCGGTTTTCATCAGAACCACGGTTGGGATGCCAGACCCTCGGTGTCCGTGAGCTTCAGAAATCACATCTTGGAGGGCCTCGAAGCTGTGGCCATCGCAGGAGAGCACACGCCAACCAAAGGCGCTCCATTTGGCGGCAAGGTCTCCCAGCGACATGACGTCATCCGTGCTTCCGTCAATTTGCTGTCCGTTGCAATCGACGAAGGACAGGATGTTGTCGATTCGGTGATGTGCCGCGTACATGGCCGCTTCCCAAATTTGGCCTTCCTGCAACTCTCCATCGCCATGCAGGGAATAGACCCAGCAGTTGTCGCCCCTCAGGGTTTTCGATTGCGCGGCCCCCAATGCCACACTGAGGCCTTGCCCAAGCGATCCGGAAGCCACGCGTATGCCTGGCAGACCTTCTTCGGTGGCAGGGTGTCCTTGGAGCCGGCTGTTCAGCTTGCGAAATGTGCTCAGCTCGGACACAGGGAAGTATCCCCGTCGTGCCAGAACACTGTACCATACGGGACTGATGTGGCCGTTGGACAGGAAAAATAGATCTTCGTTCGCGCCATCCATGTCAAAAGCGGATGGGTCCACGGTCATGGTGTCGAAGTACAATTGCACCAACAAATCGGTGCATCCGAGCGATCCGCCTGGGTGCCCGCTTTGAACGGCGTGGACCATTCGCACAATGTCGCGACGCACCTGGGCCGCGAGGCTCGAAAGTTGGGGGGTGTTCATGCGTCAAAATTACCTGAAGTGAGAGGGGCGGAAGGGGCATGTGCATAAACTTTGGAAAACCACAAACTCCGTGAAGTACGCGCGCTCTTGCTACCTTTGTGGACCTCAATAAGAACATCAAAACATGGCCTTGCAATGTGGCATCGTTGGTCTGCCCAACGTCGGGAAATCCACCCTTTTCAACTGTCTTTCCAATGCGAAAGCCCAGAGCGCGAATTTTCCGTTCTGCACCATTGAACCCAATTTGGGGGTCATCACGGTTCCGGATCCGAGATTGAACAAACTTGCCGAGCTCGTGCAGCCGCAAAATGTCATCCCAACCACGGTTGAGATTGTCGACATCGCAGGTCTCGTGAAAGGCGCGAGCAAAGGAGAGGGGCTCGGCAACAAGTTTTTGGGCAACATCCGAACCACTGACGCCATTCTTCACGTGCTGCGGTGCTTCGACGACGACAACATTGTGCATGTCGACGGCAGCATCGATCCAATTCGAGACAAGGAAGTGATCGACATCGAGTTGCAATTGAAGGATCTCGAGACGGTGGAATCAAGAATGGCCAAAGTGAAGAAGGCCGCACAAACAGGAGACAAAGACGCCGTCAAGCAAATGACGTTTTTTTCTCGGCTGGTCGAACACTTGGAACAGGGAAAGAGTGCACGTGGTTTGGAACTCGAGGAGTTCGAAGAGCCTTTGATGAAGGAAATGCAGCTCTTGACGTCCAAGCCCATTTTGTACGTGTGCAACGTAGATGAGGCATCTGTGGTGGACGGCAACGCACATGTTGAGCGTGTCAGGACAGTGGCGGCGGAAGAAGGTGCGGGTGTCCTCGTTCTTGGCGCGGCCATCGAAGCTGACATTGCCGAACTCGACGATCCTGAAGAGCGTGAGATGTTTTTGACCGATTTGGGCCTTGAAGAACCAGGTGTGGCCAAACTCATCCGATCTGCATACGCGTTGCTCGATTTGCAGACCTATTTCACGGCGGGAGAAAAGGAAGTGCGTGCCTGGACCATTCGTCGTGGATTCACGGCTCCTGAAGCGGCTGGCGTCATCCACACCGACTTTCAAAAGGGCTTCATCCGCGCGGAAGTCGCCAAGTACGACGACTACGTCAGCCTTGGTTCAGAATTGGCGGTCAAAGAGGCCGGAAAGCTCAGCGTGGAAGGCAAAGAATACATCGTGGAGGACGGGGACATCATGCATTTCAGATTCAATGTGTAAGTGGACCCTCTGGCTGCCAGCCATGGCTGTTTGGGCCCTTTCCAGTTCATGTTGGGGTCAAGAGGCAGGCGCTTCTGCACTTCAGGTGGACGGAATGCCTGTTCAAGTCGCACGCATCATGGAATCCCAACAAAACGCCTGGAACCGTGGAGACCTTGATGGATTCATGGATGGCTACCTGAAGAGCGATTCTCTGATGTTCATCGGCAAGTCGGGGGTGACCTATGGGCATGGCGCCACATTGCAACGGTACAAGACGAGCTACCCTGACAAGCAGGCGATGGGCGCATTGACCTTTGTCAACCGAACGTGGATCGCACTTGGGCCAAATGCTGGATGGTTGATGGGGGAGTGGGCATTGGACAGGACAGATGCGGAAGACGCCTCCGGCATGTACACCTTGCTTTGGCGAAACATTCAAGGCCAATGGGTCATTGTGGCTGACCACAGTTCATGACGATGGATCCAGTGATTCTTGTTGTGGCGGCCACGGTGTTCATTTCGTGGCAGTTGATGGACAGCCCCCAGAAGGCCAAATGGATGTTGATTCCGCACGCCTGCCATGCCCACGGGGAATGGCACAGGGTTGTGTCCCATGCGTTTGTGCATGCCGATTGGATGCATCTGGCCTTCAACATGTTTGTGCTATATGAGTTTGGACAAACGGTCATGCTCGACCTCGCTCCATGGGGTTGGATGGGCTTCCCAGCCATGTACGTCGCAGGGATTGTCGCAGGGGCCCTTCCCGCGCTCAGGAAGCATCGGTTCAATCCAGGTTACCGCAGCCTTGGTGCATCTGGAGCGGTCAGTGCCGTTTTGCTTGCCTTCATCTGTTTGCATCCCACAAGAACACTCCTCCTGTTCTTCGTCATCCCTGTTCCTGCGATTCTTGCAGGCGTGCTGTTTTTCTGGTACGAAAGCCGAATGCATCGCCGAGGGGGCTCTTACGTGGCCCACGATGCCCATTTGGGTGGGGCACTTGTGGGTGTCTCCTGGGTGTTTGCCAGCATGCCCGAAAGCCTCTGGCAGTCGGTGAAAGCCTTGCAGGAATTGATTCAGTGAAGGAGTCGGCTTGTCAAACGGTCAGTCCACAATTCGGTACACTTCCTCGTTGGACCGCCTCATGAAGTAACGCTCTCGTGCAAAGCGCTCCAGAGCTTGTGCGTCGTTCAGGAGGGTGGCCTGGGTTTGGCGCAGCGTTTCATTGCGCGCTTCCACCTCAGCCAGTTCTTGCTTGGCCTGGGCCAAAGCACGGGACTCCCTTACCACAAAAGGCAGTCCCAAGTCGTGGATGAAGGTGGTCCAAAACAGCGCAAGCAACGTGGCTGCGACGTACTTGTTTTGGATGCCCTGACGGAGCCAATCAGGCATGTGCATCACTCTTCGGTTTTGGAGGGTTTCGCGTCCTTGTCGTCGCTGGCCTTTCCTTTGGGCTTCTTCTTCGTTGTCTTTTTCGCAGGAGCGGATTTCTCTTCGTCGCCCTTCAGCACTTCCTCAGCGCCTTTGGGCATTTTCAGAAGTCCGCCCTTGATGACTTCAATTTTGAGTCCTTCCTCGCCTTCGACGAAATCGGCACGGAGAAGGTCTCCTTCAGACACGTCGCTGTTGATGATCTCTTCGGCAAACGGGTCTTCGAGGTACTTCTGAATGGCCCGCTTCAGCGGTCGAGCTCCGTACTTTTCGTCGTAGCCTTTGTCGGCAATGTAATCGGATGCGCTTGGCGTGATTTCCAAGTCGTATCCCAATTCGACCACGCGCTTTTTCAAGGCATCCAATTCGATGTTGATGATGCTGTGGATGTGCTCGCGCTTCAAGCTTTGGAACAAGATGACGTCGTCGATTCGGTTCAAGAATTCAGGGGCAAATGCCCGCTTCAACGCGGTTTGGATGACGTTGTCTCTGTCCGAGGACACGTTGGCCTGTTTGGCAGCGGTGCCAAACCCTACGCCAGTTCCAAATTCAGCCAACTGTCTCGCCCCGATGTTGGACGTCATGATGATGATGGTGTTTCGGAAGTCCACTTTGCGGCCGAGGCTGTCCGTCAATTGGCCATCATCGAGCGCTTGCAGAAGCAAATTGAACACGTCAGGGTGTGCTTTCTCAATTTCGTCGAGCAGCACGATGGAGTAGGGGCGGCGACGCACTTTTTCTGTGAGTTGTCCGCCTTCTTCGTATCCGACATAGCCCGGAGGTGCACCGATCAAGCGTGTGACCGCGAACTTCTCCATGTACTCAGACATGTCAATCCGAATGAGTGCCTCTTCGCTGTCAAACATGAACCGAGACAACACTTTGGCGAGCTGGGTTTTCCCAACCCCAGTGGGGCCTAGGAAAATGAACGAGCCAATGGGTTTGTTGGGGTCCTTCAGTCCCGCGCGGTTTCTTTTGATCGCTTTGACCACCTTCTTGATGGCTTCGTCCTGGCCAATCACCTTGCCCTCCAAATCGGTGTTCATCCGGGCGAGCTTGCCGCTTTCCTTTTCAGCGATGCGCTGAACAGGGATGCCGGTCATCATGGCCACAACGTCGCCGACGTGGTCTTCAGTGACGGTCACACGGTGGTTTTTGGAATCTTCTTCCCATGCCCGCTTGGCCTTCTCAAGTTTTTCGTTCAAGATCCGTTCTTGGTCGCGCAACCTCGCGGCTTCTTCATAGCGTTGGGAGCGAACGACGCGGCTTTTCTCATCCTTGACGTTCTCAATTTCCTCCTCAATCTTCACGATTTCATCGGGAACATTGATGTTGGTCAGGTGCACGCGGCTTCCGACCTCATCCAGCGCATCGATGGCTTTGTCTGGCAAGTGACGGTCGGTGATGTAGCGGCTCGTGAGATTCACGCATGCCGCAATGGCTTCCTCCGTGTACTTGACACTGTGATGCTCTTCGTACTTGTCTTTGATGTTGTGCAGAATTTGGACGGTTTCCTCCAAAGAGGTGGGTTCAACCATCACCTTCTGGAACCTCCTTTCCAAAGCGCCGTCTTTTTCGATGTACTGTCTGTACTCGTCCAGGGTTGTGGCGCCGATGCATTGGATTTCGCCCCTCGCCAAAGCGGGCTTGAACATGTTGGAGGCGTCCAAGGATCCACTGGCCCCACCCGCACCAACAATGGTGTGGATTTCGTCAATGAACAGAATGACATCAGGGGATTTCTCCAACTCGTTCATCACGGCCTTCATGCGCTCCTCAAATTGTCCGCGGTACTTGGTGCCTGCCACGAGTGAAGCGACGTCGAGGGTGACAATTCTTTTGTTGAACAGCACTCGGCTGACCTTCTTTTCGACAATGCGCAATGCGAGTCCCTCTGCAATGGCGCTCTTGCCCACCCCAGGCTCACCCATCAAGATGGGGTTGTTTTTCTTCCGTCGGCTGAGCACCTGGCTGACGCGTTCGATTTCCTTCGCACGTCCGACGATGGGATCGAGGCGGCCCTCTTCAGCCATGCGCGTCAAGTCGCGTCCAAAATTGTCGAGCACAGGGGTTTTGGACTTGGGGTCGCCCTTCCTGGCAGTCGGTCCGCCGGAGCCCGACGATCCTCCGCCAAAATCACTTCCTTCACCTGATGAGTCGTCGTCTGACAAGGAATGGTCGGCACGGGGTGATCCCGCACCGCCTGTTTCAGACAAGAGATTTTCAAATTCTTCTTTGGCCACGTCGTAATCGATGTTGAATGCGTGAATGCTTTTGGTTGCTACGTTGTCTTCGTCCTTCAAAATGCTGAGCAAAAGATGTTCGGTTCCAATCACAGCACTTTTGAAAATTTTCGCTTCGAGATAGGTGATCTTCAAGATTTTCTCGGCCTGCTTGACCAGAGGGATGTTGCCGGAAGAGCCGCCGGATTTGGCGCTTGTGGGACGGACCGAACCCTCCACAAGTTTTCGAAGCTTTTGCAGGTCGCAATTCAATCCTTCGAGGATGCGTACCGCAGTGCCTTCACCTTCTTTGATGAGCCCCAACAACAGGTGTTCCACACCGATGTAGTTGTGGCCGAGGCGAAGGGCTTCTTCCCGGCTGAGTGAGATGACCTCGCGAACCCGAGGTGAAAATTTTGCGTCCATGGAAGTATGTAGTCGTGTCGTTTGCGCTGTAGGAAGGCACCCACCGAGGAGCCTTGAATTGCCTTCCAAATTACACCTGAGATAACTTGAATGCAAAGCTAGAGGACAAGGGGAGGAGGGGCTGCGTTCATGGGCAATGTTATTCACATGGGACCCAGGCCATTTGTGAGTAAGTGTACACCCGTCCAAACCCAGTGGCCATGCGGGTTGTGGTATTTTTGAACGTCAATGAATGAGTCGGAGAAAAGCCGCAGTGTCGCGACGGCACCAAAGCTTGTTCGACGTGAGTAGAACTGTGCTTCACCGCACTTAATTTGCCCCATGGCAGAAGGAGAAAAGATCATCCAAATCAACATCTCGGACGAGATGAAATCGGCGTACATCGATTATTCGATGTCCGTGATTGTCAGCCGTGCATTGCCTGATGTGCGAGATGGACTGAAGCCTGTGCACCGCCGGGTGCTGTACGGCATGCTCGATTTGGGCGTGTTGTCCAACAGGCCCTACAAGAAATCCGCAAGAATTGTGGGAGAGGTGCTGGGGAAATACCATCCGCACGGCGACAGCTCTGTGTACGACACCATGGTGCGCATGGCCCAGCATTGGTCGTTGCGTTACCCCATGGTGGATGGCCAAGGGAACTTTGGATCCATCGATGGCGACAACCCCGCGGCGATGCGCTACACCGAGGCGCGTCTTCGGAAAGTGGCAGAGGACATGCTGTCCGATTTGGACAAGGAAACCGTTGACTTCCGTCCCAACTTCGACGAGAGCTTGAAGGAGCCCACGGTGTTGCCGGCCAAAATCCCGAATCTGCTCGTGAATGGTGCTGCGGGCATTGCCGTGGGGATGGCCACCAACATGCCACCACACAACCTCACGGAAGTGGTCGATGGCATGGTGCACCTCGTGGACAACCCCGACTGCACGGTCGAGGATTTGATGGCGTTTGTCAAGGCACCAGACTTCCCAACGGGCGGGGTGATCCATGGCATTGAAGGAGTGAGGGACGCATTCCAAACGGGCCGCGGCCGCATTGTCATGCGTGGTCGTGCCAAGTTTGAGGAGACCAAAACCGGCCGGGAAATGATCATCGTGGAGGAAATTCCCTACCAGGTGAACAAGGCCGACATGGTGCGAAAGACGGCCGACTTGGTCAACGACAAGAAGATCGAGGGCATCTCAGAAATCAGAGACGAGAGTGACAGAAACGGCATGCGGATTGTGTACGAGCTGAAGCGCGACGCCATCCCCAATGTTGTTCTAAACAAGCTGTACAAGTACACACAGCTACAAACCTCATTCTCAGTCAACAACATCGCACTTGTCAAAGGGCGTCCTGAACTGTTGAACCTCAAGCAAATGATGGCGCACTACATCGACCACCGCCACGATGTGGTGGTGCGTCGCACGCAGTTCGACCTGAACAAAGCGGAAGAGCGTGCACACATATTGCAGGGCTTGATCATTGCTTTGGACAACATCGACGAGGTCATTGCGCTGATTCGTGCGAGCAAGACGCCAGAAGAGGCCCGAAATGGCCTGATGGACAAGTTTGAACTCAGCGAGGTTCAAGCCCGTGCCATCTTGGACATGCGCCTGCAAAAGCTCACCGGATTGGAGCGCGACAAGTTGCGTGCAGAGTACGACGAGTTGATGACGTTGATCGCCGATTTGAAGGACATTCTTGACCGCGTCGAACGTCGCATGGAGATCATCAAGACTGAATTGATGGACGTGAAGGAGCGTTTCGGAGACGACCGCCGTTCAACCATCGAGTACAGCAGTGCCGACCTGAGCATCGAGGACATGATTCCCGACGAACAAGTGGTGGTCACCATCAGCCACGCTGGGTACATCAAGCGTACACGCTTGGCGGAATACCGAGCGCAAGGCCGAGGAGGAGTGGGGTCGAAGGGCAGCACCACGCGTCAAGAAGACTTTCTCGAAAGCATTTTCACGGCGACCAACCACAACTGGCTGTTGATCTTCACTGCAAAGGGTCGGTGTTTCTGGATGCGCATTTTCGAGGTTCCAGAAGGCAGCAAACAAAGCAAGGGTCGCGCAATTGTCAACCTTATCAATTTGGAAGGCGACGACAAAGTGCTGGCGTACATTCCGGTGAAGGATTTGAAAGACGAGGAATACGTCAATGGCAACTACGTCATTCTCTGCACGAAGAAAGGACTGATCAAGAAGACCAGTCTCGAGGCGTACAGCCGCCCACGCACCAATGGCATCAATGCGGTGACCATCCGGGAAGGCGACGAACTGTTGTCTGCGAGATTGACCAACGGGGATTCCGAAATCCTCATGGGCTTGAAATCTGGCAAGGCCATCCGTTTCCACGAGTCCACGGCACGTGCGGTGGGACGAACAGCAATGGGTGTGAAGGGAGTGACGTTGGGTGGACCCAATGACGAAGTGATCGGCATGGTGTGCATCAACGACACGTCGTCTGACATTTTGGTCGTGTCCGAGAACGGATACGGCAAGCGCTCAGCAGTCGACGATTACCGGATCACCAACCGCGGGGGAAAGGGAGTCAAGACCCTGCAAGTCACAGACAAAACCGGCGAGCTCATTTCCATTCTCAATGTGACAGACGAAAACGACTTGATGATCATCAACAAGTCGGGCATCACCATTCGCATGGCGGTCGAAGAACTGCGCGTGATGGGACGCGCCACACAAGGGGTTCGCTTGATCAGCCTCCGTGGCAAGGACGCCATCGCTGCAGTGTGCAAGGTGCCAAAATCAGATGACGAGGATGAATTGAACGATGCGTTGGATGGAACTGAAGGTTCGGTCGAAGCATCGGAGAACACCCCCGACGGGTCGACCACACCTGAGGACGGGGCAGCTGAATCGTCAGATGGCGACGAAGCCTGATGGAACGTGGCACGACGTTTGACATCAAGGGATGTAATTTTGGCATCCTGATTGCAAGAGAACCAGAAAAGAAACACACCCCATGAAGAATTTATTTACCCTGCTTGCTCTGGCATGTTGTGTCCAGAGTTTTGGACAGAAGGAGGTCGTCTCTGCGTACAATGCCAACAAGGAAGGAGACTTCGCCACTGCGGCCACCTACATTGAACAGGCCATTTTGAATCCCAAGGCCAACGTCAAGAACAAAACATGGCGTTACCGCGGTGAGATTTACCTCAACATCAGCAATGACAGCGCCCTGTTTGCGGCATATCCCGATGCGTTGACGAGGGCCAAGGACAGCTACATGAAGGCCCAAGAATTGGACACCAAGGGTTCCTATGAAGATGAAATTCGAGTGGGATTGGGGCAGGTGCAAGTCGCGGCAAGCAACACTGGAATTGGCAAATACAACACTGGTGATTACGGCAGTGCTGGGGCATTTTTCGATCTGGGTGCGGAAATCGCATCGGCGTTCGATGCCACCGACACAATGGCCATTTACAATTCAGCGTTGTGCTATGAAAAGGCAGGTGAAGTGGACCTTGCGGTGGCTCGGTACCGTGCATGTGCAGACATTCAATACCAAGTCCCGAATGTCTTTTTGTTCATCAGCAATTTGTACCGTTCCAATGGACGAGAAGCAGAGGCGCTGGAAACGTTGTCTGAAGCGCGTGGGCTCTACCCGCGGGAGCAAAGCCTCATCATCGAGGAGTTGAACATCTATCTGACGAACGAAGAATTCGACAAGGCGAAAGAGAACTTGACACTTGCCGCAGAGCAGGATCCGACCAATGAAATCCTGTGGTTCAGCTTGGGCAGTGTGCTGGACAACCTTGGAAATGCCGAAGATGCCATTGATGCGTACAAAAAGGCGCTTGAAGTCAATTCTGATTACTTCGATGCGAATTACAACCTCGGCGCCTTGTACTTCAACCAGGCAGTGCAAGGCATCAACGAGGCCAACGACATGTGGAAACCACGCATGACCAAGACTGAATCGGACAAGCAAAAAGCGTTGGAGCAATCCGCGAAGGATTTGTTTGAGACGGCAAAGCCATTTCTTGAGGCTGCGCATTCCATCAATGACGGGGATCTTGAGACCATGAGATCCTTGCGAGACATCTATGCACGGACGGGCGATGACGACAAAATGTTGGAATTGACGGCGAAAATCAAAGCAGCGTCCAATTGATCTAGGGAGCAGGGACAGGCATTGTCCCTTTCTCTTTCCGAATATAATTTACCATAATGTATATTATCATTCAAGAGGGCAGAATTGAGATATCGGTGAATTCGGAGAAAATTCGGCTTGACGTGTGAGTTTGTGTGGTGTGCGCTATTTTCGCACCTCCGGAGGTTTGGCAGAGTTGGTCGATTGCACCGGTCTTGAAAACCGGCGTGCCGCAAGGTACCGGGGGTTCGAATCCCTCAGCCTCCGCTTCAGCAAGAACGTCCGCATTGCGCGGACGTTTTTCATTTGTCACGCTTTGAGAATGATTCCCCAATCCCGTTGTTTCAGGAATCGTTCATTGCTCGCTAATTTGAACACGTGATTCTATCATTCCTCATTTTGCGCTCAAATGGCCCAATGTCCTGGTGCAAACATTTTACGCCATTCTCACGACGGTTTGAATGTCGCTGGCTGACGTACACGGTTTGCCTGCTGGTTTGCTTGACACAATTGCACGGACGTGCGGCAGCCCAAGACGGTTGGTTGTCAGATGTGCTGATTCAACGGTTGCCAAGTGGCGAATCATACGCTGAGATGCAACTCTCGTGGACGTCGCAACCCGATGCGCCTGCAGACAGCATCACGATCACCATGCTTGCGAGTGACAATGAAGGGATTTTGGACTTCCGCAAAGACAAAGTTTTGGGGCGGCCCATGGGTTTGGATTCAGCGGTGTTGGAGCACGTGCACATTCGCCGGCTTGAAGTGCCCAGTGGCAACGTGAAATTTGAATGGTTGGCTCAGTTGGGAGACTCCCTCGTTTATGAACATAATGAGAGTGTGCGGATTCAAGTTGGAGGAATGCCCGAATTCACGGATGTCATGATTGTTGCCACACATGGTCCCGCTTCTGACGTGAGTCAGCCCGAGATGGTGCACAGCGGTCTGGATTTGATTCCTCTCGTGGGCCGACAAATTCCCATCGACGCAGTGTCCGTGCGGTTCTACGTCGAACTCCACGGAGTGGCTGACATTGTTGGTCAGGATTCTCTTTTTCTGTTGACGTACGGTTGGGCCAATGAACGCGGTGAGTGGGACTCTCGTACGACCAAGTACGAGCGAAAGCGTGCAGCTGACATCCTACCCATTTTTGAGACCCTTCCCACCTCCCCCTCTTCCCCTTTGCCGCAATCTCCTGTGTTGAAGTTGCAGGCCTCCACACGCGAAGGTGAAGTCATTGTGTCCCGGGACATCCTCTTGGCCCAACGCCAGTCTGCGACTGCCGTGAATGAGAGCGGCGGGAGTTTGGCGGGCGCTGGAACGTTGTTGCCTTCACTGACGTCGTACGCTGACCGCGCCGACATGGTGCGTCATTTGGAAGACCATTTGGCCATCGCATCGATCAATGAGCAGAACACCATTCAAAACACCTTGATTCCATCAGGAGATGTGATGCAGATGAAGCAATATGTGACTGGATTCTGGTTGGAGCGAAGTGCATCCCTTGCGGAAGCCCATGCACGCCATGTCCAACACGTGGACCGAATTGCCTATGTCAATGAGGCTTATGGGGGTTGCAAGGATGGCCGAGGAAGTTTGACAGAGATGGGCAACATCTACCTCCGCTTTGGCAAGCCCAACACGGTGGTCAAGCGCCACCACGACACGGAATACTATCCGTATGAAATTTGGCATTACCACAAAGCAGGCCGGTTCAACAACAAGCGTTTCTTGTTTTTTGCCCCTCATGTTGTCGCGGAATGCATGGAATTGTTGCACAGCGACATGTTGGGTGAGCGACAAAATGAAGATTGGTTGTCACAACTGCGTTCTCGAGAAAACCGGTTGAGTGTGTCCAAATCGATGGAAAACCGTTTGAATCCAAGAGATTCGTATTCCCGGGAAGAACCCGAAGACCTGTTCTTCAATCCCAGATGATGCCAGAAACAAGATCAACGGCTGTGGTCGTGCTGAATTGGAATGGCGTGAACCATCTCCAGACCTACCTCCCCAGTGTGTTGACCCACACACCCAGCGACGTGGCCATATGGGTGGTCGACAATGGAAGCGAAGACGCCAGTGTCGATTGGCTGCAAAACAATGTGGCCGAACGTGTTCAGGTGCTCGAACTGAAGGAGAACCATGGTTTCGCGGGGGGCTACAACCGGGCGCTGGATCACATTGATGCAGACATGTACGTTCTTCTAAATTCGGATGTGCGTGTGGAGGGCGATTGGGTCACGCCTGTGCTCGAATCCATGGAGCAAAAGGATTGGGACGTGGCAAGTCCCAGGGTCGTGCAAGACGTCGATCCTGGATTGTGTGAGCACGCCGGTGCGGCAGGCGGATGGCTGGACAAGGACGGGTATCCATTCTGCCTGGGACGTATTTTCAATGCCGTGGAACCAAGTGAAGATTGGCATGCGCGCGACCGGGAAGTGTTTTGGGCTTCAGGAGCGTGCTTTTTCATCCGAAAATCTGCTTGGCGCAAAGCGGGTGGTTTCGACAGCGCCCTGTTTGCCCACATGGAAGAAATCGATTTGTGCTGGAGGCTCAAAAATGAGGGGCACCGAGTTGGGTGCGTGGGCACAGTCTCCGTACGTCATTTGGGCGGAGGCACCTTGCAAACCACGAGCCCTTTCAAGACATACCTGAATTTCAGAAACAACCTTGTCGTCATGCTGAAGAATCGGGATGGCTTTTGGCCCGGATTCATGTTTCGCCGGATGGCGTTGGATGGCGTGGCGGCCTTCCGGATGCTTTTCAGTGGGGACTGGCAACAATTTCTTGCTGTAGGCCGAGCCCACGGCATGTTCTATTTGAGACTGCCTGCCGTCTTGCGCCAACGAAGGCAGTTGAAGAACTCGGTCTCACGCCATCCCAATATGGAAGGGTGGTGGCGTCAAAGTGTGGTTTGGGCCCACTTTGTTCAAGGCAAGAAAAGGGCCCGTGACTTGGGGCTGCCTGGCTTGGAATAAGCCCGTTGTGAATCACACAAGGCCAGCCACAAAGGTTGGGGCCGGTTGATGCCATCCATGTCGAAGTTGCCCTGTGATCTGGTCATGTGGGGTTGCGGCGGGATTGTGGACGGCGTTGATGGTGTCGCATCCACCCACCGCCCTTGCGACACTCGTCCTATTGAGCTGGGCTGCACTGCCCTTGAAGCCTTGGATCCATGCTTTGCAGTGGTTGATGTTGGGCTGGGCCACCGGGCTTGGGTTGAAATCCATCCATCGTGCGTCACAACGTCCCCACATCGTCCGAACTACCACGGAATGGGTGCATCTCGAGCCTTCGTTTGTGCCGCCTTCTTTGGCCAAGGGCACCGGGGCTGATGACGAGTGGCGAGGCTTGTGGCATGGACTTGATCAACAGGGACGGCGCATCAAAGTGTGGATGAATGCACCTGAGTACGCATGTCCACAGGGCCGATGGACATTGGTGACCCTCTCTCCCATTCCATTGACCGACGCCGCCTCATCGTTTGATTTCGGTGCATATCTCCGACGTGAGGGAGCCGTTGGACTGGCGGAATGGCTGCACTGGGACAACTCCGATTGTTCCCATTGGAATGGTGTTCACGCTCGAGTTTGGACACTGAGCCAATGGTGGAGAAAACGCCTTAGAACCACCTTCGGTGATGCGGACAGTCAATTGATTCTTGGAGTGTTTGGTGGGGAAAGAAAGGCCATTGAACACAAAGTCACAGAAGCCTTTGGTCAGTTGGGTTTGGCCCACCTTCTGTCTGTGAGCGGTTACCATGTCGGATTGGTCGCGTCCATCTTTTTGTTGTTTTTGCGTTGTCAAAACAGATGGCACAAATCCATGAGTGTCGTGGGTGTCGTTTTGTCGTTGGGATTTGTTGTGGCGTGTGGAAATCCAGTGTCTGGTCTCCGATCATGGTTGATGTTGTTGTTGTTCTGGTGTTCGGCCATCCGGGGGCGTCGGTTGAAGCCCTTTGAATGTTGGGGGATTGCGGCTGTCGTGGTTGCCTTGTGGGACGTGCATGTTCCCAATTCGTTGGGCGCACAACTGAGTTTTTGGGCGACTGGGAGTCTGCTTGCCTTGCCCAACCTTTCCTCTTGGTGGCGGGTGCCATTGAGGGCCCAATGTGCCACTGCGTTTTGGACCGTCAGAACGTTCAATGTGGTTCCTTGGGCATTCTATCCTGCCAACCTGTTGGCGGGGCCAACCATGCTCGTTTTGGGTTTGCTCGTAGGTGCCTCCCTGTTGCTCCCCATTTCATGCGGGGTTGAAACGTGGGCGGTTGCCTTCGCCGATGGTTTGGCTGGGGGGGCGGTTTGGATCGCTGAAAATTGGCCTTTGTCGGCATCAGGACAGCCGTTGTCAGGCAGGGTGGGCTTTCTCATCTTGCTCCCGTTTTCACTGCACTGGGCTGTGCACTTGGTTCCGGAGAAGGGCCGAAGACGCCTCCTCTGGGCCATACTGTGTTTGTCCTCCACTTTGCTGATTGGCCTTGAAACCACCATCCAGGCGCGTCGAGGTGAGCCTGTTCATTACGCCCTGAAAGGGCGTGAGCATTGTTGGATGGTCACCGATGGCCATGGCGCATGTGGTTGGTGCAATGGGCCCTCTCAGGTTCCACAGCACTTCGCAAGACAGATGGGGATGGAAGGTGAGGTTCTCACCATCGTGGATGCTGACAGCTCAAAATGGGGCCAAAAAAAAAGGATCCAACCACCGTTTGAGGTGTGGATCCAAAGAAAATCGTACCGTGCGACCAGCCATCCCGTGCGGCTGAAAGATCTCAGTTCAACTTCAACAAATTGGTGAGAACTTGGTCCACGTAGCCTTCCCATTCTGGAATGTCTGCTATGGGCAAAATGGCGTTGACGCGGTTGTTGCGGCGTGAGTAAATGGCTTCAACAAAAAAGCCGTTGACTTCAAAAATGCAAAGGATGTAACGGTTCTCGATGATGCGTTGTGCGAGGCAAACGCCGTGGTCCCACATGTAGGAGGTCTTTTGATCGAGAGGGAGTCTATTGAATGTGTCGAGTTTCATGGCACGGGAGGATGTGTGTTCAATGTTCTCTCTTCCCTACGCTCTCGATGCTTGAAAGGTTTCACTTGAACGTCAAAACACTTGTATTTTTCGTGCATGAGCGAAACGCAACGTCTTCACCTTGTGGAATGTCCAAGGGATGCCATCCAAGGATGGCCTCATCCCATTTCGACTGAAGACAAGCTCGCCTACTATCGGAGTCTTCTTCGCGTTGGATTCGACACGCTCGACATGGGAAGTTTTGTTTCGCACAGGGCGATGCCTGCCATGGCTGATACGGCATCTGTGCTGGGACAGCTCGAAGAGGAAGGGATTTGGGACCAGACCCAAACACAAGGATTGGTCATTGTGGCCAATGAACGCGGTGCGAAAGAAGCGGTGACATTCGATTCAGTGAAGGTGGTTGGTTTCCCTCTGAGCCTCTCCCCTACGTTTCAAGAACGCAACACGCGCGCCACCCTGGATGAAGCCTGGAAACGCCTCGACGCGATTGCATCGCACTGCGCCAATGCTGACAAAAAGCTCGTGGTGTATTTGAGCATGGCCTTTGGCAATCCCTACGGCGATGTTTGGGATCCTGAGATGCCGGCCAATTGGGCCCAAAAACTGAAAGCCCGTGTGGCGCCTTCGGTCATTTCCTTGGCCGACACAGTGGGCACGGCCTCTGCTGAAGTGGTGGAATCTGTGTTCGCGGCGACAACGCTGGAAGTGGGTCGAGAACACCTCGGCGCTCACCTGCACTTGCACCCCATGGAAGGTCTGGACAAAATCAAGGCAGCGCACAAAAGTGGCTGCCTTCGGTTTGACGGTGCATTGCGTGGCGTGGGTGGTTGCCCAATGGCGCAGGACGACCTCGTTGGCAATGCACCCACAGAATGGATTGTGGAATGGGCCGAAAAAAAGGGGCTGTGGTCTGTGGAACAAGCCCATGCCCTCGACCAGTCTCTTTCACTGGCCGCTGACTTGTTTTCTTGACAGAAACAAGGTCAATTCAATCCGTACGACATCAATTGAATGCTGTACGTGGAAGAAGCCAGCTCGATGGTCTCCACCTTGGCTGTGTTGATGTGAATGCGGTAGTGTCTCATGATGCACCGCCT
>Ga0163109_10001825_pt1 | contig 16725 bp, 13 predicted proteins | sample CRUFie1St13metaG_FD_108704 | JGI IMG/M metagenome (GOLD analysis project Ga0163109, IMG submission 108704) | Marine microbial communities from the Costa Rica Dome - CRUD Field 142mm St13 metaG | ecosystem: Environmental > Aquatic > Marine > Oceanic > Photic zone | place: Costa Rica: the Eastern... | reverse complement strand
GTTCTCAACGCTTCAACGAAAAGTTTGCGATCAAAAACCGCAGGCTCATACCTTTACTTCAGTTCAAATGCATCTGTATCAGCTCAAATCAAATCTGATTTTGACGGTTGGATTAAAGCACAAGCAGATGAAGTTTTTCCAAACTTTAGCACAGTAGCAGCAATTGGAACAGCAGGTCAGATTGCTGATGGATCTAGCGTGCGGTATGTTAATTCATTGGGATTAGAATACGATCAAGCCATTATTAAAGGTTTAATCGGAGCTGTAATGACGGATCAAATGTTAAATAATTATCTAGATCCAGGAGTTCTAGACGCAGGCTCGAACAGAACTGACAACGATGACGGTATTCTCTATACAGACAAGAACTACACGACTATGGAGCACAAATGGGACGAAGGCTACGGATACTTATTTGGCGGTGCTCAAGATGGCGCAAATCCTTTAAGCACGATCGGAAGAGATGATTCTTTCTTGAATAAATATTTCGGAAAAGTTTCAGATGATAGCGATTTCAGTTCTATCGCTCAAGATACCTACGATGCCTTAAAGCTAGGTAGAGCTGCTATCGTAGCCGGAAATTACACGGTTCGTGACGAACAAGCAGATCTAGTTCGTGAGCTGGTAAGTAAAGTTATTGGTATTCGTTCAGTATACTACCTTGAAGCAGGAGCTACAGCACTTGATGGGGGAGATATGGGTGGCGCATTCCACGATTTAAGCGAAGGATTTGGTTTTATTTATAGCCTACAATTCACGCACAATCCAAACACGGATGCACCATACTTCAGCCATAATGAAGTAAATGACATGTTAGATGACATAATGAACGCTTCCGGAAATGGTTTTTGGGACGTTTCTACATCGGATTTAAGATCCATATCTGCCGATATCGCAGCGCGTTTTGATTTTACGGTAATCCAAGTAACCAACTAGAATGACCAATAAACCCGTTCTGTTAAGCGATTATTGGACAGGGGCGCTCCTATTAGGAGCGCTCCTTTTCACTTCTTCATGTGAAACCAATGAAGGAAATACCGATACTTGGAACCGTTCGGTTATGCTTTCTCATTGGGCCGACGAAATCATTTTACCCTCATGGAATGAATTTAATATCAAGTCTACAGAGGCAGCGCATGCTGCAGATACTTTTGCTTCAAAGCTTGACTCTACCGCGTTTGAAATTCTTCGCTCAAAATACCAATCTGCGTACAGCAGCTGGCAAAAGGTAAGTCTTTTTGAAATTGGACCTGGAGAGCAGCGCAACATTAGACTGAGGTGCAATACTTATCCAACTGATACGGCCGTCGTGAAAGGCTCTGCAGAAAGTTTTATGGTCAATAGTCCACCTAATTTACTGCTCCCATCCACGTTTATACAACAAGGGTTTCCTGCACTTGATTATCTTTTATTTGCCAAAGGGAGTATCAAAAAACAGCTTGAATACTATAACTTCCACCCAGAAGTAGTGGGTTATATTCAGCTGCTTTTTTCAAATATTGCAGCTTTGGGAAGTGACGTCTATAATGATTGGACTTCTGGCTACAAAGCAACATTCATCGAAGCTGATGGTTCCTCTGCAACTGCTTCGGTAAATAAAATGGCAAACGATTTTATTTTTCACTACGAAAAAGAATTGCGAGCAGGAAAAGTTGGTATTCCTGCAGGTATATGGAGTCCAAGTATACTCCCACAAAACTTGGAGTCAGTTTACAATCCAGAATTTTCTAAGGAGCTCTTTCAAATTAGTTTTAACGCACATGTTAATTTCTTTAATGGGAAAAGCTTTGACGGTTTAGGAGAAGGGCCAAGCTTTTCAGGGTACTTAGATCATTTGGCAGCGATGGAAGATGATATGCTCTTATCGGATGCGGTAAATCAACAATTTAATGAAAGCCAGTCTGCATTGAATACAATCACAGAAAGCTTCAAGACTACCGTAGAAAATGATGTCTTTACTATGTTGGCCTTGTATGACGAGCTCCAGAGAAACACTATTCGGATAAAAACCAATGTAATGCAGATTCTAAATGTTAAGATTGATTACGTAGATGCCGATGGCGATTAGAGAACTCTATCACACAATCAATAAACCCACAGAAGCCGCTCCGTTAGCGGCTTTTCGTGTTTTATTTGGACTTTTGATTGCCGTCTCTATGATTCGATTCGTGGCCTATGGCTGGGTAGAGAAATTATATCTCACTCCAACCTTCCACTTTACTTATCTAGGTCTTTCGTGGGTAAAGCCATTAGGTCCGTGGACCTATATTTTATTTATACTGTGCTTTATTAGCGCCTTAGGTTTGGCTATCGGCTACAGGTATAAATTAAGTGCTATTAGCCTGTTCTTATCCTTTACCTATATCGAGGCAATGGATAAAACGACTTATTTAAATCACTACTATTTTATTAGTATTGTGGCACTGCTGCTATGTTTTCTTCCTGCCAATGCAGACTTTAGTGTAGATGCTAATCAAAGCAGGGTTCAAAGGCAATATGTCCCTGTTTGGACCATATTTAGTGTCAAAATGTTTGTGGGAATTGTGTACTTCTACGCCGGTTTAGCCAAGCTAAATACAGATTGGCTCCTTGAAGCTCAACCCCTTGCCATATGGCTATCTACAAAAACCGATATACCAATTATTGGACATCTTTTTGAATACACCTGGCTTCATTATTTTTTTTCATGGGGAGGCGCTCTTTATGATCTAAGCATACCATTCTTACTCATAAATAAGCATACTCGTAACGTTGCATTTTTGCTGGTTATCGCTTTTCACATAATGACCCGTATATTATTTCCTATTGGAATGTTTCCTTGGATTATGATTGCTGCTGCCACAGTATTTTTCCCTAGTGATACACTCAAAAACATTCTTACCAAAACCTTTAAGTTTCTTAGACCAAATACATCTATACACAATGCCTCCAGGCTTTATTTCAGCAAGATTCTTGTGGGAGTAATAATTATCAGTCAAATACTATTGCCTTGGCGATATCTTGTATATCCGGGAGAACTTTTCTGGCATGAACAAGGATTTAGATTTTCGTGGCGCGTAATGGTAATGGAGAAACAGGGCTATACCACGTTTAGGGTAGTAGATAAAAATAACGGGGAAAACTGGACCGTGAAAAATGAGGACTTTCTGACTACATTTCAAGAGAAGCAAATGGCTTTCCAACCCGACTTTATTTTAGAATATGCTCACCACCTAGCCCACTATTATAAAATCAATCACAACCGAGATATTGCTGTATACGCAGACTCCTACGTCAGTTTGAATGGGAGAAGCACCAAACCCTTTGTGGATCCCACAATAGATTTAACAACGAGATCCAGAAATCTAAAGCCAATAGATTGGTTATTACCCTTCAATGATAATATTCATGGGATTTAAAAGATTCATTTTCCTCATTTCGCTACCTGTAACTATCTATGGTCAATCCGAAGATACTACTAGTATTATCCTAAACGAGATAGAAGTGAAGGAGAAAAAGTTGGAGGCTCGTACCGCGCTGAAAAGTGTCGACGGCATGAGTATTTACTCTGGAAAGAAAAGTGAAGTCGTATCCTTAGATCAATTGGTATTAAACAAAGGAGCGAATACAACAAGGCAACTATTCGCTGGTATAACTGGACTCACCATTTTCGAAAATGACGATGCCGGATTACAACTTTCTGTAGGTTCAAGAGGGCTTGACCCAAATAGATCTTCAAATTTTAATACACGTCAAAACGGCTACGATATCAGTGCAGACCCTTTGGGATATCCAGAATCTTATTACACTCCTACAAGCGATGGTATAGAACGAATAGAAGTCATCCGAGGTGCGGCAAGTTTACAATATGGTTCTCAATTCGGAGGTTTGCTTAATTTCCGAATGAAGGGGCCTGAAAAAGGAGTTTTATGGGCAATTGAAAATAGTACCACAACCGGTTCGTATGGCTTAGGCACTAATTTTACTAGTGCAACGCTGAGAAAAGGGCCGGTTAGCGCCTACGGCTATTTCAATAATCGTAAATCACAAGGCTTTAGGCCAAATAGTGCATTTAATGCAAATCACAGTTTCATACAGATAAACTTTACCCCTAACGAAGTCAATAAGTTTACATTTGAACACACTTATCTTTATTACTTGGCTCAGCAGCCTGGGGGTCTTACAGACGATATATTAAAAAGTGATCCTTTCTTTTCCAATCGTAGTCGCAATTTCTTCCGTGTGAATTGGAATTTATTGCACGGGAATTGGACCTACTCACCAAATGTAAAAACAACAATTAAAGTCAGTGCTACTGCATTGGAAGCAAACAGGTTTAGTCTAGGATTCAGAGGTATTCCAAGCATGATTAACTTAAATCCGATAATAACTGTTGATGAACAGAATGCTGATGGCTCGTTCGTTTATGAACGTGATCTAATTGCTGGCCACTTCAGTAATCGGACAGCAGAGGCCAAAATACTTCGACGTTATCGATACTACGATAAACCACGCGTGCTACTTTTGGGGATCAAGGCTTTCCAATCTCTAAATCTCAGTGAACAAGGGCCCGGAAGCAAGGGTAATAATGCAGATTTCAGCTTTCGCTGGCAAGAGTATAGTGATTACCCAAATCAAAGCTCATTCACTTTTCCAAATCTGAATTTAGCGGCCTTCATGGAACACATCTTTTTCTTAGAAAATGGATGGAGTATCACACCGGGAATGCGTATAGAACATATTCGTACTGAAGCCCAAGGTTTCTACACAAATATTGTTTTTGATAACGCCGGAAATGTAATTGACAGAAACAAGCTCAATGATGACTTTAGTTTTTCAAGAGGGTTTGCACTTTTGGGAATAGGGGTTTCTAAAAAAGAAATAAATAAAGAGAGGTATTTTAATTGGAGTCAGAATTACCGTTCTGTCACCTTTGCGGACATCAGAACCGTTAATCCAACCTTCATAATCGACCCAGAAATTAAGGATGAGAAAGGTTGGACTAGCGACTGGGGAATACGAGGCAATAAGGGTCCTTGGGGGTATGACGCCAACCTATTCACCTTATACTATGCAAATCGCATTGGTATCGTTTTTAATAATAGAGCCCAGCGTGTTCGAAAAAATATTGGCGCTGCTCTAATGTATGGTGTAGAAAGCTTTATTTCCTATGACCTGACTTCCAAGAGCCAAAGTAAGTGGGAAATAGACCTTTGGACTAACACAGCCATTACAGGTTCTAATTACATCCAAAGTGATGTTCCCAATGTCCAAGGTAAGCGTGTTGAATTTGTACCATTGTTGAATCTAAAAACTGGGGCCACAGTAAAGAGCGAAAAATGGAGTTTTAACCTACAAGTAAGTGCATTGACCAAACAATTCACTGATGTCGAGAATAGCGAAGTAGGACAGCCTGGTGATCTTCGTGACGGTATTTTAGGTCCAATACCTACTTATAATGTGATTGACTTTAGCGGTGCATACACATCAAAATGGGGGGCTATTGACTACGGAGTAAATAATATATTTAACTCAATTTATTTTACCCGGAGAGCTTTAGGGTATCCGGGACCAGGCATTATTCCTTCCGCGCCAAGGAATATTTATTTAGGGCTTCGAATAAAATTGGATGATAAGACTGTTAAATATCTAAAGAAGAATTAATACAGATTGAAGATAATCGGAATCACGTTTGTCACAGTAGCTCAATAAATAAGATGGATTTACGTGCCAACCGAAAGTGCCTTTGATAGAAATTAAGTTTTTATAGTTTCAAATCATAACCTGAGGAAAAAACATCAGCAACTCCTACTTTCCCCAAATAATTTCCAGCTAAATACATACCGCGGGGTAATTTTTCAAATAGCTCCTTCTTCCACTGTCCAAAGCCTATATGTGACTGTGGAATAGCCTGTTTCCAATAATATGTGTGCAAAAGCTCACGAGAATAATCTCCGAGAATCAAATCCAGTTCATTTTGGATTGATTCCATATGTGAAGCCTTGTGAAAAACTGTGATATTTCTCATGCGTTTGGGCGCACGACCATGAAAAACTGAGCTAGTGAATAAAATCCCTTTGACTTTCATCTTCGAAGATGAGGGTATTAGTATACCAAAACCTTCGAAAACTCCAGGCAGAAGATCTTCAGCAAAATGACTTACAGAAAGTTCTTCATATGTTAACTGCTGCAAATGGTTTTTCAAATCTCCTCTTATCAACTCGGCAAGTATGTATGCCGGTAACGCACTTATCAATTTCTTACAGTCAAAATTTCCGCGATTTGTTTGGACCAAGAATCCTGAGGATGTCTTCTCAATATTTTGGACTTTAATCTCAAGAATTACTTGATCTGTAAATTTTTGAGTAAATGCCTCTCCAATCTTAGCGAAACCACCTTCTATATTGATGATTTTACGGGGCTTTAACGGGGCTTTGAATAAAGTACAGAGCATAGAACCGTTTTCCTGTTCGCCCATTTTAAATTTCTCAAGGACAGTGGCGGCGCTCAGATAGTGGATATTTCCAGCATAGATACCTCCAAGCACTGGTTCCACTAGCTTTTCCGTCGCTTCGGTGCCAATACGTCTGCTTAAGAAACTCGCGACACTTTCATCCTCTGAAGTTCCCCTCTTTCGAAAAGGCTCGGTAGCGAAATGCCACTTTCCCTTTAGACTCAACCAAGAGGCTCCAAAAATGTCCTTAAGTCCCCCCACAGACACCACCTTTCCGTCATTAAACAGGTAGCGTTTCTTGCTAAGGGCGGTAGCCTTTAAAATCTTGTCTTCAAGGCCTAATTGGACTAAAAAGTGTTCGAAATCTTCCGATAGAGCACAACTATTTGCACCATTGTCAAGAGTGTGACCGCCGACTTCCACAGAACTGAGACAACCGCCTAGCTGTGGTGCAGCTTCTAACAATAGAAACTCTTGACCTTGCTCTTGCGCTTTAAACGCAGCACCCATTCCCGAGATGCCGCCGCCCAAAATGAGCAATGGAACGTGGGTTATATCTTCCACTCGCTGATCCACTTTCCGAGTAATGCCGACCAATCGTCACGGTCGTTCATGCACGCAATAGGCTGAAAATGCTCACCGCCGTTATGCAAGAAATCTTCCTTGCCCTCCTCGTTGATCTCCTCGAGGGTCTCCAAACAATCGCTTACAAATGCAGGGCAGACTACAGCCAACTTCTTTTTGCCTTCACCGGCTAATTCCTCCAAGCGCTGCGCCGTATAAGGCTGTATCCATGGATCGCGACCTAATCGGCTCTGGTATGAAGTTTCATACGTGCCTTCTTCCAATCCCAATTGTGCTGCGACTAGTTTCGTAGTCACCGCAGTTTGGTGCTTGTAACATACCTTATGTGCCTCTGAGACGACACTACAACAGTCATTGACTTTGTAGCAATGCAGCCCCGTGCAATCGCTCTTCTTCACATGACGAACTGGGATGCCGTGATAACTGAACATTAAGTGGTGATCCTCCGGCAAGTTTTCCTTAATACTTGAACTGAGCACCTTGATGAAATCGTCATCATCGTACCACGGTTCCTTAAAGGTCAATTTCAATTTTGGAAAATACTTTTCGGTCACTTCTTTAACGCGGTCTACAACGGTCTCGTAGGAGCTCATTGCGAAGTGCGGGTACAATGGTATCACATAGAGCTCCTCCAAATGTGGGTTCTCCTCGGTCATGACTTTCAAGGTGCTGTAAATACTTGGCTGTGCATAGCGCATCGCCAAATAGGTCGGGATTTCAGTATGCTGCCGCACTTTAGCAATTAGGCGTTCTGAGAGTACAATAAGCGGTGATCCTTCGTCCCACCAAATAGTCTTGTAGGCCGCAGCGCTCTTTTTAGGACGCGTGTTTAAGATGATGCCCTTCACCAAAAAGGTGCGCAACCATTTTGGGAAATCAATTACGTGATCGTCCATTAAAAATTCGCCTAAATACTCTTTTACATCCTTAACTTCTGTAGTCTTTGGCGAGCCTAGATTAATCAATACGGCTGCTTTTTTCATAGCTGCTGCAAATACTTCTTTGGGGTAATTTGATACTTCTTCTTAAAGGCGGTAATAAAGTGCGACGGGTTTCCATAACCCAGTGCATAGGCGACTTCACTGACCTGATAATTTCTAGAATCCAACATAGCTTTAGCGGAATTCATTTTATAATCGAGAATAAATCCACCCATGGTATTTCCGTACATTTCTTTAAATCCAGATTTTAGCTTGTATTCGCTGATGCCTACATCAAGGGCCAATTCAGCAATACTCGGCGGTTGCGTCATTCTTTCTATCAATACGTTCTTGGCCGTTTTAATCCGCGTTCTCGTCTTTTCATCTCTAAGGAAAGGACACGCTTCTGTATCCTCTGACTTACGATCAAAATGTAGCGCTAGAACTTCGAGTAATTTCCCTTTGGCAAAAATCTTTCGGGATGCTGGACTGAGGTCGCTGGTAAATAGACTTTCTAAAGCCCACTTTACCGACGAGCTACATTCACGCTCGTCGTATAAGGGCTTGGCGGCATTCTCACCGTTGAGAAAGGTTAACACTTCAGCCTCATCTATAAATAAGGTGTGCAACTTATCTACTGTCGTGTAAGCCGCCAACCACTTGGCACCAGTATCAGGAATCAGATCAAAGATCAAATCCTTCTGCGGATTATACATGAAGAAATACTGACCCGATAGCAATCGTTTCTGATAATGCGGGCTAAAATTGAACCCCAAGTGACCCTCTAAACAGAAATAAAACTGAATAATCCGAGACGGCACCTCGCATTTGACGGTATGTGAACCTTCACTTCCCGGATCGAAACCAGTGTAAAGCGAAAGTCCATTTTCAGCAAATTCGTGCCTGTAACCCCGTTCACCGGTATTTTGTATTAGATTAATATCGTTTACCGTCATTTTTCGCGTATTTATGATCAAATGTACAGAGCATTATCAGTCACAAAGGTCGACCATGTCGTCTCCGAGAGTATTTTAACGTTTATAGGTATTTTTTTGTTCAGAACCATTCTAATTTCGTGCCATTCAAGGAAAAAATGACACAATTTACTGGGTATAATTGGTATGCGTTCGGTATTACACATGAACATGCTGCAGCCAAAGAGCGCCAACATTTTGCCCTAACCGAGGAGCAATTAAAGTACTACTTTCAAGAAATCCTACCGCAAAACGACTGTGTTGGTTTTATAGCTAATACTTGTAATAGGACTTCTTTTTTCCTCTTCGGAAAGGACCCTGAAAATATTGAGAAAATATTCCTAGAAAACTTGTCTGTCACCAATATAACTGAAATAGGTGGACGTTATATAGGTAAAAAAGCGATCTATTATTTATTTGAGGTAATGGCCGGATTAGACAGTCAAATCCTGGGGGATTTTGAAATCGTCGGTCAAATGAAAGCCGCCTTTGACAAAAGTAAAAAACAAGGGACAGGATTGGGTATCGTAGAGAAACTAGTTAATCACGCTATTTACTGTTCTCGCCGCATCAAAAACGAAACCGGTCTATCTGAAGGCACTTCTTCTACTAGTTATGCTGCTGTTCAGTTCCTTAAATCAACCTTACCGAACTTTTCTTCCGCGAAGATTTTAGTCCTTGGCTTAGGACAAATTGGTAAGCGTACACTAGACAATTTAGTAGCAGAAAAAGGAGCTAACCAAATTTTTATCGCTAATCGGGGTAGCTCAAAATCCAAGAAGCAAGCCGCGCTGCACGGTGTCCACCCACTAAGTTGGGAAGAAGCCTTTAAGAATATCGCCCAATTTGATGCCATTATAAGTGCCGTTAGTGCTCCAGAGCCCTTGTTTACCAAAACTACCCTGGCCGATGCCAAAGCTAGATGCATCGTAGACCTCAGTATACCTTTCAGCGTGGCGGAAGAAGTTCAGAATGACCAAACAATAGAAGTGGCAAATGTTGATAGATTGAGCACAGCTATTGCTAAGCAAATGAAACAACGTAAAAAATGGGTTCCACGAGCGCATGAGATTATCAGAGAAGAACTGGACAAATACAAAGAATGGGAGCTTGCTGTTGATGCAGTTCCTATCATTAAAGAATTACGAAACCGATTGGAGAAAGAGTGGTCAGCCAAACATACAGATCTTGAAAAAATAGAGCGCATTAGCGGGAAAATCGAAGCGCGTCTTTTCGAAAGAATCAGAAAGAATCCAAAGCTATTGAGAGAACTTCAAAAGCAGCTTTATGGAAGATCGTAAACTGCGTATTGCCTCGCGCACTAGTCCACTAGCCCTTTTCCAAACTCATGAGGTCATAGACCGTTTGGAAGAAAACTACAGCGATTGGTCATTTCCCATTATTCCTATTTCAACCAAAGGAGACAAAGACCAAAGCACTTCCTTGCAAAACCTAGGACAAACAGGTGTTTTCACTAAAGCCCTAGACGATGCCATCCTCAGCGGAAAGGCAGATATCGGGGTGCACAGCCTCAAGGATTACCCCACAAATGTTCCAAGGGGCCTAAAGCTACTTGCAGTCCTTCCACGAGATGGATTTCTAGATGCATTTGTTCCGGGCAATAGCAAAAAATCCAAAGAAGAAAACCTCACCCTACTAAGCGGCTCTCCGCGCCGTAAAGCATTTTGGCTGCGTAAATACCCAAACCATACTTTCAAAGACTTACGAGGTAATATGCATACGAGAGTGGAAAAAATCCTCGCTACCGATGGCGGAATTGTTAGCGCGCCAGGGCTAAAACGAATTAATCTTCTTCCCGAGAATGCCGAACTCTTGGACTGGATGCTCCCGGCTCCAGCACAAGGCGTCATGGCTGTTATTGGAAGAGATGGCGACCCTCAGTTAGAGGAATTTATTGGTAAAATAAATCACCCTGAGACGTACGTCTGCGCACATGTAGAACGGGACTTTATGGCCTCCGTTGAAGCAGGGTGTGCCTCTCCCTTAGGCGCTTTATGTCAACCAATCAAAGGCGGTATCACTTTTGAGGGCGCCCTGCTGAGTATAGACGGACAGCGTAAACTTTCGGTAAGCCGTACTATTCCATCTAAACAGTGGCAGGAAGCTGGACACCTTGCAGCTCAAGAATTACTAGCGAATGGGGGCGCAAAAATAATGGAGGAAATCCGTGCACAGCTACCTAAAGACGTGTTGTGTCTGAAAGAAATCGATAAAGAACAGCGCTCCTTAGCCCTTGAAATGGACCTGAAACTACACGATATTAAAGTGCTCGATTTAGTTCCAATGTCATTTGAAATAAAGGCGTCTGACATTGCCATAGTAGCGAGTTCCTTCGGCGCTGAACAACTAAAAAATAAGCTAAGTGAAATGCCCGGTGAGATTTGGATTGTTGGCCAAAAGGCAACCGATTTACTTATCAATAACGGCTACTCTGGGAGGATTAATACCTACAGCAACAGCAGTGAATTGGTGGAAGCCTACCAAGAAAAGCAACCAGGAACTGCAATATACTACGGCGCTGAGCGCACCAGTCAAGACTGGAATAAGCATGGGATAGGGCACATCATGACCTACCGCAACATTGCAAAACCACCGCGCCTTGCAAGGCAACATTGGGATGCAATTTTAGCCTTTTCGCCACTAGGAGTGGGCAGTGCACTACAAGAGAACGATTTCCCTAAAGAGACTCCCATTATCTGCATTGGTGAACGCACTGCTGAGGCAGTAAAAGCTCTAAACTTTTTTAGTGTTAAAGCCGCTCCACAAGCAGATTTCACCAACCTACTTCAAACCTTGAAAGACGAATTGATATGATAAAAAATGACCTGTTTCTTCGCACCCTGAACGGCGAGAAAATCGAGCGCCCACCAGTATGGTTCATGCGCCAAGCAGGACGATACCTGCCAGATTATATGGTCCTCAAAGAGAAATACAGCTTCTTTGAGCGCGTCCAAAACCCAGACCTCGCCAGAGAAATAACTGTTATGCCGATTGACCAAGTCGGCGTAGATGCGGCCATTCTATTTTCGGACATTCTCGTAATTGCCCAAAGCCTCGGACTTCAGGTGGTCATGGTTCCGGGAAAGGGCCCTGTACTACAAACGGCAACCACCGAAGCAGAGGTTGCAGCATTAAACGTTGAGAATACGGAAGAATTTTTCCACTATACTGCCCCAGCCATAAAGGCAGTAAAAGAAGGTCTAGACAACCGTGTTCCTCTAATCGGATTTGCTGGTTCACCCTGGACCCTACTTTGCTATATGGTGCAAGGAAAAGGCTCTAAAGATTTCGGAGAAGCGAAGCGATTCATCCTCAACGAACCAAACCGCGCCAAGATGATGCTCGAAAAGATCACCGAAGCCACTATCCGTTACCTTCACATTCAGATCGACGCAGGGTGTGATGCTGTACAAATTTTTGACAGCTGGGGTGGCATACTGAGCCCAGCAATGTATGATGAATTTTCATTGCCTTACATGGAAAAAATCACCGAAGCTGTAAAAGATCTTGTACCGGTAATTCTCTTTGCTAAAGGTGCTTGGTACGCACTGGATAAACTCCATGCTACAGGGGCTTCGGCCCTAGGATTAAGCTGGACGACTTCACCAGATTATGCACGTAAAGTGTGTGGGGCGGATGCGATATTACAAGGAAACCTGGACCCAACAACTCTTCTCGCCTCACCAGATGTAGTGGCAAAAGCCACTAAAAAGATGATTGATTCTTTCGGAGGACACAACCACATTGTTAATCTCGGTCATGGTGTACTACCAAACACAAGTGTAGATAGCGCCAAAGCCTTTGTCGAAACAGCTAAAGCCTACCGCTACTGATGGAATTTACCCCTAAAATTCGCTTCTTCAACTTTATTCGCGGCTTACAAAACGAGATTTGCAAAGCTTTAGAAGCCTTGGAGCCGGAAGCAAAATTTATCGAAGATCGTTGGGAACGTCAAGCTGGCGGCGGCGGTTGGTCGCGCGTATTGAAAGGCTCCGCTTTCGAAAAGGCTGGTGTCAACGTAAGTGAAGTTCACGGTCCAGTACCAGAAGTGTTGAAAGGTACCGTCCCCAAGAGCGCAATAGAATTTTATGCCACCGGTATCAGCTTGGTCATTCATCCTATGAACCCAATGGTACCAACCACACACGCAAATTTCCGCTATTTCGAGGTAACTGATAAAAATGGGGGAATCGTCGACCAGTGGTTTGGCGGCGGGGCCGATTTAACCCCATATTATCTCTTCCCAGAAGATGCAGCCCATTTTCATCAAACCCTGAAGCAAGCTTGCGATAATCATCACCAAGATTTCTACCAAGAGTTTAAACCGTGGTGTGACCGCTATTTCTTCAACAACCACAGGAATGAATACCGCGGAATAGGTGGTGTGTTTTTCGACCACCTCCGCCCGAAAGAAAAATTATCAGGCGAAGCCTTGGAGGCTTTTCAACAAGAGATTGCCTCGAGCTTCACGCAGGCCTACATCCCTATCGTCGAAAAGCGCCTAAACCTGGCTTACACGTCTTCTCAAAAAGAATGGCAAGAGATTCGCCGTGGACGCTACGTAGAATTTAACCTCATCCACGACAAAGGGACTCTTTTCGGGTTAAAAACCGGCGGACGTATTGAAAGCATCTTTATGTCCCTGCCACCGACTGTGCGCTGGGAATATAACCACCATCCACAAGAAGGCACACCAGAAGCACAACTTATAGAAGTATTAACAACACCCCAAAATTGGGCTTAAATAATGGCATTCCCAAATCAAAGAAAACGTATAAACAGAGCAAGTGACGCAATCCGAAATCTCGTGGCGGAAACTACACTTCATCCACACGATTTCGTTGCTCCTATTTTCATTCAAGGCGGTACGGACATCAAAAGTGAAATCCCATCGATGCCCGGATATTTCCGTTACTCACTAGATAGAGTGATGACTGAGATTCAAGAACTGGTTGCATTAGGCATCCAAAGCGTCTTGCTCTTTATCAAAGAAGACGATGACAAAAAGGACAATACAGGTGCATATGCAGCTAATCCTAATGGTTTGATGCAACAGGCCATCCGTGCAATCAAAGCTCAATTCCCTGAGCTTTTAGTGATGACGGATGTAGCGCTGGATCCTTATTCAAGCTATGGCCACGACGGTATAGTAGATGTTGAGAAAGAGGAAATCGTTAACGATGCTTCGGTGAAGGCCTTGGTAAAAATGGCCTTGAGTCATGTAGAAGCAGGAGCCGATTGGGTCGCTCCATCAGATATGATGGACGGCAGAATTGGTGCCATAAGAGATGCATTTAACACCAACGGCTACGCGCACAAAGGTATCCTGGCCTACAGCGCAAAATATGCCTCCGCACTCTACGGCCCATTCCGAGACGCACTAGACAGCGCCCCAGGGTTTGGCAACAAAAAAACATACCAAATGGACCCGCGCAACCGCAAAGAAGGCATCAATGAAGCATACCTCGATGAAGGCGAAGGTGCAGATATGTTGATGGTTAAACCTGGCAGCTTCTACCTCGATGTGGTCCGCGATTTAAGCGAAGCCTCCAACCTGCCTATCGCCGTTTACCAAGTATCCGGCGAATATGCGATGATCAAAGCAGCAGCAGAAAAAAGCTGGCTAAATGAGCAAGACATCATGATGGAGAGCCTCATCGCATTCAAGCGTGCAGGAGCCAAAATCATCCTCACTTACTTCGCAAAAGAAGTCACCAAACACCTCATTAAGAACTACCCAAATAGCTAGATATGTACCCGCAAAGCCAAGTCCTATTCGAACGTTCAAAGCGCATCATCCCCGGTGGTGTCAATTCTCCAGTCCGGGCTTTCGGCAGCGTCGGTGGTACTCCAGTGTTCATCCAAAGCGCCAAAGGCAGCCGATTAGTAGATGCCGACGGTCGCGATTATGTGGACTTCATCAACTCTTGGGGACCTATGATTTTAGGGCACCAATTCGACCCAGTCATTCAGGCTATCAATAACCAACTCTCAACCGGTGTGAGCTACGGATGCCCCACCGAAGCCGAGTACACCATGGCTTCGCTCATCACGGAAATGGTACCATGGGTTGACCAAGTACGTCTCACCTCTTCAGGCACGGAAGCATGTATGAGTGCATTGCGTGTGGCGCGTGGCTACACTGGCAAGAATAAATTCATCAAATTCGCTGGGAACTACCACGGCCATGCCGACCCGTTCCTGGTAAAAGCGGGTTCTGGCCTACTCACCTTCGCAGTTCCGGGCAGTGCGGGCGTTCCTGAAGGAGCTACACAAGACACCCTTATTGCAGAATATAACAATTTGGAAAGTGTTCTTAGACATTTTGAGCGTGATGGCAACCAAATTGGAGCCATCATTGTTGAACCAGTAGCCGGGAATATGGGCTGTATCCCACCGCAAGAAGGATTTTTAGAAGGCCTACGCGAATTGTGCGATGACTATTCCGCAGTACTTATTCTTGACGAGGTAATGACGGGATTCCGCATGGCGCCAGGGGGTGCCGCAGAGCGTCTTGGCGTAAAGCCAGATATTACAACCTTCGGTAAAGTTATTGGTGGAGGATTGCCCGTAGGAGCTTTCGGTGGAAAAGCAGAAATCATGAATGTACTTGCGCCAAACGGTCCTGTATACCAAGCGGGAACATTGAGTGGCAATCCTATTGCCACAGCCAGCGGTATTGCTACTTTAACCTATCTCAAAAACAATCCAGAGATTTATGGTAAAATTGATGCCACTACCGCTAAAATTGAAGACCTACTCAAAGCACGGTTCTCAAAAAAGGAAGCAGTCATTAATAGGTTAGGCAGTATGATAAGCATTCACTTTGATACAGCGCAAGTGATCAATTATAATGATGCTGCCAATGCACAAAATGACCGATTTAACGCATTATTTCATCACTTACTAAAAGCAGGGATTTATCTGCCTCCAAGTGCCTTTGAGAGTTGGTTTGTTTCCAATGCAATTAACGATGAAGATTTGTTAAGACTGGAGTCAGGACTAGAAAGCTTCGAAGGCTAGGAAATTAGAAAAGACAAAATTGTGTTTTTGCTCCGTTAATATTGCATAAAAAGCATCAAGAACGCCTAATGCGTGCCAACCGACATCCTGTTGCACGGTGGTTTAGAGAATATTATTACTCCACATAATACTCTATTTGAGCATCACATTCAACACTGCCAGGCGTCCTATAATATCCCACTGCATACCAATCTGAATCTTGAAAATCGTGATTACCAGCAGGTGCCTCCACGAGATACTCTATTGAAATAGTGTTATCACAATGAAAATGAACAATGTAATTGCTCTGTAAAATTGACCATGGATCCTGATTGAATGTGAAGCTAAATGAATTTTCATCTATTTCGGTCCAAATTCCTTGTTGAGTTAGAACCCCCTGATAAAACTGCTCAAATGTATTGTCGTCGTTAAATTTCAATGAAGGCTCAGATTCTTGAGGTGGCGTATAGTCACCCCATGCCATTGATTGATAAATATTCAATGTGAGCGGATCAATACTATCAAGTTGTAATTTTTGTTTCTCAAATTTATATAATTTCCATTCCCCTATGATTTTTGGAGGAGTATCGTTTTTCAAGCATCCAAACAACAATACTGAGAAAACTGAAAGTAGAATGAATTTTTTTGTCATGATGATTTCGGATTTATAATGCGGTTTATCTACCAAAATAGTACGATATCCCCACTCTTATCTGTCACGTATGCACGTGAATTTCAAGTGTTTTTAGATTCTGCTCTCCAGGTTAATCATGAAAAAAAGCCCTGATGC
>Ga0163109_10001824_pt1 | contig 16729 bp, 18 predicted proteins | sample CRUFie1St13metaG_FD_108704 | JGI IMG/M metagenome (GOLD analysis project Ga0163109, IMG submission 108704) | Marine microbial communities from the Costa Rica Dome - CRUD Field 142mm St13 metaG | ecosystem: Environmental > Aquatic > Marine > Oceanic > Photic zone | place: Costa Rica: the Eastern... | reverse complement strand
TTACCTATTTGTAAAAAACACTTTTCCATTTCTTCCCCGTATAAACCAATTGCTTGATCACGTATTGTTAAAATACCATTGTAATTTAACTCGATGTCTATAATTTTTTCTTTAATATTTCCTTTATCATAAGCATCATCACAGTTTGTAATTAACTCTACAAAAATATCAATTATAGAATTAATCGCACTACCTCTTATAAATTTATATGCTCTCTCATTTATTTTTATAAAATTCGACATATAATATAAAAATAAATTAAATTTTATTTAATAAGAATTATTTATTATATCTTTGAGTTGTTCAATATCATGTTTTAACTTTTGATTTTCTTTCTCTACATCTTCATCAAGTATAACATCTTCCCTTTGGAATTTTTTTAAGAACATGATAGTTCCTCATTAAACTTTCATAAACTAGGTTTAAGTTATATGAAAATGATGCAAACTTTTCATATCCAGGATTTGTCGAATCTAGAGAAGATACAATATATTTGACCTTTACTTTATTAAAAACTATATCTTTATCATCAAAAGAACCAAAAAATATATCAACATCTTCATTAAGCATTAATTCCTCCTTCAAATCTACTCTATTGGAAACTTTCATGACTTCGGCCATCTTGATAACTAGAAATCTAAATGCAAAAAACTCTATTTTGTCTACAGCCCAATATACTTGTAATTTTATGTATGGATTTTTTGATAAAAATTCCAATAAAGCTAAAACCTCAGTAGCTAACCAGTTATCAGCAATGTAGACTCTAATAGAGTAAGAGTTGTCTAGATCCTCACAAATTGTTTTAATAATTGGGAGAAAGACTTGAAATGGTGCATTATTCATTGGAAGTTCAACTTTATTAGAACTGCTATTGAAAATTCTGTTGTATGCTATATTCATTGAACATTGGGTGGGCCAGGTCCAAAGCTTCCCCGGCATAAGTTGTTCTTCTCGCTCAATAACCTTAGGACAATCATAACGCCAACTCTTTTCTTTCAAGATACAACATTCAAGCATCTTCATGCAGGTAAAGCATTCTTTAAAATCCATCCTTTTTTCATTCAAGGAAGATTTTTGTGAATATGCTTTTTGTCTTTTATTATGTGATGTCTCCTGTTGGTCAGAATAAGATGACGTTTCTTGTTCTTCTAAATCAATGTATTCACTATCACTATCGCTATCACTATCACTATCACTATCACTATCACTATCACTACTGGGTTTCACAGAGGATATAGAATTTATACAACTCAAAATGCCCCTATCGTCTTTTTTGCCTTTAATTTTAAGACGTGTGCCTATTTTTTCAAAATAATGATAGTATGTTTTTTTTGTCTCAACAAATTTAAATTTGTCTATATTTAACCTTTGCCTATCTGCATTCATGATTCTTAGTACTATATACATTGACTTTTCATCTTCTCTTAATTCATTTGTAAATTCCCATGGTTTTATAGAAATATAATAAAAAACCTTGGTTTTTTTTAAGTCTTTAGTTTCTCGATAAGAGTGAAAATTTTCAGGTTTGAGCAAATGATTTAAATTTTCACTTGCTTCTTCGCAATACCTTTCAAGGCGTATGATGTTTTCAATAAAATTTTTTGCAGTTTCCTTATCGTTCTTATTATCCTTAGAGATATTACACATATTGAAAAGATTAATCTTATTAACATAATCATGGAGGTGTTCTTTATAGTTACTTTCATGGAATTTTTTTGTACATTCACAAAGGTGTTTGCAATAGAATTCCATTCTATTTTTTATATAACTAGGAGGATTTATGAATCTATCGACTTCTGTTTCGATATTGAAGTAATCTGTTTCTTGATAATCTTTACTGTTTGTTGTATTAGTGATTTGTATAGTTTTATTATGTTTTAATTTTTTACATTCATCAGGTTTAGAATCCTCGTTATCAGAATTATAATTTTCAAAATCATTATTTATACTATTTGCTTTTCTTTTCCTATCATTAGTATAGCTAGATTTTTCTGGAAATTTTATAAAACATTTTAATTTTTTTTTAGCATTCCATTTTTTTTTAACAACGTTCTTCATATAATGATTGTAATTTTTCATTGTTAAATTATATTCTAAAACTTCATTATCATTTTTTACTTCTTTAAAAATTTTTTCAAAACTAATTTTTGTTCCAGTATAATAGTCATTTTCTAACATATAATCGAAAATTTTGTCTAAAACATCATTATGATTTTCAATTGAATCTTTTAATTGTATGAAAGAATTTAGTACAATACTGAATATATCGACTCTAATATCTTCATTTTTTTTAATATAATTATCATTTTTAACATCTTTAATTAAATTAATTACATTTATATTTTTTTTAAAAATTACAGGCAAATTATCTAAAAACTTTAATATATCTTCTTTAGAAAAATTTTCTTCTTCAAAATCATCTTTATTTTTAGAATCGTCTTTTTTTGTAGAATCATCATTAGAAGTCTCTTTATTTTCTGAAACTTCTAAAATAGAAGGTACTTGATTTAAACTTGTATCTAAAATATAATTAGAAGGTATTCGAAGGTCAGATTCATTTTGAATTAAATGATTTACACTTGTATCTAATGAATTATTACTTGGTTGAGATGAATTGTATAATATATATCTTGGATGATTATATGTATTTCCTGGAGTCATGTACGGCCAGTAAGGTACACATGGCATATGATGATTAAAACCATATGGAGTTCCAGAAAATCTAGATTGTGGAGGTGTTGTAGTATAATTTTGATGATTATACATTTTTTTATATATACTTAGTTAATTTTTGATTAATTAATTATCTATAATCTTAATTTGTTTTATTTTTTTGGGTTACTTAATTACCATAAAAGAATAAATATTTTATTTTTCAATTTTTTCTATAAAATTAACAACTATAATTATATATAATTTTTAAATATATACTTAGTTAATTTTGGATTAATTAATTATCTATAATCTTAATTTGTTTTATTTTTAATAGATTCGAATTTAATGTTGCCTAGGGCACATATATCTTTTGCTCCTCGTGAAAAGAATCCTCTGTTGTTTTCTACACTGGTAAAATTACCTATTTGTAAAAAACACTTTTCCATTTCTCCCCCGTATAAACCAATTGCTTGATCACGTATTGTTAAAATACCATTGTAATTTAACTCGATGTCTATAATTTTTTCTTTAATATTTCCTTTATCATAAGCATCATCACTGTTTGTAATTAACTCAACAAAAATATCAATTATAGAATTAATCGCACTACCTCTTATAAATTTATATGCTCTCTCATTTATTTTTATAAAATTCGACATATAATATAAAAATATTTTATTTTAGAATATATCTAATTTCATATGAAAAATTATACTTCATCAATTAAATCAATAATATATTGATTATATTCTTTTGTATAATTATCATTTTCTTTTTTCAATTTATTGTTTTCTTCTTTTAATTTATCAATTTGTTTTTTCAAAATATTATTTCTATCCTTCAATTCTTCTAGTTCTTCTCTCAAAGGATTTATTTTTTCAGTTATTTTTTTATTTAAAATTTCCTTAAAATCTTTAACACTACTAGATGAAAAAATATCATTCTTTTTTGTGTTATTATCAGACGTTTTTTTTCTTAAAGTCAGTCTTTTTGGTTTTTTACCCTCATCAGATTTAGAATCCATATCATTAGATTTAGAATTTTCAAATTTATTATTTAGACTACTTGCTTTTCTTTTCCTTTTATCAGGAGAACTAGCTTTTTCTGGAATTCTAAGAAAACATTTCAATTGTTTTTTAGTAATCCATTTTTTTTTAACAATATTTTTCATATAATAATTGTATTCTTCCATTTTTAAATTAAGTTCTAAAACTTCATCATCACTTTTTACTTCTTTAAATATCTTTTCAAAGTCAATTTTTGTTTCAGTATAATAGTCAACATCTAACATAAAATCGAAAATGTCGTGTAAATCATCATTATGGTTTTTAATTGAATCTTTTAATTGTATGAAAGAATTAAGTACAATCCTAAATATATCGACTCTAATATCTTTAAATTTGTTCATATAATCACCATTGTTAATATCTTTATTTAAATTAATTATATTTATATTTTTTTTAATGGTTTCAGGTAAATTACTTATAAATTTTAATATATTCTTTTTAGAAAAAACTTCATCTTCAAGTAATACAAAATATTTTTTTGACGAATCTTTATTTTTAGAATCTTCTTTAGAATCATCTTTATTTTTAGAATCTTCTTTACAATCATTTTTTTTTTTTAAATCTTCTATACAATCATTTTTTTTTTTAGAATCTTTTTTAGAATGATCTTCTTTTTCAGAAACTTCTATAATAGTAGGTGTTTTATTTAATTTATCATCAAAAACATTAACATAATTAGAAGATATTATAAGTTCAGATTCATTAATTTTATTATTTTGAATAGAATTTTTTTTATCTAATAAATTATTGTTTGGTTGAGATGTATTAAATAATATATTATTACTACTTGGTTCCTTATATCTATTATCTGGTGTAATGTATGGATTAAAAATATGTGGCATATTTGGATTAAAAATAGATGGCATATTTGGATTTAAAAAACCAACAGGGATCAACCCAGATTGTGGTGTTCTAGTATTTGGAGTTCTATAATTTTGGTTATACATTTGTTTATATTTGTTTATAATAAAATGTGATCACATAATATGATTTATATTTTCAATTTTTTTAATATAATCCGAATAATAATGGACCTTCTCCAGTATCGTCAAATGTAGAAATCCAGCTATAATAATCCTCCCTAAATATTTTATTCTTCTTCCACTCCTTACATAAATAATTAATTTTATCCGCATTAACTGGATTACTCATCCTGTATCCAAAAAATAACTTGTCATAACCATCCATATATATCTGATACTTACCTTTTGTCTCTATGTCAAGCCAGTCGTTTATTATAACAACATAATCTAATAAAGGTTTATCCACCGAAACTTTGTCCTTTATCGATACATTCTTATAATCGTCATGATTCTTCTTTAAATAATTGAAATATTTCTTAAAATTTGTCAAGTATTTTGAGTCCTGATCCTCTAATAGATCAGTAAAGAATTTCATGTCTATCGGCTCGCCAAATAACAAAATAGGTTTCATATATATATATTTAAAGAAAATATTTTCTTTAAATATATTTTCTTATTTAAAGAAAATATTTAAGCAAAAAAATTTATATCTTCATTACGTATTTCCAGTTTCAAGCTAGAACGTTCACGAATGTTTATTTTTGCATTTTTATTTAAATTTAAATTTTTCATATATTTTTTTACTTTTAAGTCAAATTTAGATTTTGAATGTGGTGTTCTAAACATATTATTCCTTATGAAGTAGTATGAATCTTCATTAAATATATTGACTACACCCAAATCTTCAATTTTAAAACTCATATCACTATTCTGAATGTTATCTTGTGAAATCTGTATTAAGACCTTTTTGCCATATTCGTCTGTAGCGTTTAAGCTACAAGTAGAATTCAATATTTCAATAATATTATTTTTAGTTTCTTCTGTGATTAAAATATTAAGATCTATTAAAAGATCTATTAAAAGATTTAAAACTTTTAAATCTGGCGTTTCTTCTAGTTTATAGTAGAAAGTCAAGTTTTCATATATCGCTTCGCTTATTTCTTCAGTATATATCGCTTCGATATGTTCGCTTGTTTTTTTAGTATCACAGATATCTAAATTATATCTTTTTCCTTCTATAGAAGTACAAATAAATCTATGTGACATAAAATTTCCAGATGAGTCATCGCATAGAAATTTTATTTTATATCTATATTTGTCTTCAAACCATTTGTCAAACATCTTTTCTTCTTGTTGTTTTGCTTTGCTTGATAACTTTTGGGGTTTGTTGTTTTGTTTTATTTTTTGGGTTATCAGATATATTTAATGGAAACTGTATTTATTTATTTTTTCAATTTTTTATAATACACCACAATCATAAATAATAACTTCTCCTATTGGTTTATCAAATTCGTCTGTTGGTAAATCAGATATATAATCAATAAACTCCATTCCATCAACAACGCTACCAAAAACAACATGAATTCCATCTAACCATTCATTTTTCTTAGTTGAAATAAAAAATTGACTACCATTAGTATTCGGACCACTATTTGCCATTGATATAGTACCACGATCATGTTTTAATATAAAATTTTCATCATTAAATTCATGACCAAAAATAGATTTCCCACCTGTTCCATCAAATCTTGTATAATCACCTCCTTGAATCATAAAATCTTTAATAACTCTATGAAAAATACTTTCAACATATTTCTTACTTTTACATAATTCTCTGAAATTTTCACAAGTTTTTGGAACAATATTGTTCTCTAGTTTGATAATTATTCTACCTTTATTATCTAGATGCTTTATATCTAAATAAACTAAGTTATTAAATTGAGATAAATCTACTTCTTTTAAATCTTTAACGTCTTCAGTATGTATATCATTATCTTCATCTTGAACTTCTTTTATTATTTTAAACGTAAAGTAAATATATAATAAATAAAATATAAATAAAAAAATTAATAAAAAATACTTCATATAAATCAAAAATAAAATTATAAATATTTTAAAACATATATATATGTTAAATACAGGTTGGGGCCAATGGGATAAATTTTTATATAATTTTGTAGGTAAAAAATTAAATATTATGGAGATTGGTGCTTATGAAGGCGAAGCAACATCATGGTTTTTAAGAAACTTAATGTCAAATAAAGAATCAAAAATTTATGCGATTGATACATTTAAAGGATCACCTGAATATATAGATACGGATTTTTCAATTATCAAAAAAACATTCTTTAAAAATATAAAAGAAACTAAACGAGATAATCAAGTTATTGTTATGGAAATGATGTCTTTCACTGCATTAAATAAATTGATTTATGAAAAAAAAATGATTAATCAATTTGATATTATTTTTATAGATGCTTCTCATGAAGCAAATGATGTAATAATGGATGCTGTATTAGCTTGGAATTTATTAAAAGTAAATGGTGTATTAATTTTTGATGATTATAAATGGAAAAAAATTATACAAAAAAATTATAGACCAGCATTAGCAATAGATTCATTTATAGCTATTTTCAAACCAGAAATAGAAGTATTAAATATTGGTTGGCAATTTATTTTAAGAAAAATAGAAAAAGACGAATCAGATTTACCTATAGTTACAGAAAATCTTTTTAATGAAGTTAATGACTTATACACTAATTTTTATAAAAAATTTTATGATTTCAATAAAATAGAGTTAGAAACACATAATGAAAAAATTAATTTCAATTTAAAATTCGATATTATAGAAACTTTACATAAAACTAGTAATCTAACATCTTCACTTGACAATATTTTATTTAAAAAATATGATAATATAAATGTTAATTTTAACTATATTTTACCATCTTTCTTTTTGAATTTCGATAAAGATTCAGATTATATAAAATCTAATGATAAAGCTAAAGATAAAATAATGAAATTTCAAAAGAATAATTTCAATTTTAAAAAATCTTTATTATGCTATTCAGAAAATTTAATATCATTATTAAAAAGTTTTAACACAAATGATATTAACATTTTAAACTTTGATTTTGTATCAGAAAACTATAATAAAGTAAATGAACAAATTCTAAAAGATAAAAAATATAACTTTTATAATATAAAAATAACTAATGATAATAATATTACAAACTTAGTAAAAAATAATTTACAAAAAACAAATTATTTACACTTTTATAATTTAAATGATATTATTTCGTTATCTAATTTACTTAAAAATAAGATTGACATAGCAATACTAAACTTAGATTCAAATGACGTTATTCAATCAAAAAGTATTACATGTTTGATATTTTATTACTGTTATTTTATATTAATGATACAAAGTAAAAAAGGATCATCATCGATTACAATACCAATTTTTAATAATAGATTAGTCTTTGATGTAATTTATATTTTTTGTAAATATTATAATAAAGTAGAAATTAGAAATAATTTTTGTAATACTACCATGACTAATAATTTTGTTCTTATGTTATATGATTTTAAAGGAATTAATGAAAATGAATTAAATGAATTATTAAATATATGTAAATTAATAAATTTCAAAATTAAAGATGGAGGAATACACTTAAATATATTTGATGATAATTTAAGAAAAGAACTTAATTTTAATAAATTAATTACAAAAGAATCGTCTAATATCACAATTAGTAATATTCATAATAACAAAATAAAAAATTTAGATGAAATAAATAATTTTATTAGAAGTAAATATAGTATATTTAATTCTGAAATAAAACTTGTTAAAAGAGTATCGAAAATTTTAGAAGAAGTCCAAAATAGCGAGTTCGATAAAAAAATTAATCAATTAGATAATCTAATTTATAACAAACAAATTGAATTTTTAACTTTATTTTATGATAAAGTTATTTCTTAAATATACTTAAAAAACTGTTTATTATTTTATAATAATGGATCTAAACGAATTATTAAGTAATACTATAAATAAACCTGTCAATGAAATTGAAATTAATAAAATAGATATTTATTTAAAGCAAAGAACAGGAAGAAAATATGTTACAGAAATTTATGGAATAAATTTTAATGATCAAGAAAAATTAAAATCATTAGCAAAAGATTTAAGAAAAAAATTTTCTTGTTGTTGCTCTATAGAAAAAAATGATAATAATATTACATATTTAAAATTATCTTCAAAAGATATTAATTTGATATCTAATTTTATGTCAACTACTTTTAATATTAGTAAAAACAATATTATAATTCATGGTGATTAATTGAATTAAAATTTATATCATTTAATTTTTCATTAATTTGTGATAAGTATTTACTAGAATCTAATACTTTAATATTAATTAATTTTAGTAAATCAGTTAAATAAAAGTCATAATAATTATAATTTATATTATTTTCTTCAATAGAATCAAAGAATATCTTTAAATTAACTTTATTATTATATCTATATATTTTATATTTTAATTTGTTATAATATAAAATTTTACTTATATCATCTTCTCTGTCATAATAACTTTTAATGTTTTTAATTTCTATATTAATTTCTTTTTTTTTATCCTTTATATTATCATAACAATAAACTTTATTAGTATCATATAAATAAATATTAAATTTTGAACTATAATTATCAAATACTTTTAAGAGAGAATAAAACATTTTTTCTATAATATTAATAAGATTAATAATATTTATTAATACAAATAATTATTTTTTTCAATTTTTTCGTTTAAAAATGTATAAATATTTAATTTTTAATATTATGAGATATTTATATTTTTTATTATTATTTGTTATTTTGATTATATTAATATTTTTTAAAACAATAAATTTATCTACGAATGTTTTATTAAATATTTTAATTGGAGCTTATTATATAGCATTTAAAGCATCATTTTATAAAGATAAATCACAATGTATAAAAGATGGATTAACACCATTATTAAATAGTATAAAAATTAAAATAAATAAATTTGGCTTATTAGATAACAATTTACCAACTCTATATGTAGTAAATCATCAAAGCTATTTAGATTCAATAATATTAAAGTTAATAAAACCAGATGTATTTACAATTACTAAATCAAATGTTGCAGATGATTTTTCTATTTTTAAACTATTATGTAAAAATGTATTAGATAATTGGGGTGTTATATTATATAAATTAGGAGATAAAGAGAGTGGTAAAATTGTAAGAAAATTGATTAAAGATAATATAAAATCAGGAAAGTCAATTGTTATTTTTCCTGAAGGAACATCTCACGCTTATGAAGGTTTAAAGCATTTTTATAAAGGTTCATTTGAGGTAGCATATGAAAATAATTTATTAATTCAACCTATTACTATTAAATATTTAAGTGATATAACATGGGGAGAAAAATTATCTTATTCTAAAGATTATAATTTAGATATATTTAAAAATACAAAAAAATGTGAAGAAAATGATATTAATGAAGTTAATGTTACATTTCATCCTATAATAAATACTAGTAAATTTGATAATGCAGAGCATTTAATGAATTATGTAAAATTTATAATAACTGATGAGTTTTTAAATCAGCATAATTATAAAATTTAATATATATAATATAATATGGGGATCGAACGATTTTTCAATTCACTTAAAAAAGATTTTAAAATAGATAACTTTATATCAAAAAATAAGTATGATTTTGATTACATATTATTTGATTTCAATTCAATTATACATGTAATTAGTCAAAAAGTAAATACATTATTAGACGAATTATTATTTAATTTGATTTTAGAATATCACGGTATTGGTAAATCTAAATCTGATGAATATTTTAAATTACTAAAAATAGATAATCCTAATTTTATATTAGATAATGAAAACGACATTTATAAACAATACTCTAAACTTTTCAATTTAAATTTCTTAGATACAATAATAATTAATCACATTAAACATTTTTTAATAGATTTTCTAAAATCTTTTAATCCTGAATTAATTTATATTTCAATTGATGGTGTTCCTACTAAAGCAAAAATAGTAGAGCAAAAAAAGAGACGATTTAATGGTGAATTCGAAAAATATATGAAATTAAATATTTTAGAAAAGTACAAAGATAAATTACAAGGAGATGATAATAATCCAATAAATAAATATACTTATATAAAAAATAAAGTTAATTGGTCCAGGAATACCATATCACCAGGAACTAATTTTATGAAAAAACTTACTATTTATTTGAAAAGTGTAGAATTTAAAAACGAAATTAATAAATTATTTCCTAAAATAAATACTGATAAATTAATTATATCATCTTTTGATGAAAAAAATGAAGGCGAGAAAAAAATTATGGATTTCTTAGATAGCCATAATAATCAAACAAATAAAAAAATTTGTATTTATAGTCCTGATTCTGATTTAATTTTGTTATCAATGATATTAAAAAATAAAAATTTAAAAAAGTTTGTTTTAAGAATGGATCAACAAAAATCAAAACAAAATTATCATTATGATTTAATTAATATAAATGATTTGGAAAATACGATGTTTGATTTTATAAATTCATCAACATTATCTAAAGAAGATGTTATTAATGATATTGTATTTATTTTTACAATATTTGGAGATGATTTTTTACATAAGATCGAGTCATATAATGTTAAGTATGATATTAAATTAATTTTAGATAAATATAGGTTATTTGGGAAGAGAATATTAAAAGATGAAAGTAATTTATTAAAAATTAATTATGATAATTTTGTTGAGTTTTTAAAAATATTAGTTGAGCAAGAAAATGAAATTATAAGTAGAAATTTCAAAAACAAGTATTATAGAAGATTTAATTTTGATAACTTATCTGATTACGAATTAGATATTTATAAATTTGAAAATATGATAGGCGAATATGAAGAAAAATTAAATAAAAAGTATATTACTCCACTAGGTAATCCCGAATATGACTTTGAAAAAGGAAAAAACAAGTTTTATTCAGATTTCTTTGATCTGATTGATTTAGCATAAGTTATAAGGATGTATATAGATGGATTACAATGGGTTTTGGATTATTATTATAATGACATTATTTATCATAAATGGTATTATCCTTATAATAAAAGTCCTTTATTACAAGATGTGTTGTATTATATAGAAAAAGTTAATGATAATAATTTATTTGAAACTAGTATTGAAACTTTAAATAAATGTTGTAAAATTTCAGAAACAGAATTTTTATCTCCAGTTGAACATTTCTTCTATATAACTCCTTTTGATAGAGAAGGATCTCAACTTAAATTACTTGAGCCTAATGAAAAGTTTTTCCAAATATTAACTTTTATTAAAAATTCAGAATTTAATAATTTATATCCTGATATAAAAGATATTTCTAATCAGGTTTTTAATGATAAAAGTAATGATCAAATAGATTGTAGAACTTCATTGTATTTAAATAAATGTTTTTTGAAAGTTCTTTTAGATTCAAATTTAATCGATGAAATTAAATTTAAAAATAAGTTACGAGAAATAATATCTGTTGAAGAACAAATTGATTTTACTAAAAATAATAATAAAGTTTTTATAGATAAATTATATAATGATTACAAAAATACAAAATCATTATATATGTCAACTGGTGATATAAAACATAAAAACGAATTTAAAAGAATAAAAAATTTTATTAAAAATTATTTATAAATTTATTATATATGAAATATAAAATAGTTTATAAATCAATTGGTGGCGCAGATAATTATAAAAACTATTTTGAGAATGCCTATAATAAAGATGTATAAAAAGATTATGTTAAAAAAGATTCAACATTAAAAAGGAAACCAAAAAATTATAAAGATTAAATTATATAAAAATTTCATAATATAATCATATAATATTATGAAACTTAAAAGTATTTTATATAAAAAAGAACAAGATGAATTAGTTGATAAAATTATTAATATTTTGGATCTAGATAATGAAAATAGTATTATTTTATATAATCTTGATAATGATAAAACAAAACAAGATAAAATATTAGAATTAATACCAGAAATAAGAAAATATTATAGTTTTTCAACTATTATAGGAGCATCAGAACCAACAAAAGCAAAAAGACCTTATTTATCAATTATTAGACAATTAACAAAAAGTAAATATAAATTAAATAGTTCTGATTATAGAATAAAACAAGATGATAAAAAAGATATTAGAACAAAGAAATATTTATTTATTATAAAGTAATTTTTTGTATAATCTCTAAAAATTCATCTTTTAATTTTTCTTTACTTATACATGAAGAATAATGTGATACTTTATAAACAGGATATTTATTTTTAAAATTATTAATTAATAATTTATAACAATCATTACCAAAAGCAATAAGAATAGGATTATTAGAACCAATATATTTTAATTCATCTTCAAATGAATTAATATTTTCTTTTAGAAATTCTGGATTATCTCTTAAATATTTAATTAAATTATTTGAAATTTTTTCTTCAAAATCTTTTATTATATCTGTCATATATGCTCCCCAAATTATTGTATCTTTTAAAGCATATCTTATTTTATAGTCATGAGCAGATGATTTTTCTGAATGAAAATTTCCAAAGGGTCTTTTTATTTTTTCTGATATATTTAAGCCTACTAGTATAATATTGGGATTAAATTTAATTTCTTTAATATCATTAAAAAATGATATATCATCTATATTAGATTTTTCTTTAATTGTTTTATTTGTCCATATTGCCCAAGATGACATATGTCCATATTTAGATTTTATTAATGCAAATTTTTCATTAGTAATACTCATTATATATTTAATGTATTCATATTTTTATATATTATATTTTTCAATATTAATTTAAAAATTAATATTTATTGTAATTTCATCTATTAATTTTATTTTCATTGATAATTCAATTTCATTTACAACACATTGATTAATAATTTCTAACAAACATTTATTACTATCAACACCTTGAACACTTATACCGATATTTTCTAAATAATAAAATCCATCATCTTCTTTTTTAATTGTTTTAATATTTAATTTTGTGTATTTAATAATTTTTGTTCCATCATTAATTAATTTATAAACTTGCTCAAGAATTGATCTATATTTTAATCTATTAAGTTCTTTATTATCTATTAAACATTCAGATATTGATGATTTTTTAAAATCATAATTTTTTATGTCTTTAATATCAGTAATATTAATGTGAGTAATTTTTTTTAATAATTTATCCCCATTATCTTTGTTAATTATAGTATAATTTCTATAATTTGTATTGTCTATAATAATTTTTTGTAATAAAATATCACCATTATCTAATTTTGTAAATTTATAAGTTTCCATTTTATATAATTTAAATATTATTAATTTTATAGTTAAAATATCAATTTTTTTTAGCGTTTATTTTTTGAAATTAAATAGTTATGATTATAGAATAAAACAAGATTGTGAAGAAGATATTAGAACAAAAAAATATATTTTTGAATTATTGTAAATTATATACTATATTTTCTAATTTAAATATTTTTCTTGAAAATGATAAATAATTTTTTGTTGTTTCATCTATATCGTCATTTATAGTAAATATTATTTTATTTTCTTCTAGCAAAATATTTAATTTTTTTATTTTAATCATTGTATTAGTTTTATCAACTACAATGCAATATTCTCTCTTATTATTAATTTTTACTGCAACTATATTATTATTATTAATATTTTCAAATGTTGCTCTTTCACCATAAATAGGTAATTCTTTGATATACATCAGTTATTATTTTTATATAATAATAGTTATTATTTTTTATAATTAATATTTCAATTTCAATTTTTAGCGTTTATTTTTTGAAATTGAAATCAATATAAAGTTATATTAATATAGTATATTATTATGAGTGCTATAGAAGAAAAAAAAACTAAACCACCAGATAAACCTACTGATTATTTTAAATGTGTTAAAATACCACTTAAACACGTTTTGAAAAATCCAGATATTAATTTACCTAAAATTACAGACGCTGTTATTAAGTGTAATAAGATTGTAATAAATACGTTAATGTTTATGAAACTTTATTTATTAGATTACTTTGAAAAGAACAACAAATTGCCAGAAATTGATAAGGTATTTGTTAATTCTTGTATGAAAATTTTATGTAATGAAAGTGCATCAAGAAGACCACCAAAGAAAGAGATTAAAGAACTAAAAGATAAATTAACTGCTTTTTATAATTCTGATTATAAATCATTAATTAAGGATACTAATTTAGATTATACACATCTCAATACAGTTTTAGATTATCTTACAATTGGAATAATTACAATGTATGAAAATAATATTAAATTACATTATGTTGAGTATATTGAAAGATTTGTTAATATTGTTTGGAAGAAAAAAGAAACAATAACTAAAATAAAAGAAGAAAATAAAGAGGATGTAAAACAAAAGGAATTAGTTAATGAGTTTTGCAGACAATTAAGAAAGATTAAGACTGATATATTAGAAATAACAACTGAATATAAATCAGATGTAAAATATCACAATTGGATAAAAGAAATAAAGAAAACAATTACACCAAATAAAGATAAATATCAAAAAGATAATTTATATTATGATTTACAATGCAATCCACAAGATTATTTACATTGTATGATAAGAATGATGAAAGAAATAGAAAAAGATAAAGTTATGATTTATAATGTATTTCCTATGAGAAATAATATTGTGATGAAGAGTATAAAATTAGATACAACTACATTAGTTCATTTATTATTTACACAAAAACAAGGCAATAAAACAGATTATTTATTAGAAGGTAATTTAAAAAAACACGAAAATAAAATATGGGAATTCTTTTTTAGAACAGAAAGACAATGTTTTAAGAAACCTAAATATACATTTCATCATATGATAGAAACAGACGGAGTTAGTTGTTCTATTTTGATGTTAAGAAATGATTTGATAGGTAAAAGAATACCAAATATTAAAGTAGGTTCAAATAATGAACAATATATTGATGAATTAAGTGATTATACTAATATTAAAAATAAAAAGATTGTAGCAATAGATCCCAACAAAGCTGATATTCTATATTGTGTTGATGATGATAATAAAGATGCAAATGAATTTAGATACACTCAAGACAGTAGAAGAAAAGAATGTAAAATTAAAAAGTATGCTAAAATAATTTTAGAATTCAAAAAAGAAAAAGTAGATGGAAAAAAAATAATCGAATATGAAACTGAGTTATCAAAACTAAACAGAAAAACACTAATTATCAAAGATTTTAAGGATTATATTAAGAAGAAAAGTGAAATAAATAATAAATTATATAAGTTTTATGAAAAATATATATTCAGAAAACTCAAACTAAATGGATATATAAATAAAAAGAAACAGGAACAAAAAATGATAAATAATTTCAAAAAAATATTTGGAAACTCTGAAGATGTAATTATTACCATTGGTGACTGGGAGCAAAAGAAACAAATGAAATATAAGGAAGCAACCAAAGGGGTTGGAATGCGTAAATTATTTAGACAGAATAATTATAAAGTATATTTAGTTGATGAATTTAGAACAAGTTGTATGTGTTCAATATGTAAAGAAGAAACAGGAAGATGTGAAAAATTTATAACAAGAAAAAATCCAAAACCATATAAGAGTGGTAATATCTTAGTCCATGGGGCACTTTGTTGTCAAAACTGTGAAGCTGTATGGAATAGAGATGTTAATAGTGCTACTAATATATATATAATTGCCAAAAATGCAATTAATGGATTAGAACGACCAAAATATCTATGTAGGGAAAACAAAGATGAAAATATTAAAGTAGAAAAACCCAAGAAAGAGAAAGTAAAAAAAGTCGTCCAAAAGAAAGCCAATAAATCAGTTAAGGTTGTCGCCTTAACAAAATCATAATTTACACGCTCTGTAACGGGCAAACCTTGAATATTTTTTTTGTTGAGTAAAATCGGCATTTTAAATCTTCAACGGTGTAAAAGAATTAAACATTTTATTAAAAATTATTTATAAATTTCAGAAATATTTAATATTGAAAATGGAGACATATCAACTTTATTTTTATATACAGCTTTAATTATTAAATTAATATCTTTTGGAGAAAAACCTCTATTTAATAATTCATCATCACTATAC
>Ga0163109_10001822_pt1 | contig 16731 bp, 17 predicted proteins | sample CRUFie1St13metaG_FD_108704 | JGI IMG/M metagenome (GOLD analysis project Ga0163109, IMG submission 108704) | Marine microbial communities from the Costa Rica Dome - CRUD Field 142mm St13 metaG | ecosystem: Environmental > Aquatic > Marine > Oceanic > Photic zone | place: Costa Rica: the Eastern... | reverse complement strand
CCCCTACTGGGACTATGCTTGGGCCACCAAGCACTCGGGATAGCTGATGGGTGGGATTTGATCCAGTCTCCTATGGGAGCGGTGCATGGAACACCCTCATTAATCAAGAATGATGGAACTGGAGTATTTGAGGGTCTGCCGTCCGAAATTACGATGATGAGATATAATAGCCTAGTTCTTGTGCCGAAGGAAGGTAGTCTGGTTCCTAATTCTTGGGACGCTACAGGAGAACTGGTTATGGGTCTGAGGCATTGCCATCTTCCGATAGACGGGGTTCAATTCCATCCTGAATCAGTGGGTAGTCCGCGCGGTCGCGAATTACTAGGCAATTTCTTGAGAAAAAGCCCTTTGATTTTCTCAGATCAACTCAGCAGGCAGGCTGAATGACCGTAGTGTTGAAGGACGCAAGCCTGCTGGAATTAACGAGTCACATGCCGACGTGCAGGAAATGCAGCCAGACATACCACCAGTCACATTTCATCAGTGGCAACGGTCCTCGTTACCTAATTTGTGGGAGATGTGCTGTTGAAGATGGCCTAGTTTCACCTGAGGAGGCCCCTCAATACTACTCTGATGAGCTCGCTAGAGCTCGTCTGGTACTGTATAGCAAGAGGTACAGGCCTCTGGCATTCACGAGTGCAGGTTGGATATTGTTCCTCACAATGGGAAGGGGCATCGAGCTTTGGTCTGGAGTTTTCTTCGGTACACTGTTGGTGGCCACTCTAGCAGCTCCAGTGGTTCATTTCCTTAGTTCAGCCAGGTTCAAAGCCGAGTTAGCGAAACTGACCCCATGAATCCAAGACAGGAACCATTCAAATATCTAACATTGCTCTGAACGGTTAGAGGGAACAGTGGGTTCCCTATGAAAGCCCGTGAGACCGGATGAATACAATGGAGGAACGAGAAGAAGATTGCAAAAAGTACTGGATTATCAAAACAGCTCTCAGTGGAGCGTTTTTCAGTATTTCACAAACGCATCGTTCTCGTTCGAAGAAGAATTCCGGATCTCCCGGAAGCATGCTGGCAGATGTTCACTCAGCGCTAGCTGTTTCCGGAAAGAGAGAACAGCGGGTTCTCTGAACTGAATTTGGAGATATGATGAAAATGCAGAAGACAAAGAACGCGAGCATGCTAATTGCACTGCTCCTCATAATGATGGCGGGTTCCGCCGGCGTTAGCGCCGATGGTTCCAACCCTCTGGACCCCTCTGATGGTGGTGCAGATTGGGATGGCGACGGCCTGACTAATGCAGAGGAGCAGGCTGCAGGAACCGATATGAACAACCCCGATACGGACAACGATGGTTTGCCTGATGGGTGGGAAGTGACCTATGGTCTAAATCCCAACTCAGCAAGTGATGCCAATGCAGATCCTGACGGGGATGGATTGACCAACAGTCAAGAATACGCCTCGGGTACAAACCCTAACTCGGCGGATACCGATGGTGATGGTGTAGCGGACGGATCTGATCCGTTCCCCAACGATCCCAACGATGGCTCGTCATCTGATTCGGACGGCGATGGAATACCTGATGCCTACGACCCAGATTACGAAGGCGGAGAAGGAGATGGTCAGTCCGGTGCTGAGCCTGGAACAGGTGGCGAAGGAGAAGGTCAGGGCCAGGGTCAAGGCCAAGGTCAGGGCCAGGGTCAAGGCCAAGGTCAAGGCCAAGGTCAGGGCCAAGGTCAGGGCCAGGGTCAAGGCCAGGGTCAGGGCCAGGGTCAAGGCCAGGGTCAGGGCCAGGGTCAGGGCCAGGGTCAAGGCCAGGGTCAAGGCCAGGGTCAAGGCCAGGGTCAAGGCCAGGGTCAGGGCCAGGGTCAAGGCCAAGGTCAAGGCCAAGGTCAGGGCCAAGGTCAGGGCCAGGGTCAAGGCCAGCAAGGTCAGGGCCAGGATCAGGGTTCACAATCAGGCCAGGACGGTCAGCAGGGCCAGAACGACGAACAAGGTCAGCAAGGTCAACAGCAAGATAACGGACAAGGACAGCAGCAGCAGGGTGGCGAACAGAGTGGCCAGCAAGGCGACCAAGAGAGCCAGGATCAGAATGGTAACAACCAGAATGGTCAGAATCAGCAGCAGCAGGGTCAGACCCAAGGCGACAGCCAGGGGCAACAGACTCAGCAGTCCGACCAGCAGCAAAACCAGCAGCTCGACAACCAGAACCAAAATGGAGAGAACGACAACGATGGTGATGGAATTCCTGATGACTTGGATAATGATGATGACAACGATGGCATCCCAGACTCCCAAGACTCAAGTCCGGAAGACCATGACAACGACGGTATCGATGATGCAGATGATGATGACGATGATGGTGACGGAATTGACGACCAAGACGAAGTCGATGACGGAAACCCCAACACGGACATCTATGACCACGACAACGACGGCATCCCTGACAACCTGGATTTCGACATAGACAATGACGGTATCGACAACTGGAACGACATTGGACCTAATGGCGAGGACTACTCGCGCGATCATGACAATGACGGACTAAATGACGGTATCGACACTGATGATGATAACGATGACATCCTGGATGTTGATGAAGCCGATGGCGTTGTTGGTGTATGGAGGTACGATCATGACAATGACGGACTTACAGACAGCTTCGACAACGATGACGATAACGACGGTCTATCAGATTGGTTTGAGCAGAACGACGGTTGGGACATGACTGGTCAATTTGACCACGACAACGACGGCATCCCAGATCATCTAGATGATGACGACGATGGTGACGGAATCCCTGACGATTTAGAGAACAATGACTTGATTTAGAGTTGTAATCTTCGTTCGGCCCGCCGGCTGTATGCTGGTGGAGACAGGGCACTTCTGGGGCACTACAGTCCCAGAAGTGTCCGCACATTTCAGAAATCAAACAATGTGGGTCGGCTCTTTGATCTCAGTTTACCCACTGAGCTTAGCCTGTCGAAAGCCCTTTTCATACGAGAATCACTGAACCCTCTCTCAATTTGTAGAAACTGAATCAAATCCTCTTCTACAGCTTGCCTGGATTGGGGTATTGGATCTTCCGCGATTGGGTGACTGTGGAATAGCGATCTGATTTCATCTAAATTACCTGGAAGATCGAATCCCTTGAAGGATGAGACAGATTCCATGGTGCCATGCTCCCTTATCAGCTTCAGTCCTGTTTTGGGACCTATTCCCTTTATTCCTGGATGAAAGTCGGTTCCTATCATTATTCCCAAGTCAACTAGCTGATCGTAGGTAATCTGTAATTCTTCAAGCATAATTTCCAACGAAATCATCTCTGCCTGCATCATTCTACCAAACTTCCTCGTTCCGTGTGCAGTCAGATTCCTAATCATCACAGGCGCACCGTACAGAAGTGTATCCCAGTCTTGACTCGCAACAGCCCCGACTTCTCCCCTCCTGCACATTACGGCGGCAGCTCCTTCCGCCTCCATTGGCGCTTCAATCCAGACCAGCCCCATACAATCAAAGAGGCGTTTTGTCTCAGATACCATCTCAGGTGTGAACTCTGCAGTTTGGGGCCCCAGTTTCTTGGCTCGAGAAAGGTCTCCGGCATTGATCGCTTCCTCCCACCTGGCCTTGGCCTCAACCTTCCTTGACTTTCTATCCTCCAAGGTATCCCGTTTCAAGTCATGTGGCCTTCCATCGAAAACAAAGACTGGGTCTATGCCCTCAGAAACAAGAATCGAAGCCCTGTCTAGAAATCCCATCAGATGGGAGACTGGTTTGCCTTCATACGATAGCGGCTTGCCGTCATCTCCTGTCATCGATGTGATAAATTGATATGCATTCAAGAAGACATCGACAGCTACCTTCTGTCCAGATAAGTCACTAATCTCGATTGGTTTGGCCGGAGCGAGATCCTTCAAATTACACCCCATAACCTACGCTCCTGACGCTTGCGGTAATGTCAAGGCATTTAGGGTTGAAGTTTCGGTAGGTAGCTGGAGGAGGAGGATGGGGAGCTTCGCACTTCTTGGAATGGGATGGCATTCTTGGCTCTTCAGGGAGGAAATGAAGGCCATAGTTGGGGAGGTCGACCTCCTTCATCCTCGTGTAGTTTCCTGTAAAATTGAAGCTGAAACACTGGGAAGATTATCTGGATCAGCTCTTCTGGATGAAGTTCTTATCTTTGGAGGATGTCATGAGCTGAATGGCTCATCAGAGGATTATGAGCACCTTTTCAATCAGATCGCAGACTGGGCTATGAATTCGATGGGTGAGGGAAGCTTTGCCATTCGGACTAGGAAGATTGGTGATCTTCCTGACTCTCTAAGCAGCAGGGCCTTCGAAAGATCCATCGGGAAGCATGTCGCAAATCACGATAGAATTGTTGACCTTGAAAGCCCAGAAAATGAAGTAGTCGTGATTATTGCAGGTTCTAATGAAATTAACTCTCACCCGGAGCCAATCCCATTCTCAGGGACCAGGATCATATGGGGAATTAAGGAAATGAGCTGGGAGAAGGAGGACTTTTCAGGGAGATCTCCTACAGAGAGGCCTTTCTTCAAACCCGTCTCACTTGAACCACGACAGGCCAGGCTTCTGATATCACTCTCCACTGTACCGGGTAGAGAAATGAAGGCGATAATCGACCCATTCTGCGGTACTGGGGGTATTGCCATAGAGGGTTGCTTACAAGATATTGAGGTTCTGGCAAGTGACCTTGACTCTAGAATGGTTGAAGGAACCGTCTCTAACCTTGAGTGGCTGGGAAAGAAAGGCACTGTGGAGAAATATGACGCATCTGAAATCTTCAATCTCTGGGGCGAGCGTGAAGGCTCTTCTTTTGTTTTTGATCCGCCCTATGGGCGTAGTTCATGGAGGTCCGATGACTCGACAGAGGTCTTCCTTAGTACCCTTGGGGAAGCAAGAAAAATTGACCCTGCAGGAGTTGTTTCTACAATGTTACCTGCTGGTCCTGAGGCCTTGACGGAGGCGAGCCTGGAACACGCTGTTGTGATGGGAAGACCATGGTCTGAATTGTTGTCTGAGATAGAGAGTATTGGATGGAGAGTTCATCTGCTATGCCCTGTTAGAGTTCACAGAAGTCTCGTGAGAGTTATCGCAGTCTTCCATCCGTCGGATTGAAAATGTAAGAGCTATTGTGAGCAGCTGGGCGATTGGTGTAGTCTGGATATCATCGGGCGCTTCGGACGCTTGGACACGGGTTCGAATCCTGTATCGCCCACCATACTTACACTAGGAATGAAAATCTAATGTTTTTTCTTCCATCTCGTTATAACATCTCCACTGGATTCAAACTCCTCGTATTTCACTAGCCCCGATTCAACCAAGAGTTCTTCATTGAACGGGAGCCTTCCCCCCACGAGCTCCAAAGGAGATTTACAAATCTGGGCGAAGTCCACTCCCCCCTCTTTCAGGAATCTTTTCCATGTGTCAGACCCGCCCTCGATCAGCACTGACTGGATTCCCCTGTCCCCTAACATATCCAATATTTTTGAAACTGGAATTTCTCCGGGCTCAGAAAGTATGATTCTCTCAACATGCGAAGGGTCAATGTTGTCATCTGGCTCAACTGCATGAATTAGCAAGGTCAAGGCCTCTCCGTCAGACATCACCTTACAATCCAACGGAATTCTGCATTTTGGGTCTATGATAACTCGTAAGGGCTGTTCCCTGGGTCCGATGTCTGGACCTCTTACGGTAAGAGCTGGGTCATCTCTTATCACCGTGTTAATCCCAACCAGAATAGCCATTGAGTCTGCTCTCAGGTCATGTGCGAGCCTCAATGATTCTTCGGACGTGAACCTTGATGATTCGATGCTAGAGTCACAATCCGTATTACCATTGCAGTCAGTAGCCGCCTTCAACAATACCATCGGTCTTCTTTTATCGCACCAGTGCATGAATGGGGCCATCTGTTCCATGCATTCATCTTCCAGCGAGCCTGTACTCACAGAAACTCCGTTTTCGATTAGTGAATTGGCACCATCCCCACGAACGGTTGGATTGGGATCTAATGCCCCTATGACCACTCTTTCTATTCCTGCCCAGAGTAGTGCTTCCGTACACGGAGGGGTTCTTCCAAAGTGATTACAAGGCTCCAGTGTAACATATGCGGTACTCCCCTGTGTCTCTACACCCCTGGACTCGGCATCTGCAATCGCCATCTGCTCTGCGTGAAGACCCCCTATGTGATCGTGCCACCCTTCTGCTATCACCTCTCCGTCCCTCACGAGCACGCACCCGACTCTAGGGTTCGGCATGACCTTGTATCCACCTCTGGACCCTAGGTCCAAAGCGAGTCTCATAAATCGGTCATCATGGTTCATTGCTGAATCAACGCGGTACCATCTTCGATATCATACCTTGCTTCGGCAGTATTGAAGTCCGATGCTGTCGCTCAGGCACCGTGGCACGAGTAGCCTGTATAGTCAACCCCAACGCAAGAGACGGTAAACTTGGGAAGAATTTCCCGAAAGTCGAGGATGCTCTGAGATCTTCTGGAATAGAATTTGATATCTTCATGACAAATGGGAAAGGGCATGCAATTGAAATATCGAGCGATCTGAGAGAAAGTGACTATGACTTGATAGTGGCAGTAGGCGGGGACGGTACGGTACACGAAGTTGCGAATGGGATTCGTGGCTCAGATAAACGCCTTGGAATTATTCCTATGGGGAATGGCGATGACTTTGCCAGAGCTGTAGGAATTCCTCTCAACGACCTAGAAGGTGCTGTTTCCCTCCTAAAGGACGGTTTCGACTACTCAGTCGGAGGAATAAGAGTAGAAGGTTTGAGAGCTCCTGAGCATCCTGGAGTACCCTCACCAAAGCACTATCCGGTTACAGGGGAGCCTTCCAGGGACGAGAATCTAGTTCGCTGGAGTTTTCTCGAGTGTGATGGGGGCGTAACATCTTCTATCAATAGGATGAAGGACGAAGGAAAATTCTCTTGGATCAGTGGTCAGAAGAAATATACCGCCCTAGCAGTGAAGGCTATTCTCACATGGAAGAGTCAGATGGCTTGGATAAGGGTGGATGATGGGCCAGGTAGAAAGGTAGACCTAACAGGTCTTTTCGCTATGATGCAAGCTGAGACTTTTGGAGGAGGGTATAGGGTAGCTCCAGGAATGCATCCCTTCGGAGATAGTTCGAGAATAATCTTAGGATTCGGTCTATCGAAAGCTCAGATGCTGTTAGTCATGGGACCTTTGGAGAAAGGAAAGCATGTGGGGAAATGGGGGAAGATATCCATGGAGCCATGTAAGACCTTCGAAATTAGGGCGCTCGATGAGAATGGTGAACCAACGCTCGAGAATGGGCATAATCCTCCTCTCTACATCAGTCTGGATGGAGAGATATCAATGACCACCCCAGTAAGATTTGATTTCCATTCGAATGTCTTGAATGTTCGTGGCGGGAATGATCCTCCTAACGTCCATTGAGTTTTGATGGCGCAGACGGAGAGATTTGAACTCCCGAGTCACTAGGACACCGGATTTCAAATCCGGCGCAATACCAGGCTATGCGACGTCTGCTACGCCCATCCGAATAGGTCCTTCAAATGAAACCTTTCTATCAGTAGGTCCCAGGTCTACACCACGCTGGGAGGCCTGTTGTGGCTTCAGGGTGAGTCAGTCCAATGAATAAGATCATTATGATAATGAAGAATGATGGAAAAAGAGCTGTAACTGTTAGTATGCCTGAGTCCTCCTCTCCGTATAGATGCATGAATATCAAAGCAATCATTATGAATTTGGGGATTGCTATCACGGTTAGTATCATCAAAGTATAGTTGCTGAAGACGAAAATCCTCTCATCTGGGAGATGGAAGCCAACCGCTACTACTTCTATCAGAGTCAATACCATAAGGCCGATGAAGTTCATCCAGTATGGGTCTTTTCCGAGTATAGTATAATGCGCCATTTTATCACCTCAATACAGATAGAAGAACGGGAAGACGATGACCCAAACAAGGTCAACAAAGTGCCAGTAAAGTCCGAAGTACTCTATCGAAACCGCGTTTTCAGGGGTGTATGCCCCTCTGCTGGCCTTAAATGTCATGTAAATGAGTCCGATTATTCCACCTAGTACGTGGACTCCATGGGTTCCTGTTGTGACGTAGAAAGTGGAGGCACTGACCCTGATATTAGCCATCATCTGTCCACCAGAGTGGGTCCCGGCCTCCATCATTGCATAAAGCTCAGTATCGTGGGATATCCCATGACCATGATCAGCCAAGTATGCGGTATCGTAGTAGTGGTGTTGGTAGCTGTCTGCATTGATCAAGTATCCCTCTGCATATAGTGATTTGATAGTCGTGTCTCCATGATTATATTCAGCGAGGAATTCTGGGAGTGGGAATCCTATGAACCACTCAATCATCTTCAGTGACAGGAAGAGTATTGCTAGGACTGTTGTAGCTCCTAGGTACCTGGTTACTAGCTTGGTTCTAACCTCATGATCTAGATCCGCCTTCTTGGCATACCTAAGTGCCTGGACAACGGTGAATGAAGATACTATCAGGGCAAAGGTGTTTATCGCGCCTGGGGCGATGTGGAACCAGGATGAAGCAATTAGATGACCTGCGGGCTCGAAGCAGGTTACTGAGGAGCCCTCTACCCATTGCCCAGACTCGAAAACCGACTCGCAGGATTCTATCCCGAATCTGTACCTCATGTAAGTGCTGAATAGTGATGTGAAAACCATCATCTCAGACATCAAGAAAATCCACATTGAGACCTTTCTGATATCTATTCCTCTGAAGGGGGTTCCAGTCGCCTTGGGTTCGTATGACCCATCGAATGACATATCCTGCCTCCAAAATATTGTGAGTCCGAACATGACTATCGCAAGTCCAGCGAAAACCACACCGATCGAAGCAACATCGACCATCTCTCCCCATTTGTAGACACCTGCTAGAGAGAATAGGAATATTCCCGTTCCGACACTCATGATGAAAGGCGCCCATGAGTTGTGAGGTGCCCCATGGCTCCAGTCGTGTGGGCCCCATGCACTAGCGTGGTGGTCATCGTGTACGCTCAATGTACCGCCTCCTCTGTCTCGTCTTCACTAACCATGAGTCTGTTGAATAGCTTACTCAAGGTTCCTGGTTCGTTAGCGATGTGCTCGTTGGCATCTGTCAGAACGGGAAGATTATGCGGGTCGAAGCTTGGGGTTGGAGGAGGGGAAGTTGTCATCCACTCGAATGACCACCCTCCCCATGGATCGGCTGGTGCATCTTGTCCTCGGATGAGACTCTTGATCATGTTAGCCACCATGATGAAGTTGGAGAAGAAGAATATGAAGGCAGAGACAGAGATGAACATGTTCCATCCAGCGGCCTCTATGGGGAGGGCACCCATAGCCTCCTCTGTGGTAACGAAGTAGGTGTGGTGCCTCCTAGCCATTCCCCAGACTCCAAGCCTGTGCATTGGCCAGAATAGGGCATTGTATGAGATGAATCCTACTAGGAAGTGTAGTACGCCTAGCCTCTCATCAAGCATTTTTCCAGACATTTTCGGGAACCAATAGTAGATTGCCGCATAGAAGCCGAAGACCGTTCCACCTACGAGGACGTAGTGGAAGTGTGCCACAACGAAGTATGACTCATGGAGGTGAAGATCCATCGCGATGGACGGGAAGAACATTCCCGATATTCCCCCGAGAGTGAATGTAACTAGGAAGCCCAAGGTCCAGAGGGTGTGGGTTCTGTATACAAGAGAGCCCCCATGCATCGTCTTAAGCCAGTTGAATATCTTGATTCCCGTCGGGACGGCAACCAGCATTGTAGTTAGCATGGTGACGAATCTTAGGGTCGGGCTCATTCCACTGGTGAACATATGGTGGCCATAGACGATGAAGGAAACAACACCTATTCCCGCCATTGCGTAAACCATTGACCTGTATCCAAATATCGATCTTCTTGCACTAGTTGCTATTACCTCAGATATGACTCCGAAAGCCGGGACTATCACAACATAAACCTCTGGATGTCCGAAATACCAGAACAAGTGGCTCCATAGAAGGGGGTCTCCGCCAGCTGAGACATCATAGAATGCTGTTCCGATTACCCTGTCCAGATAGACTTGGATAAGACCTATTCCGAATGCTGGGATTGAGAGGAAAAGCATCAGGTTCGCGATGAGTATTGACCAGGTGAAAAGGGGCATCTGGAGCCAACCCATTCCCGGGGCCCTCATGACAGCAATTGTGGTCAGGAAGTTGATTCCTGTTAGTGTTGAGGAGGCTACAAGCATAATCTGCCCTGCTACCCACATTGTTGTTCCCATGTGAGCAGTTTCGCTCACGACATATGGAGCATATCCTGTCCACCCTGTATCTGCGCCTTGGCCCGAGAAGACACCTGTGAAGATTAGCAAAGCACCTACGGGTTGTAACCAGAAAGACATGGCGTTAAGTCTGGGGAGGGCAAGGTCTGGGGCCCCAATCTGAAGGGGTATCATCCAGTTTGCAAAGCCATTGATTAGAGGCATCGCGGCGAGGAAGATCATAGTGGTTCCGTGTAACGTGAAGAACTGGTTGTACTGATCCTGAGTCAGGAAGTCATTTCCTGGAACGGCCAATTGTATCCTGATCATCATGGCCATTATTCCCCCCACGCCCAAGAAGAAAAGACCAGCAACGAAGTACAACGTTCCTACTTTCTTGTGATCAGTTGTGGTGAGCCAGTCAGCAATCCAAGGTGCGAAGTATTCCCATGTGAACGATTCAGGGTTGGTCCTGTAAAACACGTACGCCAGTGTTAGGACCAAGAGGACCGCTGAGACAATTATTAATGTGGTGAGGACAACATAAGGATCTGCCTCCTCCAGTACTAGAACAGGGGGGGATACTTTGGCGGTTAGTCTGTTCCACATGTCGCCTGAGCTTCCACCGTTGGCGCCGTCTGCATTGCCGTTGACGGAGTTAGTATGAAGGACGAACTCCACATTTCTATCCGATGATGGAGAGGTCCAGGTCATAGTCCATGATGTCTGGTCGTTGCCTGCTTCTGTGTGACTGACCTCATTCACGCTGTATGACTGGACTGTGGCATCAGAAGGGGATAGCTCCCCATCACTGACCCAAAGATTGAATCCACCCTGATTGATGTTGGAAGGATCTGATGGACCTCCGACGAATGAGACTGTTATCTCGTAAGTCTCCGAGTAATTGTATTGGTCTGGGAGTCCAGTAATCGAGGGTACGACCTCTGAGCTTGTTACTGCTCCATGGCAGTTACACCCCGAGTCTTTGACCCCTTGGATACCATTAGGATAGGAGACTGCGGCTGGTGATATCACCAATGCCATGACAAGTGCTGATAAGACCAGCAATGTTCTTGCGGATTTCTTGTTCATTCAGTCATCTCCTATTGATGGACTACCAGTTTCCCCGCCATGACAGAGTGAGCATCTCCACAGTATTCGGTGCAGAGAATTATCTGGTCCCCAACTTCACTGCTGATTGGCAACCAGATGGTGGTTGGCCATTCGTATTCGGATGGACCTATCTCTGCCCCGTATAGAGTGTCTTCCTTGACGCCCATTCCCAGGAACCAGGGGGCATGAGTAACATCCTCAGATCTCATATTTGCCAGATATGTTTCGCCTTGCTTCAAAGAGAGGAGCGGAACTGTCCCATAGACCTCTACATTGTCACTACCTGTGTCGCATAACTCCGTAGAAAGGTCGAGGCAATCGAATGCCCAGACCCATTGCTTTCCTGTGATCTCTATAACGTGGTAACATTCGGAGGTCACGACCCCATAACCATCAAGTTGGTTATTGGAAGATTGGCCATCCTCACACTCTTCGCCATGGTAGCCATCCTCACCAGTCTCAGACCATACAGCGTCCAATGGCACCCATGACACATAGGTCAGCCAGACTATTAACATGAACGGGGCGATAGTCCAAGCTACTTCGAGCCTCATGTCATCGTTATGCTTCGGGAAAACCCCTACTGCTATTTCGTCGGGATTATCATAGCCCTCCGAATCTTCTGAGCGATACCAGAAAGAGTGATGATAAAGCCAAGTGAAGGTGAAAACAGACACTAATATAGAGATTACAATGTAGTAGTCCCACAGGCCTTGGAATAGAGAGCTCTGTATAGTCAAGACACAACCCGTATCGACGGGTACGAAAGCCCCTCATAAGGGATACGGAGGCGTAGCCTGTGATTTTGTTTCATAACAGTGGGAAAACTCCTAAGCAAAAGCTCCCTCAACGAGCACCGATGGAAAGTAATGACCATGGTAATGGAGGAATTGCCTCCGGTCCGCATGATAGGTTTTCCAGATTCAACAGAGCTGCTAGATCCATTCATGAATCCATAGTCAGGAACTCTTCCATCGAGAATGGAGGGTGTGGTTGCCCTTTGGTTGTCGAGGGGATTAATGACGTCAAGGCATTGAGGGAACTGGGTTTTACTGGTGATATCGAGAAGGTTAACCGAGGATGGGGCATGCCCAGGCTTGTCACGCATCTGTACGAAAAATACGGGATTAGAAATCAAGTAGATGGAGGCGGTTCGATAATGCTACTGATGGATTGGGATAGAACTGGAGGGAGGCTACAGAAGCTACTGAGAGAGCGTCTTGAATCGTTAGATGTGAAAGTAGATGAAGACCTGAGGAAAGAGTTGATGAAGAGTATGAAACCGGAAGGAAGGACCGTTGAGTCACTGAGGCCCCACATCGGAACTCTAGTAGGGTTGTTAACATATCACAAATAGCTACTCAGGGGCCACTGTCATCGTCTCCTTGACAGTATTTAGCACGAGCTGGGTTAGCGATCTTTCAATCCCATCAATAGACATGACATTCTTGATCAGGTCGTCAAGGTCGTCTCTATCTCTAGCTCTAGCGATGATCATTGAGTCATAATCACCCGTGACGTCGTATACTCCCGAAACCCTATGGTCCCCTGAGATCTTCTCCTGTATCTCGATTAGCCTACCCTTCTGTATCCTGAGGCCAATGACCACATTGAGGTTCCAGCCTATCTTTTCAGGATCTAATCTAACTGAATACCCTGTAATTATTCCAGTATCTTCCAGCCTGTTTACCCTATTACTTACTGTGCCCAAAGCTACTCCGACGATTTCTGAGATTTTTCTCAGAGATGCTCTGCCATCCTCCTGAAGTACTTGTATTATTTTCCGGTCAGTTTCGTCAATCAAATAGTCACCCACAGTCTTGATTGGTGAATTAGGCTAATGAACATATGCTAAAAATTAATGAAAATTAATGTTTACTTGTTCAGGAACGTTGTCAAATATCGGTATCCAGGCCTCTTTGAGTCATCCTAATCATTACTTCTTGATCGTTGACCATTAGAGTGACCCTTTCGCCAACCCACACAGGTATTGCATCTGACCCTGAAACTAGGATGTGCCCACCAGAAATATCACTTGATATGCCAACCTCTTCTTTGGTCAGAGACTTTCTTAGAAGTAGGTCATCCAGTAAAACTCCGCTTATATCTGTAATTCCAGCAGAGAGTGTCTTGGAGAATTCCTGACAGGCCTTTCCAATTACTCTGTCAATCTTCCCGTTCCTTATCCTAGCCAGTTCCATTCCAAGATGAATTACCCTAAGGGGCCTCCACCTGCCCCCTGGTATGGCCACTTTGCCGTTTCTTATAGTCCTCCCAGATGACCAAACAGACCTTGCTTCTGGATTTGCCCAAAGTACCTTCTTTCCCCTGAGCCAAAGCTCATCTGGAACGGCCCCCCATTTCTGCTCAATTGTTTCTCTGAGGGATTTCTCTATTGGCTGAGGAGAGCTGGGGATATCCGGTTTGACAGAATCTGAATGCTTGATGGATTCCATATCTATGGGCGCAGCCGAGGCGTCTTGGGATTTCTGTATTACTGAAATGAAGAACCCCCCTCCTCCAATATCGTCATTCCAAATTCTCATACAATTGGCTAAGGTCTCTGAAACTCTTTTTTCCTTGGGAGGCATCATTGAGTCTTTCAACAAAATATCTGTGGAGGGATTCGCAGCGGAGTCTAGACTATCCCATGATTGGAGCCCCCTTCTTCCCGGAAGCTCAGGTAGAATCTCTGAAACAGGAATCAGTTCAATATCCGGCTCCGATCTAATGACCTCGGCTACAACTGCCTCATTCTCCACAGGGTCCAAGGAGCACGTCGAGTAGACTATTCTCCCCCCAGGTCTAGTCAGTTTGACAGCCTTCCTGAGAAGTTCTACCTGAAGGTCATGTAGTGACCTGCCTGATTCTGGGGTCCACTTGTGCCATACTTCCGGATTCTTCCTAGTAGTGGCTGAGCCTGTACACGGAGCGTCCACCAGAACCTTGTCAAAACCATGATTTGGCATATTTGGAAGATGCCTGCCATCATGATTGATAACTACGGCAGATTTCGAGCCGTGCCTGTGAACATTGGAAACCAATGTGTTTGCCCTGGAGTTTGAAATCTCATTGGCGAATACAACCCCATCTTCGCCTAGACACTCAGAGATCTGAGTCGTTTTTGATCCGGGAGAAGCGCACATATCGAGTACGTAATCGCCCGCAGATACCTGTAGTGCCAATACAGGTATCATCGATACAATCTCTTGACGTGTGATTCTACCTGTCTCATGGAGAGCTATGAGTATCTCTCTCGTCTTACCCGTCGCAAGTCCCCTGCTGAATGGCATCTCCCACGCCGTTCCGGGTCCCATGAACCAAGGCACAGGTTTCCCACCCTGTTCTGAAATCCATTCCTCAACCCATTTACTGTCAGTTCTCAATGGGTTGACTCTTACAGTCTCTGGTAGACGTTCGAAGGAACCCTCTAACCAGCTCTCTGGGTCCTTTCTCCAAGAGGATACCGCCTTCAAGAGGAGGCTGGAAGAGGCGAGCTCTGACCATGACTTCTGTGAGTCCACCACGTACATCGGAAACAGCCTCAGCGAATCAATGGCTCGTATGCTTGGCTTTGAAACTCATAGTGACAAATAGGTTTCCTAAGACAGGAAATCTGTAAACGGTTATACATCAGATGATTCACTCACGGTTTGCGGCGTTGTCGCAGATGGGATGCTATGGGAACACTAAGGAGAAGAATTTCAAGAAATGCAGGAAAGCCAGTGAGTTTAGACCAGGGTAAGTCAACAAGGAAGTTGGTTGAACTGGTGGAAAGGGCACAAGCCAACGGTCTGGAACAAGGCCCCCTTACGCCAGTCGAGGCTTTGGTAACGATAGAGGGAGAAGACTGGGTCTGGCAGATAGTGGATCATGATGTACTGGAGATGCTGAGTCATAGACTCGTATTCCAGAGTGACGTAGGGTCTAGGAGAGAGATACTGATGACCGCTGGGCTGGAGACGGCGGTGAATGCAGCCTCAAGGATTGTTGAGTTAGACGGTGGATGCGTACTAATCGAGACCTTAGAGCCGTGAATTGAGCGTTAGCGGGCTTGAAATAGTGTGGGTAGGTCCGGCAGTTCGATGGCGAAGGAAAAGAAGGGTAGCGGGATTCAGCAGGCCGCAGGACTAATCAGATACTTCGACGAGGAGTCGGAGGATGCTATCCAGATATCCAAGACAATGATTTACGTGGCCTGCTTTGTTTTCTCAATCACCATATACCTAGCCAACCACAATGTATTGTCTTGGCTGGCTGATACAATAGGTCTCTGAGCTATTCCTCTGACAGATCTACAAACGGTATCTCATCAGTTTGGTCCCCTCTCAGCGAGGCCTCCACTGATTCATATTCAGAAGAGAGGACCTCGGTACTAGGATCTGCCTCAATGAGGGCGCTATTCGCTCTTCCTAGAGCCCTTTCCACAGCTGGAGCGTTCCTATCCTCCAAAGCCTTTCTAGCTTCTTGTAAATCCATAATTGCCTTCTCTATGGCTTCTTCATCCCCACCTGTGTTGGAAAGGGAGTCGGCCCTCTCTTGAAGCTCTAGGATATTTGACCGCATGTCTTCAGATGCCCATTGGACTAGTTCCATCCAGTTCCTCCTGTTTTCCTCTGAGGAAGTCCTTGTGACTCTCTCGAACCTTCTCAAGCGGTACGGTTCCCAAGGATTCCTACCCAAGGATGCTACGACGTCATGGATACATCGGGCCCTGAGGGAGAGTGGTCCAATAATCTCAATTTTATTGAAGAAGCACCTGGCGAAGAGTCCCATTCCCCAGTATGAGTCACTGGTAATGCTTACAGAAAGCTGTCCTGACCTAGATTCTAATTTCCACCTTTGCTCATCGTAACCAGGCTGCGATGAGAAGGTTGGAGGATCATGAGGACCTAGGGACCTCAAGATAGCTTTGGCCACATCACCAAGAAATACTTGGCTTCCATTTCCGGGCCATGACCCGGGTCTGAGATAACCCTCTCCATCAATCTTCATCCTAGGGTCCCCCTGCATAACTTGGGCAAACAGAACCGACCTAAGTGGGTCAGAAACTACCCCCAGACCCTCGTCCATGTATTCCGCTGGGGGGCTTTGTTCAAGGTTACTTGCCCAGTAATTGCTAAGTTCCTCCTCATATCTCGAATTTTATGCCTCGAAGGAAGTATGGACGTCTTCAGAAGGTAGTCGACCATCCTCCTCGGGATAATTGTAGCAGATGCAGATCTGGTAAACATTGTCCGATTCCGGGTCATCAGGGAAATGGTTCAGGAGCGGGGAGGGATTGGAAGGGGCCTGATTCTGTGAATAAGCGTGCCAACAAGAAGAATCCAGCGAAGAAGTAGTCAGTCGAGTGTGCTTGCTATCTCCTCCATCTGATCCACCAT
>Ga0163109_10001818_pt1 | contig 16760 bp, 12 predicted proteins | sample CRUFie1St13metaG_FD_108704 | JGI IMG/M metagenome (GOLD analysis project Ga0163109, IMG submission 108704) | Marine microbial communities from the Costa Rica Dome - CRUD Field 142mm St13 metaG | ecosystem: Environmental > Aquatic > Marine > Oceanic > Photic zone | place: Costa Rica: the Eastern... | reverse complement strand
TTTACAATTCTTGTAATGTCTAGCTAAGTTATCTGATCTACTAAATATTTTTTCACAATACTTGCACTGGTTAGAAAATGAGGAATTTTGAGGAATTTTGAGGAACTCCTCATTTTTTGAGGAAAATTCCTCATTTTTTGAGGAATCTTTTAATTTTTCTGTAATATTATATTTAATATACTCATTTTGTAAATTGGACTTACTAATAACTGGTTTACATAAATTTTTCTTCTTAAGATGGATCACATATTTTGTTTTATGAGTAGTATTATAACTGCATCTAGGACAGGTATAAAGTACCATTTACTATATATATTTAATGTCTAAAAAAATTTTAAAAATTAGACAATTTTTGTCCAAAAATGGGTGTTAAAATAGGTTAAAATTTTGTTTTTGTCCATTTTTTATAAATATTAATTTATATGATCTATTTAGGTTTAATAAAATAATATAATTATTTATATTTTAGAGCATTGTCCAATTTTTGTCTATTTTTTGTTTGTCTAATTTTACTCAGGGGGAGGGGGGGAGCAATAAAAATAAAATTCATTTTACAAAAATTTTTTTTTTTGAAAAATACTTTTTAAAAAAATGAATTTACAGTGCGTAAATTTTTCATTTTCATTTCACATAAATTATGAACTAAAATAAGACCAATAAAAATAAACTAATTTTTATGCTCTGGCTTTAAATAGATATTTGGATTTCTTTAAGTATAAAAAAATAATATTTAAAAAGAAATTAAAAATTTAATTTCTTTTTCTTCTCAGCAACATGTAGGAATTCTAGATTCCTTAAAGTACTGTAAAATGCTGCTATCAGTGATGTTTTTGACTGATTAAACAATTTATCATGGTTTAATGTTTGTCTCACTGGTATCTACTTGAGATTCATTACTTCCAGAAGGTTTTTCAAGTTTCTCAGAAGATTTTTCAGAAGGTTTTTCAGAAGGTTTTTCAAGTTTCTTAGATTTCTTACCAGAAGATTTATCAGAAGTATTGAAATTTTTTGGATTTTGATTTTTAGGATATTGATTGGAATAATCCTTTGGATTTTTGCCAAAATTCATAGGATATAGATGATTGGGATATTCCTTTAGATGAGGTATATGGGGATATTCTTCAACAGAAGGTATACGGGGATATTCTTCAACAGAAGGTATACGGGGATATCTAGGATGATGATGAAAAAACGGACAAGTATCTTGTTTTCTACAATTCGAACCACTTAGACATAAGATAGGTGTGATTCTTACATACTTACCAGCATTTCCATTTTCATTAATCGCATCTAAGGTAGTTTTTTGTACATTTTCTTCGAAAAATTTCCATACTTCTCTGACATATTTTGATTTTTTTTCATATTCTTGAAAATGTTTCTTTAAATCATCAGGTGTAATTTTTCCTTCAATGTAGTCTAAAGTATATTGTAAAAATTCATAAGTTGGTTCATTTTGTGTCATCTGTTTTACTTTCTGGATTTTTTTAGTTTTCTCTACATTTTCGTAGTAATAATAATATAAAGCAACAATTACTAGAACAAAAACAACTGATGCTATTACTATCATAATACGATTAATTAGGTTGGAAAATTGTAAATACTTCATCCGTGTAGATCCTTCTATAAGCACAAAATTCAACATTAAAGCCAACAATAAAGCAACTACATTAGTAGTTCCAATAAGTAACGCTACAATTTGATCCATTTTAGAAAATGACAATAAACTCTTCACTTGATAACCTTTACGGTTTTTTTTTTGATTTGATTTGTTTTGTTTTGTTTTGTTTTATATTTGGGTTACATGACAAATTTAAAGAAAATAGTAAGAACTTTATTTTTCAATTTTTTCTAAATAAATTAACAACTATAATTATAATATATTATGTTTATTATGAATAATTTAATATTAGATAATATAGTAATATTCTTTAACATATTCTTAAAAGATGAAGAATTGTATTTAATATGTCCAATAAATAAAAAAACAGATTTAATTAGTAAAAAATTAACAATAGTATATAATAATAAAGAATTATTATTAAAACGTGAGATTATTAAAGATAAGTACGAACCTACACAAGTATTAATATACGAATTTCCGTTAAATAATTCTGATGAATATAATATTTTAGTAAAGTATAATGATATTAGTAAAAGTTTTACATTAAAGAATATTATTTCAAAAAAGCAATATAAACTAACTTTAACAACCTTATTTAAAACAGATTTTAACTTAATTAATATTTTTTATGATTATTATAAAAAACAAGGGATTGAACATTTTTACTTTTATTATAATGATGAAATTACAGATAATATAAAAACATTATGTAATAAAAATGATATAACACTAATTCAATGGAATTATCAGTATTGGAATGATAATGCAAAATATTCTAGACATTATGCACAATTAGGTCAAATGCACGATGCAATTTATAGATTTGGTAAGGATATGTGCGATTATATGATATTCTGTGATTTAGATGAATATATGTATGTCGAAAATAAAAAATTAATTAACTTAATTGAAGATAATAAAGTAGACACATTTGGATTTAGAAATATTTGGGCTAATACTTTAGATAATAAAATACCAGATACTTTTCCATCTAAATTTAAAATAGGTGATAAATTTAGATATAGAACACGATCCAAATGTATTCATAAGATGGATACAGTAGAGCATATAGGAATTCATTTTGGAACAAAGTTCAATAAAGTTGAGTTAATAAAGAGTGAATATGATATGTATCATTTTCATAATTGGGGTGGTGAAAATGTAACGAAGTATGCTACATTAAAAGAAAAAACCATAATGAAATAAAAATTAATATATTATATATATATGAATCAATTATCATTCAATGACAAAGAGTTATGTGAGAAGAATAAAATATATAATAAATTCAATACCGTATTACCTGCAGTATTTGATTATGATAATTTAATAAAAAGCGTAATTGATAAAAATAATTTTTATGAAAATGAAAAAATTAGAGAATCATTTAACATAATTATTGATTCAAAATTAAATTCAGATGTTTATAATTTTGTAAATTACGATTCTATGATATCTACTGCAAAATATCTTTTTTATATGCTAGGCGTTGGAATTTATGTTGAGATTAAAGATAATAAATTAAAAAGATTTTTACCGTTCAATAACTTTGATTTTAATAATAACATAACTTCTAAAATAAAATTACATCCTAAATATAAAGATTTAAAAGATTTTTACAAAACAAAAGATAATATATATCCGATTAGTAAAAAGCAATATCATCTTTACGATAAAAATAAATGGTCAGCTACTGATTGTTTGATTCTAACTGAACGAGGCAAAGAAGATTTTGTAAATGATACTTATTGGACTCAATTAAAAGATTTGATTGATGAAACTTGTAAAAATCGAACAATACCTGATGTAATTTTTTTTATAAATAAGAAAGACTTACCTTTTCTAAAAAAAAATAGAACTCATCCTTTCGAATCTATTTTAGGTAAAAATTATAAATTAGATTTCAATGAATATTATTACTTTCATCCAATTTTATCTCAATCAACTAGAGATGAATTTGCTGATATTCCTATACCTAGTTCCGATGAATGGGAATTTATTAAACAAGAATATTTTGTCAATTTATGTAATAATAATTATATATTAGATAAAACAAATAATGTTAAATGGGAAGACAAAATTAATACAGCATTTTTTCGAGGTAGAGGAACTGGTTGTTCATTAGATGTAGAAACAAATCCTAGGTTACATATAACTAAAATTAATAATGAATGGCTAAATAATGATAAATATAATCATAATAATAAAATTGATGGAATACGATATTTAGATGCAGGTATTATTAGCTATCCTAAACGAACTAAAGTAAATAATGGTGTAATGGATTTTAACGATCCTAATGAACTAAAAGAAAATGGTGTTAATTTAGTTGATTACGTTGATCAAGAAGAACAAAAAAAATACAAATATGTGATATACATTGAAGGAAATTCAGCTGCTTATAGATTATCTTATATGTTAAGTAATGACTATGTTGTATTAAAAGTAAAGTCAAAGTTTAAATTATGGTATGAGGATTTATTAAAAGAATATGAACATTTTGTACCAATTAAAGAAGATTTAAGTGATTTATCTGAAATTATACTTTGGTGTAAGCAGAATGACAGTAAATGTAAAGAGATAATGGTTAATGCGAATAATTTTTGTAAAAAGTATTTTAGTAAAGACTATATTTATGATTACATGAGTATTATAATGACTAAGATTTCTAACAAGCAATTTAATAATAATAAAGTGAATAATAATTATAAAGAGTATAAAGAAAAAAGAATTGTGTTAGAGAAGGAATTAGTAGAGGTAAAAACAATTGATAATAAAACTAAGGTTGCAATAATAGTACCTTATCGAGATAATAAAATTCAGAATAGGTTGGAGCAATTAAATAAATTTATTAAATTTTGGGAGAATAAGAATGTTAAGGTGTTTATAATAGAGCAATCAGATGATAACAGGAAATTCAATAGAGGTCAATTATTAAATTTAGGTTTTTTGTTAGCTGAAAAAGAAAATTTTGATAATTATATATTTCATGATGTAGATTTAATACCTACGGATGATTTATTACCTTATTATTTTTATAAAAGTGAATACCCGTTACATTTAGCACATAATTGGGATAAATATACATTTTATTCATTTTTTGGTGGTGTGGTATCATTTAATAAAAAGTTATTTAGAGGAAGTGGAGGATATCCGAATAATTTCTTTGGTTGGGGAGGAGAGGATGATGTATTACAAAATAGAGTTGTAAAATTAGTTGATAAAAAATTAGTTCCTAAAACTGGGAAGTATAATGAAATGAGTCATACTAGTACATCAGAAGTTAAAAGTTTGACAATATCAGATATTATAAAAAAAAAGTTAATATTAGATAGTAATGATATTAGTAATGTTAATAGTTTAAAAATCAAGAATTTTCAATATAAAAAAATTATAAAAAATGTATTTAAATATACTTTTAATTTGATTTAAAAAAATTGATAAAATAATAGTTAGAGACAAAAAACAATATATATATAAAATGGAAGTTAAAAAACGTAATGGAGTTAAAGAACCTGTATCATTTGATAAAATTACTAACAGATTAAGAAAATTAAAACAAGAAGGTAATTTAGATAAAATTGATCCAGTTTTAGTAGCACAAAAAGTTATTGAAAATTTATATGATGGGATTACTACATTTGAATTAGATGAGCAATCAACGCGAGTATGTGCGCAATTTAGTTCAACAGAACCTGAATATGGTTTATTAGGTAGTCGTATTTGTGTTAGTAATTTACATAAAAGTACTCCAAGTAATTTTAGTGATTGTATAGAAGAGTTAATGTTAAATAAGGATAGAAATAATAATAGTTCACCGATTATTGATAAAAATTTGTATAAGTTAATTATGGAGAATAAGGATTTAATAAATAGTAAAATTGTGAATGATAGAGATTATTTAATAGATTATTTTGGATTTAAGACTTTAGAGAAATCGTATTTAATGAAATCGAATGGAAAGATTGTAGAGAGACCTCAATATATGTGGATGCGTGTTTCGTTAGGAATTCATTATGATGATTTTGATTCAGTATTTGAGACATATGATTTAATGTCAGACAAGTATTTTACTCATGCGTCACCTACGTTATTTAATTCAGGTACAATCAGACCACAACTATCATCATGTTTTTTGATGGGAACTGAAGATTCAATTGGTGGTATTTATAAAACTATTGAAGATTGTGCGAAAATCAGTAAAAATGCCGGTGGTATTGGTGTTCATGTGAGTAATATTAGGGCATCAGGTTCATTAATTAGAAAAACTAATGGTACGTCAAGTGGGATAAAAAAAATGTTACAGGTGTATAATTATACAGCAAGACACATTGATCAAGGTGGGAAGAGACCAGGATCATTTGCTATGTATTTGGAGCCTTGGCATGCAGATGTATTTGAATTTTTAGATTTAAGAAAGAATACTGGTTCAGAGACAGATAGAGCTCGTGATTTATTTTTAGCATTATGGGTACCTGATCTATTTATGAAGAAGGTATTAGAAAATGGAGATTGGTATTTAATGTGTCCAGATGAAAGTAGAGGATTAGCAGATGTTTATGGTGATGAATTTGAAAATTTATATAATAGTTATATTGAAAAAGGTAAATATAGAAAAAAAATATTAGCTCGAGATTTATTAAATAAAATTTTAGATTCACAAGTGGAGACTGGTAATCCGTATCTTTTGTATAAGGATCATATTAATAGAAAATCAAATCAGCAAAATTTAGGAGTAATTAAGTCATCAAATCTTTGTGCTGAAATTGTGGAATATTCAGATCATAAAGAAACAGCAGTATGTAATTTAGCATCAATAGCGTTGAATGCATTTGTAGAGTATGTGAAATTAGATTCATCAAATTTAATGATATATAGTAAAGACAAGTGTGAGTATTGTAAATTAGCGAAGATGTTGTTAAGAAATTATAATATCGAGTTTACAGAAATTAAATTAAATGAGAACGATAAAATTAAGGATATTTTGCAAAAGTATGGTTATACAAATGTAGATGATATTAATACAGTACCACAAATTTATTATGAAGGAAATAGAATAGGAGGTTATGATAATTTGAAAGATATGTTAAAGCCTAAGTTTAATTTTGATAAGTTATATGAGATTACAAAAGTTATTTGTAAGAATTTAAATAAGGTAATAGATGTAAATTATTATCCTATAAAAGAGGCTAAGTTTTCTAATATGAAGCATCGTCCAATTGGTATTGGTATTCAAGGTTTATCAGATACGTATATGTTAATGAGAATTCCATTTGAAAGTGATGAAGCATTGAAATTAAATAATGAAATATTTGAGACAATTTATTATGCATCATTAGAAAAAAGTATGGAATTAGCTAAAGAAAGAGAACAAAAAATTAATGAATTATATAATTTAACTTCAGATGATATAAAATTAGTTTTGAAAAAGCGAGAAAAGCAAAGAGAGAATAGTAAGGTAAAAAATGAAATTGATTTAATAAACAATTTATTTTCTAATGATTCAGTTGAGGAAAAATTATCTTCAAATATCAAAGAAAATATTAATAAGTTAATTTCAAGTAAATTATCATATCAGGCTGATGAAACATATGATCATTTTTTGAAAGATGTATCTAGAGAAAAGTATAAGGGAGCATATCATACGTTTGTGGGAAGTCCTTTAAGTAAAGGAATTTTTCAATTTGATATGTGGGATAAGAAACCAAGTTCAAGATGGGATTGGAATTTATTACGAGAAAACATATTGAAATATGGAGTAAGGAATAGTTTAGTAACTGCGTTAATGCCAACAGCTTCAACAGCTCAGATTTTAGGAAATAATAGTTGTTTTGAGGCATTACAAAGTAATATTTATAAGAGAAAAACTCAAGCTGGAGAATTTAAATTAGTGAACAAGTATTTAATTAAGGATTTAAAGAATTTAGGTATTTGGAATGAGGATGTTAAGAATAATATTATTTACAATAATGGTTCAGTAAATGAATTAGATATTCCTAAGGAGTTAAAGGAGTTATATAAAATAGTATGGGAAATTAGACAAAAGAGTGTTATTTTACAAGCTGCTGGAAGAGGTCCTTTTATAGATCAAACTCAGAGTATGAATATTTTTATGGAAGATAGTGATTTCAATAAAATGACATCGTGTCATATAATGTCATGGAAGTTAGGATTAAAAACAGGAATTTATTATTTCCACACTAAACCAAAGTCAGATGCTATTAAATTTACAATTAATGAAAATCAGTTTAAAAGGAATGACGATGACGAAGGTTGTTTAAGTTGTTCAGCCTAAGTTTTTATATATAAAATTGAAAAATAATTAATTAATTTAATTAAATGTTAATAAAGTAAAAAATGAATAATTTTGTTTTACCTAATTTTTTAAAGAATAAATTTTGTGACATAACATTTTATTTTCCTGTAGAATGTTATCACGGAAAAACTATCTTTAAGCAGATAAAAGCACATAAAATTATATTATCTGTATCTAGTGATTATTTTGAGAATTTTTTTCATTTTCAATCAGATAGTGAGATTATAATAAATTGTTATTCATATGAAATATTTAAAATGATGATCGATTATTTTTATGATAAAAATTTAAAAATTGATTACAATGATTCTAATTTTTTATTAGAATCATTAAAATTATCAGATGAGTATATGTTAACAGATTATAAAATTTTAATTTTAGATAAAATAATTGATGAAATTAAGATACAAGAAGAAAGATTATCATTAAATAATTACTTAAATTATTTAATTTTATTGATCAAAAAATCAAATGAGTTATTATTGACTGAATGTGTAAATTTAGTAACAAGACATCTTGAAGCTAAAATTAGAACAACAAATAATCCAGAAAGTATTATCCTTAAATTAATAATGCCAAATATTAATATTGATGATAAAAATTCTGAAGATGAAATTGATATCTCTATATTAAATTTATAAATTAATTTTAATAATATCAAGAAGTAAAGAATTTTGTATAATTTGAATATTACCACAATTATGGTTTATTTTAATAAAAAAACGTAAATCCTGTAAATTAAAATCAGTTAATAAGAATTCCATTTTAAAATAATTACTCATAGGAAATCCAGATTCAAATTTAAGGCTATTTTCGATTAGAACATCATTCTTTTCAACAAATAACAGAATACCTTCTTTATAGAAAGTTTTTAAATCATTGACACTACCATTCAGTTTCCAACAGAAGAGTAAACTTATTTTATGTAAATTTTTAAAATATTTATTTGTAAAATTTAATTTTATTTCTTTTAATCTATCTATTCTAATATCTTGATGTGTTTCGGATACATTTTCTAGAGTAAATGTATTATAATAATATTGATCTAATGTTAACTTACCTAAGTCATTAAACGAACCATCATAAAATTTTAATTCATTAGTATCTTTAACATAAATAATATCACCATTATTATAAGTAATATTACTATTATAAATTTCATCATGATTTTCATAATAGTAATTTATTTTAATACCATCACCTTTATCACCTTGATCACCTTTATCTCCTTGATCTCCTTTATCACCTTTTTCTCCTTTAATTTGGCCTATTAAATTCCAGTTTCCATTTTCACGATAATATAATTTCAAACTATTCTTTACTAAGATAAATTTACCATCTTCATTATAATTAATTAATTCTATTGTGTCTTCAATTATATGATCAATTTTTAAATTATCACCTTTATCACCTTTTAATCCTTTTACATTAGAAATAAGAATCCATTGATTATCGTATTTGTACATATCACCGGTATCTTTAATTACCATAATATCATTTTTTTTAAAATTAATTTGTTCAACATCATTAATTGTATTAAATATGTAATTAATTTCAAATTTATCACCTTTATCTCCTTTAAGTGTGCCTACTAAATTCCATGAATTGTCATAGTTATAAATATCTAATTTATCTCTTACTAAAAGAAAACTATTTTGTTCAGCTACAATAGGAAATTCTTCATCTTCATTAACAATATAATCATATCTAAAATTACTTCCTTTATCACCTTTAGTTCCTTGAATTCCTTGATCACCTTTATCACCTTTTATTGTTACTAATTGTGTTAATTTTTCCCAACTATTATTTTTAAAAATATATAAACTAATATCTTCTCTTACTAAGGCGATCTGGCCTTCTTTAAATTCGAAATTATAATTCATATCAGATAAACAATTAAAAGTGTAATTAATAATCATATTATCACCTTTATCACCTTTATCACCTTTTTCTCCTTTTTTTGGATGTAATAAACCAATACTTTCCCATACATTATTTTTTCTTAAAAATAATTCTAAATCGTTTTTTAAAATTGCAGTTTCACCATCATCAACATTTTCTGGTAATTCGCTAACATCGTTTATTATGTAATTAATATTAAATGGTTTTCCTAATGGACCAGAAGGACCTGGTGGTCCTTGATAACCTTGTTTTCCTCTAGGACCTTCTGGACCAATAGGGCCTATTTTTCCTGAAATTTGTAGTGATTTAATCATATTATATAAATTATTAATTTCTAAATTTTCATTTGATAAACAATTTGTATTCGATTCAAAAGTAATTTCAGATTTCATATCAAAATCGCATAAATTATTAGTCAAGTCATTATTCATACTAGTATAAATAAATTAAATTTAAATAAATTATAAAAATTTATAATTTATTTAAAATAAACTAGTCTTTTAAAGACTTATTTACTTTAATTATTCGATTTTTATGGCATACTCTACGAAAAAATTAGTTAAAGCCTTTACTGTGCGAGGATTAACATCGATGGTAATCTCATCGTCATGAGCCTTTTTTCCGTTAATTAATCTATAAGGCTTAGTAAGAAGCAAAGTTTTAGGGTCGAAATATTTTTTATCTAAAAATTTTCCTTTGTAGAGAATATGACCAATCTGCTCAAGAAATGGATGATCTTTTGCATCTAGTTGTTTTTTCCAATCTTGCTTATCCTCCAAATTGTATTGTGCAGTAGGAACTATCAGAAATAGTCGACCTTGAATTTTTTTGAAGAACATACCTAGATGTGTGTTATTTTTGATTCCATTTACATGAGCCCGATTGTTACCATTTGTATCAGCAACATAAATAAAAATAGTTGCATCTGACCAATTGTCTTCTTTATATTTTAGGAACTGCTGTTCGTCTTTTGGGACCTCACTCAAGTTGGTGTGTTCTATCTTTGTGTATGAGGATAAGATGTTGCTGAATTCTTCGCCTTTAGCTCTAGTTGCTTTCTCGTTACACTGTTTTAAAATAGCTTCGATACTAGGGTCAACGCCCATGTCCCCATTTTCATATAACACTACGAGTTCGCGGATACAGTTTTTGGGTACTACTGGTCGTGGTGGTGGTACTGGTCCTTTCTCTATTTCGGTCATTCCTTTCAAATCGGTATTCAAATTGGTTTCTTCATTAGAAAAATATTCCACACATTTGGTAAGTCTCTCATCCAAATTGGCAAGATCTTTCTTCAAATTGGCTATTACTATAGTCAAATCATCCTCTACTTTCTTATATTCATCCTCTCTTTCCTTTGATTTGGATATCATTTTGAAAATAATTCCAAAACTTGCAATGTTAAGCAATACACTTAGAATTATGTAGTAATACATAATAATTCGCTTGATAACCTTTACGGTTTGTTGTTTTATTGATTTGTTTTGTTTTATTATATTTGGGTTACCAGACATTCTTAAAGGAAATAGTAAAAACTTTATTTTTCAATTTTTTATATAATAAGAATAGAATACGAAATAAACATTTGACATAAAGTTAATATTTTTGCTCTAAAACTAATTGGTTGAATAGTACCATTATGAAACCCGATATGATTAGATATAACAAAATAAAATCTATCAATTTTAGAATTATTATTGTTAATATTATTAAATTCATAATCTGGTACAGTTAAAAATAGCATATAAAAAACTAAAATAATAAATGAACTTAATAAGATTTTATTAGAGAATTTATTTAAATTAAAAACCAAATTCATATATATATAAATTAGATAATTTATCCACGCTGATTAGGATCTAAATAATCTAAATCTAGTTTTTTGAATATGTCTTTCTCAGAATTAACCTTTAAAGGTTTTGAAGAATAAGTCCCATCTGATTTAATTTTAAATAAACCATATTCATTTAATTTATAACCTTTACTTTTAGCGATTTGTCTCATTTGTGTATTTAGTTCATAAGATCCTGTAAAATATAATAAAGCAGAATGATAATACATATTAGGAACAAATCTTATATCAATCCTTCTTACTGGTTTCCTTGGCAATTTAGAAAATCCCATATATTTAGTACCATTATCAGTATCAGTTAAATCATCTACAATAATTTTTTTATCTTTCAACAAATTAATAATTTCTGTTAAATAATTTATTTTACTCTTAGAGTATTCACTATCTGTTTTAATTTTTTTATGGGATAATAGTACATCGATATCATTTGAATAACTTTTTCCTCGTCTATAGGAACCTGCTATAATAAAAATTAAATTAGAATCGTATTTTTTTATTATATCTTGTAATATGGTATTATATGTATCTACTTCGGATCTAGGAATTTTATCTTTATAAACACCATGATACTTAAGTCCCATTTTAATTTTATCATTAATTTGAATTTTATTTTGTTTAATTTTATTTTTTAAATCTGTAACTGATTTAATATCATGTTGATCAATCAGTTGTTTAGCTATTTTAGAACCAATATTAATTACTTTTGATAATTCTTCGATTATATCTTGTTTTTTAGTAATTTCTTTGATTTGCTTGCGGTCAATTTCAGATAGTTTTTTAGTTTCTATGATTTCATCGATTCTAGAAATAATACCTTTTCCAATACCACTTATATCTTTTAAATCATCACCTTTAGTAATTTTTTTAGGAAAGACTTTAATAATATTAACAGCATTTTTAAAATGCTTAATTTTAAAGTTTATTTTTGTAATATCTGATTTCGATAATGATTTATCTGAGGATTGATTTTTTAATTCGGATATAAGTAATTCAAATTCTTTAATAATTTTTTCGTTAGACATTATTATTATATATATAAAATATTTATTTATATATAATATATGAAAATAGCTTTTTTATTTTTAACGGTAGCTGATTTAAATCATGAAAATTTATGGATAGATTATTTTAAAGGAAATGAGAATAAATATAATATATATTGTCATCCTAAAAATAATATTAATTCTAAATGGTTAATGAAATATGTAATAAAAAATAATGTAAAAACATTATGGGGAAAAACAATAAATGCAATAATAGAGTTATTAAAGGAGGCAATAAAGGATAAAGATAATAAATATTTTGTATTAGTCAGTGAAAGTTGTATTCCAATAAAATCATTTGATAAGTTTTATACTTTTTTAAATAATAATGAAAAATCTTTTGTAAAGAAATTTAATATTACAACTTATGATAAAGAAAGTAGATTAAATAAAGTTAAAAATAGTGATAAATATAATTTAATAAAACATTATGCAAACTGGTGTTTAAATAGACATCATGTAAAAAAACTATTAGTTAAAGAAAATGAATTAAAAGACTTTTCAGATGTAGATTCACAAGATGAATTTTTTTTATCTGTTTTAAATAATGATTTTATTAATTATGAAATAATAAATGTTGATTGGAATTATACTAAAAATTTTAGAGAAATGATAAAAAATTTTAAAAGTAATAATAATGAATTAGATAAAGCTAAAAAAATTTTACTTGAAGAAATAACTAAACACCCTAGAACATATTATAATGTGGATTATGAAATAATTAATGATTTAATAAATAGTGAATCATTTTTTGCAAGAAAATTTGATAAAAAAAGTAATGTATTACAATTTAAAAATCAATTGATTGCTTCATAAAATAACATATATGCTTTATTGGTAACTATTTCATTTTCGCTAATTTCATCTACATCATCATCATCAAAATTATACCATTTACCATTACTACTATTTTTACAATAAGAATAATAATGACCAAAATTAATACCATTAGAATTCATAGAATCATGATTATTAATTGCAAATAAATTATATTTAGTATACTTCGAAACATGATTTGGATGTAAATACTTAGTTATGTCTAAATCATATATTGGAAAATTAACTAAATGATTTAATTTTTCAGCTCCGTATTCTGTGTACTCAAATCTTTTAATCAAAATAATAAAAACTTTAGGAGAATCCCAAATTAAATTAACTTTTTCAGCATTAACTTTTTTTTGACAATATGGACTAAACCATTGATTGTCATTATCTAAAATTTCTACTTTTACAAAATTATCAAACAAGTCATAAATATTACATTTTTTTACTTTCTTAAATATATTCGAATAATCATTATAATCAAAATCATATTCATTAGATTCATATTCTATTGACTTATCACTTGAATCTTGATCATTAGATTCGTTTTCTTCATTTGTTGAATTTTCTTCTTCATAACTAAATTCATTATCTGATTTATAATCATTATCTTCTGAATTGTCACAACTAAATTCATTTTCTTCATTATCTGACTTATAATGATTATCTTCTGAATTGTCAAAACTTAATTCATTTTCTTCATCATTCGAATTATGTTCTTCATAACTTAATTCATTTTCTTCATCATTTTCTTCAATAGAATTAGATGATGAAGTACTTTCATTAGATATAGATGATTCATCATAATCATTATCTAATGATAATGTAAAATAAAATTCAGAATTAAAATTTGCTTTAATAAGATTAGTAACAGGACATTTAAGTTGAGATATAGTTCTTCCTTCAAATATATCATAAATTTTTGAATAATTTTTGTGACTTTTTTCAAAATCTATAAATGATTTGAAATTTAAATATTTTGAAATGTCATCATTTATAATATCAAAAATATAATTTTCTAAATCATTTTCATTTTTATAACGATATCTTAATGAATCAAAAAGAATATCTTTATTATTTGGTATTATTTGATATTTTTGGGCAATTTCTTCATGAATAGTATCAATAATACATAATAATGCTTCTTGACTGTCATGTTGATTAAAATTTTGAAACATTTGTATTTTTTTACAAAATATTTTTCGAAAAGATGATAATTCAATAACTTTATAATCATTAAACCATAAATATGAAAAGATTCTTTTTAATTGAAAAGTCAAAGTATTATCTAATTTTTTTTTTGCAACATAAATATTATCAGAATTATTTAAAATATGAATTATTTCTTTATTTAAAATGAAATTTCTAAAATCCTTACAATTAGATAAACATTGTAATATAGAATTCATATAACATGTATTTCCTTGATTTATTAATCCAGTAAGTCCATAAATATTATTATTCATATTCATTTATACAATTTAATTTCTTAAGTAAATAAGTTGAAAATTCAATTTTATGAGATAATACAATAGTTTGATTTATTTACTTTTTGAATACTTTGTTTTTGAATATCGATAACTTTGTTAATATTTTCTTCAATATTTTTGATTGATTCAGATATAGATTCTGAAGTATTTTTGTTTGCAGGATTTAAATTAAATTGTTTTGATAAAACATCTACTTTATCATCTAATTTATCTAATTGATCTACTACTTTAACAAATACATCTTTATTATCTACAGGTTTAGTTTTTGAATCTATTATTTTTTTAAATTCTTTAAATGATAATTCCATATCATTAGAAACTTTACTTAATTGAGATAAAAATTCTTTATCATTAGATCCACCAGATTGTATAGATAATAACTTTTTATAATCATTCAATTTCTCATTAGTCATTGCGATATATTCATATTTTTTTTTTGTAGAATTATTTTCAAATACAATTCTTGTCTGATCGACTTTATCTTTATTTAATTTTCTAAATACTTTTAAAGCAACATTTTTTGGATTAGTTTCAAAATAAATTTTATTATTATCAGGTAAAATCATGTTGTATTGATCCATATATATTATTCAAGATTTTTTATGATAAAATTGAATTTAATAATTATTTATTTAAATAAATATTATTATATATTATTAAAATGTCTGAAAATATATTATTTAACGTATTAGACTGGAATTTTTATGATGAATGCGAGGATGATGAAGATTCAGAAGAATATGAAGAAGCATCATTTGTAATAGAAGCATTTGGTAAAACTAGAAATGATAAATCAGTTTATTTAAAAATTACAGATTTTACGCCTTATTTTTTTGTAGAAATTCCTAAAACGTGGGAAGATAGGTCAGTTAAAAAATTCATAGATTATATTAGAAGTAAAGTATATGGTAAATATAAATGTACGTTAATAAATTATGATGTAGTTAAGAAGCGTAAGTTTTATGGATTTACAGCAGGAAAGAGATTTAAGTTTTTAAGATTAATATTTTCAACATTAGAGGGTATGAACAAGTATAAGTGGATATTTAACACGAAGCACAAGATACCAGGATTATGTAATTATTTTGAAGAGTATAAGCCATATGAAAGTAATTTTCCATCAATGTTAAGATTTATGCATATTAGGGATATAGATGCATGTGGTTGGATTAAGATTGATAAAGGTAAGTATAATAAATTATCGAGAAAGATGTATAATACAGATATAGCGATTGAGTGTAAATTTAATAATATTGATAGAGAGGAAACAAATGATATTAGTAAAATTAAAATTTTATCTTATGATTTAGAATGTACTAGTGAAGATGGAAATTTCCCTCAAGCAGACCGAAAAGGTGATGCTATTATTCAAATCGGATCTACTTTTAGTTATAATGGTGATGAGAATTGTTATTTTAAGCATATTATTACTTTAGGTAGTTGTGATGAAATAGAGAATGCAGAAGTTGAGTGTTATGAAACAGAGGAAGAAGTAATATTAGCTTGGCAGAAGTTAGTAATAAAGCATGATCCAGACATAATAACAGGTTGGAACATATATGGTTTTGATAACAAGTATATTCATGATAGAGCAGATTTTTTAGGAATAGGAAATAAATTTGGTAAATTTTCAAGAATTAAGAATAAGAGATGTAATTTTGTTGATACTCAGTTATCATCAAGTGCATTAGGTGATAATAAAATTAGATATTAT
>Ga0163109_10001817_pt1 | contig 16761 bp, 12 predicted proteins | sample CRUFie1St13metaG_FD_108704 | JGI IMG/M metagenome (GOLD analysis project Ga0163109, IMG submission 108704) | Marine microbial communities from the Costa Rica Dome - CRUD Field 142mm St13 metaG | ecosystem: Environmental > Aquatic > Marine > Oceanic > Photic zone | place: Costa Rica: the Eastern... | reverse complement strand
TGTGGAAGCGCCGGTCAGATGGGCTGGTCAAACCCGGTCTGGTGGCGATTACGAGAGCCTGCAAGAGCGCAATCCTGAGCACCCCGGTCACAGCGCTTACTATGCCGGCAACCCCGTAAGTTTTTATATACCGTTTTTATAATATGTCTTGTCGTTATGGCAGCCTTGCGCCAAGATCTACCGGCGTGAGTGTCCGCGGCGCAAGCGCTGAGCCCTCTCTAAGCTCATGCAACTAAACGCGGTAGTTGATTACAAAGAGGACGGCACTCGACGTATCCGCAGTCAAAACCTGTACTGCGGACGATAATGAGGAGAGAACCATGAATAAGAAACAGTACCTAGACCAGCAGGCGAAGTTGCTGACGGCTGGTCAGATCGACCGACGCAAATTTGTAATGGGTGCCCTCGCCGCTGGCGTAGCGCTGCCAAGCGCACTGGGTCTGGCCCAGCATGCGATGGCACAAACGCCTAAAAAGGGTGGTCGCTTGCGCCTCGGGAACAGTGCGTCCAGCTCGGACGACTCACTCAACCCGGCTACGTGGCTCAGCTCGTACATGATGATGACAGGCTGGACCGGTGCCAACAATCTCATGGAAGTCGGTCCCGATGGGCAGCTCGTCCCGGAACTCGCAGAGAACGTGGAGTCTGACGACGCGAAGACCTGGGTCTTCAACCTTCGTAAGGGCGTTGAATTCCATAACGGCAAAACGCTGACCGCAGACGATATTGTGGCGAACTTCGCCTACCACATGAACGAGGAAAATGCCTCTGCTGCCTTCGGCCTGCTCTCCAGCATCGCTGAGGTTCGTAAGGGCAACGACAACCAGGTCATCTTTGAGCTTTCGGCAGCCAATGCTGACTTCCCGTTCGTTCTGTCCGACTACCACCTTGCGATCCGCCCGGCGGATGGCGACAGCATCAACATGGCAAGCGGTATCGGCACCGGCGGGTACGTGCTGCAGGAATTCTCACCGGGCGTTCGCGTGTTCGCGACCCGCAACCCGAACTACTTTAAAGAAGGGCGTGCGCACTTCGATGAAATCGAGATCATCGCCCTGAATGATGACGTCGCGCGTCAGACAGCCTTGGTCAATGGTGACATCGATTCGATGAACAGCCTTGCCGCAACCAGCATTGCGCTGATCGAGCGTGTCCCGGGTCTTGAAGTCAAGGAAGCAGCCGGCTTCGCACATTGGACCATCCCGATGCGCGTTGATGCTGCCCCATACGACAACAATGACCTGCGGATGGCGCTGAAGCTGTCCATCGACCGTCAGGACATCATGGACAAGATCCTGCTGGGTCACGGGACACTGGGTAACGATCACCCGATCTCTCCAGCTCACCGCTACCATAACAGCGATCTGCCACAGCGCGATTTCGACCCTGAGGAAGCAGCGTTCTACTACAAGCGCTCCGGCCACAGCGGTACGATCGAGCTGAAGACGTCCGAGACGCCGGGTCCGGGTTCCACCGATATGGCGAACCTGTTTGCTGCGTCTGCGTCGAAGGCCGGCATCGATATTCAGGTCTCCAAAGAGCCTGAAGACGGCTACTGGTCCAACGTCTGGAACATTGCACCCTTCTCCGTGTCAGCATGGAGTGGTCGTCCGACCGAAGACTGGATGTTCACAGCGGCCTACACCAACGACACCGAGTGGAACGAAACCGCTTGGAAGACTGGTGAAGCGGCGGATCAGTTCAACAGCATCGTTGTTGCGGCCCGCTCGGAACTGGACGATGCCAAGCGCCGGGAACTCTACCACGAGGCCCAGCGCATCATCGCCGACGATGGTGGCGCGATCATTCCACTGTTCTCCAACATTATTCAGGCTGCTTCCGATCGTCTGGCCCATGGCCCCGATATCGGCGGTAACTGGGAGAATGACGGTGCCCGACTGCCTGAGCGCTGGTGGTTCGCCTGATCATCACGCAAAGGTAACGCTTTAGCCCTGAGTGATGCGGCCTCCCAAGTGGGGCCGCATCCAGCTAAAATCCCGGTCCAAAGCACTGCGCCGTCAGTAAACCGGGCTCAAACCTCTGACGAGGGAGCATCGACTTGTTTCGGCTGATTGAAGTGATCGGCAAGCGAATTCTGCTTGGCCTGGTTACGCTGTTCATTGTTTCACTCATCATTTTCAGCTCGATCTCATTGCTGCCCGGCGATTTCGCGCAGGCGGTGCTGGGGCAGACCGCAACCGAGGCAACGCTCAAGGCGTTCCGGGAAAGCCTCGACCTCGACAAGCCTGTAATCACGCGATACTTCCGATGGGTCGCTGGGGTCATGCAGGGTGATATGGGTAACACCTTCTCCGGGCGCAGTACCGGTGGCCAGGGGATCGACGTCTCCCGCCCGGTGGTCGAGATCATGCTCCCGAAGCTGCGCAACACCCTGTTCCTCGCGGGCGTGACAGCCGCAATTTCGGTGCCTCTGGCACTGATGCTCGGCTTTCTGACCGCCTTGTTCCGCAACTCGATCTTTGACCGCACGGCGAACGCGATCACACTCTCCACCATCGCAATGCCTGAATTCTTCCTCGCGTACATGCTGATCATTTTGCTCGGTGGCTACCTGCCGACCATTGCAAACGTCCGCGCCGAAACCGAGTTTCTGCAGCGCCTGCTGCTGGTCACGCTGCCGACCATGACGCTGACCCTTGTCATCGTCGCCGCCATGATGCGTATGACGCGCGCAGCGATCATCAACCTGCTCGCCAGCCCCTATATCGAGATGGCTCGCCTCTCCGGGGCCAGTCAGGCCGAGATCATTTTCCGCCATGCGCTGCCCAATGCCTGGGCGCCAATTGCCACCGTCATCGCCTTCAACATGGCGTGGCTGGTTGTCGGTGTTGTGGTGGTCGAAGTGGTCTTTACCTACGACGGCATCGGTAAACTGATGGTCGACTCAGTCGGGAGCCGCGACATACCCGTGGTCCAAGCCTGTGCGCTGGTGTTTGCCGCGACGTATATTTCGATGAACCTTTTGGCCGACATTGTCGGCATTGTTACAAACCCCAGACTGCTGCACCCACGATGAGTGATTCACAGACCCAACATTCCGCAATCGCGGAAACCAGCACGGTTCGAGTGCGGCGCACGCGCTGGCAACGGATGCGTATTCTCTTAAGCCGCGCTCCTTTGACCGCATGGTTTGGGATGGTGGTGGTTGCCATCTACGCCGTTGTCACCCTGTTTGCCCCCCTGCTCGCCCCCTATGGCGAGGCGGAGGTGTTTTCGCGCGGTGATGCGCCGTGGTCGAGAGAGCATCTGCTCGGTACCGACCGGATCGGACGCGATGTTCTCACTCGCCTGCTCTATGGCGCACGAAACACTGTCGGCATTGCCCTTGGAACGACCATGCTGGCGCTGCTTATTGGGGGGTCACTGGGGTTGATTGCTGCAATCAACCGATCTTGGCTGGACCAGATCATCAGCCGCGCTGTCGATACGATCATGGCCATCCCGGGCCTTATCTTTGCCCTCATGCTGCTGGCAATCTTCGGGGCGTCGATCCTGAGCCTGATCTTGATTGTGGGCATTACCTACGCCACCAACTTCTTCCGTCTGACGCGTTCGGTGTCGCTGAACGTGGTTGTCATGGATTACGTCGAAGCCGCGCGTCTGCGTGGCGAAAACATGGTCTGGATCATGGCCCGCGAAATCCTGCCCAACATTCTGCCCCCGCTGATCGCCGAATTCGGCTTGCGGTTCATCTTCGTATTCTTGTTCATCGCCTCATTGAGCTTTCTGGGCATGGGCATCCAGCCCCCGACGGCAGACTGGGGTTCCATGGTGCGGGAAAATGCACACTGGATCACCTTCGTCCCGTTTGTGCCGTTTCGGGACGCTTTCTTCTACGGGCTCAAACCGCTGCTGCCGGCAGGTTGCATTGCGCTGCTGACCATTGGCGTAAACTTCATCGTGGACTGGTTCATTCATGAAACCAGCGGGTTGCGCGATGTCTGATAGAGCTTCCAAAGACCTGCTGTTGGACATGAAAAATGTCCACATCGAAGGCTTCGCTGATGAACGCTGGCACCCGATCATCAAGGGCGTGGACCTGCAGCTGCATCGCGGTGAGGTGCTTGGCCTGATCGGTGAAAGTGGTGCGGGCAAGTCCACGCTGGGCAAAGCGGCCATGGGCTACACCCAGCCGGGTTGTCGGTTTACCGCGGGCGAAGTCATGTTCGACGGGCAGGAACTGTCTGGCATGAAAATCAAGGACAAGCGGCATATCTGGGGCACGCGGATTTCCTACGTGGCTCAGTCCGCAGCGGCTAGTTTCAATCCGGCCCACCGACTGCTTGATCAGACCATTCGCGCGTCCAAGCGTGTCGGCGACCGGTCCGAACAAGTGCTGAAAAGCGATGCCGTAGACCTGTTCCGGCGACTGAATCTGCCGGAGCCAGAAACCATCGGTCTTCGCTACCCGCATCAAGTCTCTGGGGGGCAGCTCCAGCGTGTGATGACTGCCATGGCCATGTCACCGCGCCCGGATCTGATCATTTTTGATGAGCCGACGACGGCGCTGGACGTGACGACCCAAGTGGAGGTGCTGTCCTCCATCCGTGATCTGGTCGCCCAGTTCAACACGGCGGCCATCTACATCACCCACGACCTCGCAGTCGTGGCTCAGATGGCGGATCGGATCAAAGTGCTGCGCTACGGCGAAGAAGTGGAACAGGCTGACACCCGGACCATGCTTTCTTCCCCGGAGCAGGAGTATACCAAGTCGCTCTGGTCGGTTCGGTCGTTGGAAAAGCCGGAAAAATCCGGTGAAGAGATCCTGCTGACCATTGAAAACATCGACGCGGCCTATGGGGCCTCGAAAGTCCTGCATGACGTCTCGATCAAACTACCACGCGGGCGCACGGTGGCCGTGGTCGGCGAGTCCGGATCGGGGAAATCGACAACAGCACGGGTCATCACCGGACTGCTGCCTCAACTCAACGGGACTGTGACCTTCGATGGAGCCGAATTGCCGCGACGCCTTCGTGACCGCTCCAAGGAACAGCTTCGACGCATCCAGATGATCTATCAGATGGCTGATACGGCCATGAACCCGCGTCAGACGGTTGGGGAAATCATTGGCCGACCTCTGGAGTTTTACCTTGGACTGCGCGGTAAGGAGCAGGAACGCCGTGTGATCGAATTGCTGGAGATGATCGAGCTGGACGCAAGCTTCTATGACCGCTTGCCGGACGAGCTGTCAGGGGGTCAGAAGCAGCGCATCTGTATCGCTCGGGCCTTGGCCGCAGAGCCTGACTTGATCATCTGTGATGAAGTCACCTCAGCGCTGGATCAGATTGTTCAAGAGGGCATTCTGAACCTGCTCCAGCGACTGCAGGGCGAGTTTGGGATCGCTTACCTTTTCATCACCCACGACATTGCGACGGTGCGCGCCATTTCGGATGAGATTGTGGTCATGTGGCAGGGAAAAGTCGTGGAACAAGGGATGAAGCAGCAAATCCTGTCTCCGCCCCACCCGGCCTATTCCGAGCTGTTGCTTTCTTCGGTACCGGAAATGGATCCGGACTGGCTCGACAATCTTCTGGACCGGCGCAAGCACGAGGGTGTGAGTGACCCCGCCCAGACAGGGCAAGACCCCGAGCGCTGAGTGACGGCAGTGGATCAGACCTTGTTCTGCCTCTGGCTGAGGATAGGTTACAAGCCAACGATCAGCACCGGTATGGAAGGTCATTGAATGCACCGGCGACGCTTATTTTCCCTCGCACTGGGCGCTGGGGCGCTGGCGGCCCTGCCGCAATCGGCGCTGGCGCTGTCGGCTGAGCCCGAGCGCGCCGAACTCACCGTCTACCGCTCGCCGACCTGTGGGTGCTGCATCGCGTGGGTAGAGCACCTGCAGCGCGAAGGCTTCGACGTCGAAGTCATCGACATCGAACAGACCCAGCTCTACGCCCTCAAAGCGCGGTTGGGCCTGACAGCGGCGCTTGCATCCTGCCACACCGCCATCCTCGGCGACTATTTCATCGAAGGCCACGTGCCCGCTGGCGACATCGCGCGCCTGCTCGATGAGCGTCCGGCGGCGGCGGGACTGACGGTCCCGGGCATGCCCATCGGGTCGCCGGGTATGGAAATGGGTGATGAGAAGGAAGCCTTCGACACCCTGCTGGTGCTCGAAGACGGGTCGACTGAAATCTTTGAACGCCACCCCGGCACCGAAGCCTGACACCCAGTCTGGCTAAGGCCGTGGACCCGGCCCGCTCTAGGCTGCTCGAATTTCGATGATCGAAGCCCCGTCCCTCTCGCGCGCAGCGCGCAGCGCCGCTGCCAGCGCTTCTGCATCCGGCGCACAGCGCTCAAAGGGTAAGCCGCACGAAGCCGCCACAGCCTCAAAATCCGGCGGGGTCGGGTCGCAGCCGACCGGCTCGATATCCACCGCCTGCATCGAGGTCTCGATCTCGCGGTAGCCGTGATTGTTCCAGATCAGAAAGATGATCGGCAGGTTCTCGTCCCGGGCCACCATCAACTCGCCGATGGTGAACTGCGCGCCGCCGTCCCCGGTCAGGCACACCACCCTCTCGCCGGGCTTACCCAGCGCGACGCCAATGGCTGCAGGAATGGCGTAGCCCAGCGCGCCGAAGCCCGTCGCTGCGTTGAACCATCCACCGGCCCGGTCGTGGTCGTAGTAGAGGTTACCGGCGTAAACCGGCTGGGCTGAATCCCCGACGATATAGGCCCCGGGCAAGGTATCGCGCAGGCACTCCAGCAAAGCCGTCATCGACCGCATCTCCGGGCCGATCTCGTCCAGTGCCGCCGCCCTCGCCCGCGCCGCCCGGTCTGCGCCGGACCCATCATTGGTGCTGCTGTGAAGCGCGGAAAGCAAATGGTCGGTGATGGCGGCCGCAGGCGCCTGAATGGTGAGGCTGGCCGGGTGTCGCTCCAGCTGCGCTGCGCAGATGTCGACCCGGATCAGGTTGGCCATGGGGGCCATGGTTCCCGTGGCGTACATATCGTAGTCCGTTGGCCCCAGTTCGGTCCCCAGCGCCAGCACCACATCCGCATCGGCGATCAGGGCGCGCACGGCCTCAAGGCTCGGGCTGGCCCCAACACCCAGCGGGTGCTGGTGCAGCAGGCCCCGGGCGTTGATGGTCTGCACCACCGGCGCGTCAAGCCGCTCGGCCAATGCCGTCACCGACTGCGATGCGTGGCGTACCCCGCCCCCGGCGAGGATCACCACGCGCGCCGCTGTGCGCAGTTGCCCAGCCGCGAGACCGACGCCGTGGCGATAATCCGGCAGCGGCGCAGGGGCCTGAGGGGACAGCGCATCGCCGGGTTTGAAGGGTGCAGCAGCGACATCCAGCGGGACTTCGATGTGGCTGGGGCCGGGCCGAGCGGCCGTGCTGGCCTCAAAGGCGGCTGCCACCATCGGCACCACGTCGGCGGCGGTCTCGATGCGCTCGGAACGCAGCGCCACCAGCCGCGCGACGCCGCGTTGATCGGGCAGTTCGTGCAGAAACCCCAGCCCCCGGCCGAGGCTCGGACGGGCATTGACCCCGGAGACGACGATCATCGGCACTGAATCCGCCCGTGCCTGCGCCATGGCCGTGAGGGTGTTGGTCAGCCCCGGACCAGTGATCACCAGCGCGACACCCGGCTCACCGGTCGCGCGCGCATAGCCATCGGCCATGAAGCCCGCGCCCTGCTCGTGCCGGGCGGTGACGTGCCGGATCCCCGCCGCGGCCAAGCCGCGATAGAGCTCGAGCGTGTGTACGCCAGGAATGCCGAACACGACCCGGACGCTCCGCTGGGCGAGCTGAGCAACGACTTCACCGGCAATGGTCTTCATAGGATCTCCCGCCCCGGCAGCGCGCCCGGGGTGTTCTACTTCCGTGTGATGAAAGTCGGTGGTTCGAAGGCGCGGACGGCCGGCGGCGTCTCGTCATCGGGCCAGACGCGGACTTCGATCCGGGCCGAGTGCGCGGCGGGTGACTGCGACAGGCTCGAGGTCCGCAGATCGTGGGTCAGCACGTTGGGATTGCCGTGCCGGTCCAGCGGGGTTCCCTCGGCGCTCAGGCTCTCGAAATCGGGGTCGTACCAAGCCCCGGTCCACAGGAAAACGCAGCCTTCCCGCACCTCGTCGGTGACCCGCGCCCCGGCCAGACAGCGCCCGCGGCTGTTGAACAGCTCGACGATCGCACCGTCGCTGATCCCGCGTGCGGCGGCGTCGCTGGGGTGGATCAGAACCGGCTCCCGTCCCTTGATCTTCATCGACCGGCTGTAGGCGCCATCGTCCTGCTGGCTGTGCAGGCGCGTTCCCGGCTGCCCGGATATCAGCGCCAGCGGCCCTTCTTCACGGCTGTCGCGGGGTGGGAACCAGGTCGCCTGCCCCGGACAATCCGCGAGCCCGAAGCTGTCGATCTTGGCGCAGAACAGCTCGATCCGCCCCGAAGGCGTCGGCAGCGGGCTGCCCTCCGGGTCGGCGCGGAAGTCGGCAAGAAACACCTGATCGGGGCTGGGGTCGGGAAGCTCAACCATGTCGCCTTCGATGAAGGCGTCCCAGTCGGGCAGGCTCAGGCCGTGCTTCTCGGCCGTTTGCTGCGTGGCGCGCCACAGCCTGCGGGTCCAGCCCTCGGCGTCGCGGCCCTTGGTGAAGGCCTCGGGGTTGCCAAGCCGGGCGGCGAGGTCGGCGTAAATATCGTACTCCAGCCGCGCCTCGTAGGCGGGTGGTGCGTGCGCAGGCATGGGAACCAGCACGTCGTCGGATTGCCCCGCGCCGAAATCGGTGCGCTCCTGCGGGGCTGCGACGGGCAGCACGATATCGGCGTGGCGCGCGGTGGCGGTCCAGCTGATCTCGTTGATCACCACCGTCTCGGGCCGGGAAAAGGCATCGCGCAGCCGGTTCAGGTCCTGGTGGTGGTGGAAGGGGTTCCCGCCGGCCCACCAGACCATGCGCGCGTCGGGGAAGTGCCGCGCCTGCCCCTTGTAGCTGTAGGCGCCGCCGGGGTTGAGCAGCATCTCGCTGATCATCGCCACCGGCAGCATTTCGCGCACGGGGTTGATGCCCTGATCGACGACCCCGGCGCGGAACAGCCGTCCGGTGTTGCCGATGTTGGCGTTGACCGCCATGGCGATGGTGTAGCCCCCGCCGGGCAGGCCGATCTGCCCCAGCATGGCCGCCAGCGTCACCGTAGCCCACAGCGGCTGCTCGCCGTAGTCGCCGCGCTGCAGGGACGCCGTGGTGGTGATCATGGTGCGCCCCGCTGCCATCTGGCGCGCCAGCGCCGTCAGCCGGTCGGCGTCCAGCCCGGTCAGCGCGGCTGCCCATTGCGGGGTCTTGGGCTGGCCGTCGCTCTCCCCGCGCAGGTAGGCGGCGACGCGGTCAAAGCCCACTGTGTAGCGGTCAAGAAAGGCCTGATCGTGCAGGCCTTCTTCGAGGAGCACAAAGGCCAGCGCCAGCATCATTGCCGTGTCCGTGCCTGGCTGGATCGGCATCCACTCGGCGCCGAGGTCTTCTGTCATATCCGCGCGCAGCGGGCTGACGTTGACAAAGCGCACGCCGGCATCGGCGCAGGCCTGCAGGCTGCCGGGGAAGCGGTGCAGGCTGGCGCCGCCGTCGCAGACCCGGGTGTTGCGCTCGGCCAGCCCGCCGAAGGCCACCACCAGATCGCTGTGCTCGGCCACCACCGACCAGCGCGTGGACTGCGGCACATGGCGGTAAAACGGGCCAACGATGTAGGGCAGCAGCACCAGCGCGGCGTTGTAGCTGTAGTTGCCCTCGGAGCGAACGAAGCCGCCCTGGGTGTTCAGAAACCGCTTGAGCAGTCCCTGTGCGTGGTGGACGCGACCGGCGCTCGACCAGCCGTAGGAGCCGGCGTAGATGCTCTGGTTGCCGTGTTCTGTGCGGATGCGGGTGATTTCACCGGCGAGCAGGTCGAGGACCTCGTCCCAGCTGACCTCGACGAAGGGGGCGCGGCCACGCTCACCCCGCTTGGCCGCGGCGCCGTGCTCCAGCCAGCTGGCGCGGACCGCCGGGCGCCGGATACGGCCGGGGCCGTAGAGGCTGTCGGGGATGTTCTCGTTGAGGCGGTTGGGCGCCGGGTCGCGCGGGTGGTTGCCGACGGCGGTGATCCGCTCGCCGTCGGTTTCGACCAGACCGACGCCCCAGTGGTTGGACGTCAGCGTGCTGCCCCGGTCTGCCATAGACTGTCTCCGGGCTGGAGGCGCTAGAAGTGCCCCAGCAAAGCGTCAAACGACGCCTTGGCGTCGCCGTAGAACATGCGGGTATTGTCCTTGAAGAACAGCGGATTCTCAATACCCGAATAGCCCGTTCCCGCGCCGCGCTTGAGCACGAACACCTGCTCGGACTTCCACACCTCCAGCACCGGCATCCCGGCGATGGGCGAATTGGGGTCGTCCTGGGCTGCGGGATTGACGATGTCGTTCGAGCCGACGACGATGACCACGTCGGTCTCCGGGAAGTCGTCGTTGATCTCGTCCATCTCCAGCACGATGTCGTAGGGAACCTTGGCCTCGGCCAGCAGCACGTTCATGTGCCCGGGCAGGCGCCCGGCGACCGGGTGGATGGCAAAGCGCACGTCCTTGCCCTGCGCGCGCAGGCGCCGGGTCAGCTCGGACACAGACTGCTGCGCCTGCGCCACCGCCATGCCGTAGCCGGGCACGATCACCACCGAGCGCGCGTCGGCCAGAGCCTCGGCCACCGCCGGTGCTTCGATCGCGACCATCTCGCCGTCGATCTCCATCTGCGCGCCACCGCCGCCGCCGAAGCCGCCGAGGATGACCGAGATGAACGAGCGGTTCATCGCCTTACACATGATGTAGGACAGGATGGCACCAGAGGCCCCGACCAGGGCCCCGGTGACGATCAGCAGGTCGTTGCCGAGCAGGAAGCCCGTCGCCGCCGCGGCCCAGCCCGAGTAGCTGTTGAGCATGGACACCACCACCGGCATGTCGGCGCCGCCGATGGCCATGACCAGATGGATGCCCAGCACGAAGGCCAGCAGCGTCATCACCCACAGCGTCCAGCTGCCGGCGTGGTTCATGTACAGCACCATCAGCGCCAGCGAAGCGATGATCAGCGCGAGGTTGAACAGGTGCCGCCCGGGCAGAACCAGCGCCTTGCCGTCGATGCTGCCGGCGAGCTTGCCGTAGGCGATGATCGAGCCGGTGAAGGTCACCGCACCGATGAACACGCCGATGAAGATCTCGACCTCGTGGATGATCACCTCGGCCCGGGTCAGGTCGACCGTGCCGGTGATGTCCGAGTTGATGCCGATGAACACGGCCGCCAGTCCGACGAAGGAGTGCAGCGCCGCCACCAGCTGGGGCATGCCGGTCATCTCCACCCGCTGGGCCACGACCGCACCGATCACCGCTCCAGCGATCAACAGCGGGATCAGCACCCAGTGCAGGGTCATGTTCGGCCCGAGCAGGGTCGCAGCAACGGCCAGCGCCATGCCGAAGATGCCGTACCAGACGGCGCGCTTGGCGCTCTCCTGGTTCGACAGCCCGCCCAGAGAAAGAATGAAAAGAATACTCGCAACGATGTACGCAGCGGTCTGAAGCCCGATACCCATGGTTCTCTACCTCTTCCGCTGCTCAGGATTTCTGGAACATGGCGAGCATCCGCCGTGTCACCATGAAACCACCGACAATATTGATGGTTGCGATCAGCACTGAGATCGAAGCCAGCACCCAGACGATGGCGTTGCCCGGCCCGATCTGGAGCAGCGCCCCGATGATGATGATCCCTGAAATCGCGTTCGTGACGGCCATCAGCGGCGTATGCAGCGCGTGGCTGACGTTCCAGATCACTTGGAACCCGACGAAGCAGGCGAGCACGAACACGACCAGATGCTGCAGGAACGAGGGCGGTGCCACCAGCCCCAGCGCCAGCAGGACGATCGAACCCGCGCCGATCAGCCCGAACTGCTGCAGGCCTGCGCGGCGCGCGGCGGCAGCCTCCTCGGCCTGACGCTCCTCAAGGGTCTTCTCCGGTGCAGTCTCAGCGGGCTTGGCCGCAATGGCCTGGATCTTCGGCGGCGGCGGCGGGAAGGTCACCTCCCCCCCATGCGCTACGGTCGCACCGCGGATCACGTCGTCGTCCATGTCGTGGACGATCACGCCGTCTTTCTCAGGCGTCAGGTCAGCCAGAAAGTTGACGATATTGTTGGCGTAGAGCGTCGAAGCCTGCGCCGCCATCCGGCTGGGGAAATCGGTGTAGCCGATGACCGTGACGCCGCCTTCGGTAACGATCTTCTCGTCTGGAACGGTCAGATCACAGTTACCACCCCGCTCCGCGGCCAGATCGACGATCACCGAACCCGGCTTCATCGCCTCGACCATATCGGCAAGCCAGAGCTTGGGCGCATCGCGGCCGGGGATCAGGGCGGTGGTGATGACAATATCGATATCCGGCGCCTGCTCGCGGAACAGCGCCAGCTGCTTCTCCCGGAACTCAGGCGAGGACGGGGCCGCATACCCGCCCGTGGCCGCGCCGTCGGCGGCATCATCGAAGTCGAGGAACAGGAACTCGGCGCCCATGCTCTCGATCTGCTCGGCGACCTCGGGGCGAACGTCGAAGGCGCGGACAATCGCGCCCAGTGACTGCGCCGTGCCGATGGCGGCAAGCCCGGCGACACCGGCACCGATCACCAGCACCTTGGCCGGCGGGATCTTACCGGCAGCGGTCACCTGCCCGGTGAAAAAGCGCCCGAAGTTATTCCCCGCCTCGATCACCGCACGGTAGCCGGCAACGTTGGCCATGGACGACAGCGCATCCATCTTCTGCGCGCGCGAAATTCGCGGCACCATATCCATGGCGATCACGGTCGCGCCGCTCTCACCCGCGGCGGCGAGCAGCTCTTCGTTCTGCGAGGGGTAGAAGAAGGAGATCAGGCTCTGCTCGGCGCTCAGGCGCGCGAGGTCCTTGGGTTCAGGCGGCCGGACCCGGGCGATGGTATCAGCACGCTTGTAGAGATCAGCCTTGGATTTCGCCAGCGTGGCACCGGCCTCGACGTAGGCTGCATCGGCAAAGCCAGCGGCCTTTCCCGCGCCGGGTTCAATGATCAGATCGTGACCAAGTTTGGCCAGCTTTGCCGTGACCTCGGGGGTCATAGCAACGCGCTGTTCGCCCTTTGCCGTCTCGCGGGGAATCCCAAGTTGCATGAAGGGGCCTCCTTCCCAATTCTTCGCTATTCGCGTCCACCACCAGAAATGAGACTATGCGCAGCGGAGCGTCGCCACCAAGTCAAAAAGTGTCTCGTTTCTGCCAAGGCGGACCCGAGTAAACAACATGGCGCGATCATGGGACAAAACCAGCCATAGAGCCCGGCGGCATCGGTGAAGGATCGGAACTTTCGGGTTGGCCCGCGCACACTTTTTTGTCTCAAGGCCAATTCTGATCCAGCAGCGTCATCCGGCCAGTTTCTGCTTTACGCCTCGACCCGCAACGGGCTCTAGTCCCGTCGTTTGTTTCCGGATTGAAGGCGCGGTCTGATGCCCGACTACACCAAACCCACCAAGTGGCAGAACCCAGCGATGAAGCTGTTCCCGTACCAGGTTGGGCTGACCTGCCCGCCGCACGACTTTGACGCCGCCCCCAGTGACCTGCTGCGGATCGCGCCGGAGAGTGTCGGCGTCCACGGCTGGATGCTACACGTGCCCGACTACGCCCACCGCCTCGACCAGCGGAAGAAGAACTTCGGCATGCTGGAAGACTTCCTCGAGTGCATGGCCAACAACGGCGCCGATGTCTGCGGACAGGTCGGCTCCAACTGGGTGCACGCCAGCGAACTGGGCGTCGAGGGCATCCGTGAGCACTGCGAGCGGCTGTCTGACGCCTACCAGACCCCCTTTCACATGGCCGGTTACGCCATGGTCGAGGCCCTGCGCGACCAGAACATCGAGAAGATCGCGCTCAACGCCTGCTATCACAGGTCCAGCTGGTACGAGGGGACTGTGGGGTTCCTGCGCGAAGCGGGCTTCGACGTCGTCTGGGCGGGTAACTTCTTCGATCAGGGCTGGTTCCCCAGCCAGCAGGCGGTCGACGACTGCATCTGGTGCTTCGATGAAGAGCTGCTGTGGAAGTCCTTTGACTTTGTTGCGGAGCAGGCGCCGAAGGTCGATGCCTATCTGATCAACGGTATGAGCAACTATCGCCGCGCGAGCGACGATCTGGCCCGGCGGCCCCTGCACCATGTTGCGGCCCTCGAAGCGCGACTGGGGAAGCCCGTCATCGGCCACGACATTGCGCTGTACTGGCGGATTTTCAAAACCCTCGGCATCCGACCTGAGCGCGCCGAAGGACAACTGCTGTCATCGCTGGAGGCCGCGGACCATGCATAAGATCGTTGCGCTCTGGGCCGTGCCCCGCTCCACCTCCACCGCCTTTGAATGGATGATGCGCCAGCGCGGCGATATGGACTGCCTGCACGAGCCCTTCGGCGAGGCCTGGTATCAGGGCGAGGACCCCATGTGGCCCCGGTTTAAGGAAGGTGGCGTCACCACCCCCGGGCTCAGCCTCGAAAGCGTATGGGATGACATCCGGTCCCGGGCGCAGCAGGGCCCCGTGTTCACCAAGGATTTCCCGCTGTATATCAATCACATGTGGGACCGGGAGTTCCTGTCGAACTTTAGCCACGCCTTCCTGATCCGCGATCCGGCGAAGACCATCACCTCGATCTACGACAAGTGGCCGGACTTCGACGAGCTTGAGGTCGGTTTCCCCGAGCAGCGGGCGCTGTTCGACCTGCTCACCGCCTTCAACGACGGCACCCCGCCGCCGGTGGTAGACAGCGACGACCTGCTCGAAGACCCCGTGGCCATGACCCGGGCGTTCTGCGAGGCCGTCGATATCCCCTTCATCGAGAGTGCGCTGAGCTGGGAGCCGGGGGGCGATCCGGGTGCGCACAGCTGGTGGGATGGTGGGTCGTTCCACCACCTGCTCGCCAAGTCAGACGGGCTGAAGCCGCAGCCGCGCAAGTACGTCGACCTCGCCGACACGCCCGAGCGTGTGCGCCGGGTGCACCGGCGGATGAAGCCGCACTACGATCACATGCACCGGTTCCGCCTGCGCGCCTGAGCACGCCCGCGCACAAGACCGGAAAGTGCCCGGCTTGCGTGCGCGGCGGGGGCTGATAGTCTGCGCGCTGAAGCCCGGAACACCGGGCCCGAAACACCAGAGAGGAGCGCACCATGTCTGCTGCCTTTTTCAAGGGAATGATGCCTGCACTGATGACGCCCTGCGGGGCTGACCGGCGCCCGGACTTTGACGCGCTCGTGGCCAAGGCCGCCGCGCTCATGGATACCGGCATGTCGGCGGTCATCTACTGCGGGTCGATGGGGGACTGGCCGCTGGTCAGCGACTCCGACCGGATGGAGGGCGTGGCCCGGCTGACAGCGGCGGGCATCCCGGTCGTGGTCGGCACCGGTGCGATCAATTCCGCCTCGGCAACAGCGCTGGCCGCCCACGCGCAATCGGTGGGCGCGGCCGGCCTGATGGTGATCCCGCGCGTGCTGTCGCGGGGCCCCTCTGCCACCGCACAGAAAAACCATTTTAAATCCATCCTCGGCGCCGCGCCCGATATCCCGGCTGTGATCTACAACAGTCCTTTCTACGGCTTTTCCACCCGGGCCGAGCTGTTCTTCGCGCTGCGGGAAGAGCACAGCAATCTGGTGGGCTTCAAGGAATTCGGCGGCGCTGCCGACCTCAGCTACGCGGCCGAAAACATCACCTCGCACGACGATAGCGTTACGCTGATGGTCGGGGTCGACACGCAGGTCTACCACGGCATCGTCAACTGCGGCGCCACCGGCGCGATCACCGGGGTTGGCAACGCCCTGCCCCACGAAGTGCTGATGCTCGAGCGGCTGTGCCAGAAGGCCGCCTGCGGCGATGCCGAAGCCCGGTTGCGCGCGCAGGAGCTCACCGACGCGATCCACGTGGTGTCAACCTTCGACGAAGGCCCGGATCTGGTGCTGTTCTACAAGCACATGCTGGTGATGCAGGGCGAGAGCGCCTTCGAACACCACTTCAACGAAACCGATGCCCTGACCCCGGCCCAACGGCGCTTCTGCGAAGCGCAGTACCATCTGTTCAAGGCGTGGTTCGCCGACTGGTCCAAGCAGGGCGGGGTCATCGATCAGTGCAGGTGATCGACAGCCATACGGGCGGTGAACCCACGCGGGTCATCCTCGATGGCGGTCCAGACCTCGGCACCGGCCCCATGGCGAAGCGCGCGCGGCGGCTGGCCGACGAGCACCCGGATTTCTGCCGCGCGGTCCTCGGCGAGCCGCGCGGGCAGGTTGCCATGGTCGGTGCCCTGCTCCAGCCAGCGGAGCGGGAAGGCTCGGTCACCGGGGTGATCTTCTTCGACGTCGATGCCGTTCTGGGCATGTGCGGGCACGGCTCGATAGGGCTGGGGGTGACGCTGGCGCATCTGGGTCGGATCGGCCTCGGGGCGCACCAGATCGATACCCCGGCCGGTGCAGTCAGGCTCGCGCTCGAAGACGCGCAGACCGTTACCGTGACCAACATCGAAAGCCGCCGGGTCCACGCCGCGCGTGAAATCGACGTTCCCGGCTTTGGCGCGCTGCGGGGTGACGTCGCCTACGGCGGCAACTGGTTCTTTCTGGTCGACCCCAGTCCGCTGGCGGTCGAGGCCGGCAACATCCCAGCGCTGACCGACTTCAGCATCCGTGTCCGGGAAGCCGCGAACGCGCAGGGCGCGGTCGGCGAGAACGGCGAGCTGATCGACCACGTGGTGCTGCTGGGCGGTG
>Ga0163109_10001816_pt1 | contig 16763 bp, 11 predicted proteins | sample CRUFie1St13metaG_FD_108704 | JGI IMG/M metagenome (GOLD analysis project Ga0163109, IMG submission 108704) | Marine microbial communities from the Costa Rica Dome - CRUD Field 142mm St13 metaG | ecosystem: Environmental > Aquatic > Marine > Oceanic > Photic zone | place: Costa Rica: the Eastern... | reverse complement strand
GTTTCTATAAGTACTGCAATATGCATTTCACCACGTCCGTAAACTTTGATGGCATCTGAGTTGGCTTTTCTTTCGATTTTTAGACCTACATTTGTTTCTAATTCGCGTTCTAGTCTTTCTAGTATATGACGTGAAGTTACAAATTTACCCTCTTTACCAGCAAGAGGAGAGTCGTTAACCATAAATTCGATTGCAAGTGCTGGTGGATCTACTTTAATAGCCTCTAGTGGTTCTGCGTTTTCGTTGTCTGTAATGGTTTCGGATACAAAGATGTCGTCTATACCAGCGATCGCTACAATGTCACCTGCAGAAGCAATATCTGTTTCGACTTTTTGCATTCCTGCAAATTTGAATATTTTGGTGATACGTTTTTTACGTTTTTCACCATCTGGTTTTATAACTGTTACTTCTTGATTTGGTTTGATTTGACCTGAATATACACGTCCTACCGCAATACGTCCTACGTAGTTGTCGAAGGCTAGTGTTGCTGGTTGCATCATAAAGTCTGCTTCTACATTTTGGTCGGCTGGTTTTACTTCTTCGAGTACTAAGTCTAGTAATGGTGAAATGTCTTTATGTTCGTCGTTTAAGTCCCGAATAGCTACTCCATCTTTGGCAACTGCATATAGATATGGGAAGTCTAATTGTTCTTCTGAGGCACCGAGTTTGTCGAATAGGTCGAAAGTTAAATCAACAACCGTGTCTGGGCGTGCCATTGGTTTGTCGATTTTGTTAATACATACTAGAACTTTTAGTCCAAGTTCTAGAGATTTTTTAAGTACAAATTTAGTTTGTGGCATTGGTCCCTCATAAGCATCTACAACAAGCATAACTGCGTCTACTGTACGTAATACACGTTCTACTTCTGATCCAAAGTCGGCATGGCCTGGAGTATCTACAATATTTATTTTGTTGCCTTTATATGTGATTGAGGCGTTTTTGGCGTAGATTGTGATTCCACGTTCACGTTCTTGGTCGAATGAGTCCATTGCACGTTCTTCTAGAACTTTGTGTGCTTGGTAATCGTCTGATGCTTTTAAAAGAGCATCTACTAGAGTTGTTTTACCATGGTCTACGTGGGCGACAATGGCCATATTATAAATTTGCATGCGTTTGCTGTTATTTTTGCTTTGATTATAGAGGATTTCTGCTACTTGGCAAGCTGTGTTTGAAAAGCTGTGCTTGGTCGTAGGTTTTTTGTTTGACAAATTTAATTTGGGTTTTAAGATGTGTGCGAGCTTTTAAATAGATAATATGTATATTAATTCAGAAAAATTTACGGGGCCTCACTATTTGCCTCAGGCTAATTATTGTGATGTTATGATAACTCATGAGTCTTGCGATGTTGATTTTGAAAATCTTAGTCGAATCGTCGATTCTTTAATTGAAGAGAATGTAGAACTTGCTATGCTTGTATCTCAAGTGCGTAGATTTTATTCTTACGGTTCTGATGTTGCTTCTATTAACTTTGAACATGTAGAAAATTGTTTAGTTAAACATTTATTGAAACATTTAGATTTTGGTGTTTTAAATGAACTTGAAAAAGAAGCTGTATCAGAAATTAAAGACTTTTTGCAATTTTTTGCTACACAAGATGTAGTTATTTCAGATCATCGTGTATGTGTACCAGGAATGGTAGATATGTTTATCGATCCTGTTTCAAATACCGTTTGTAAAGCAGCTTAATTAAATTTAAGTTTCTCAAAGTTATCCACAAGTTTTGCACGAATTTTGTGCAAAACTTTTTTAATTAACTATAATAATTGCTCTCAAAATTGTCTGCAAGGTGAAAATTTATTCACCTTGTGTGTTTGGTGGTTTTGTGTCTTTGACAAAATTCTAAAAAAGTGTTAAAATATCATGATTGAAATTTAATACAAAAAAATGTCTATAGAAAATCGTAATTTGGAAAATAACTTAGATAGAGGTATTGAATCAAGTTTATATATTTTGGAAACCGATACAGCTATTAAAGATTCCTTACTTGAAGGTGAATTTACAGCTGTTTTAAATTCGAGAGTTTCATACTTTGAAGCTTTAATTTCTGAAAAAACTGGTGCCTTAAAAGAATTTTTAGAACAATTTGTAGGTACGCATGCGAGTTTGGCTTCTGAAAATTTAAATTTAGATTCTTTAAAAGAAAGTGGTTTAGATGTATTGAAGTTATCTGATTTAATTCATAATCTTTTTATTGCTCAACAGTCTTATTTAAAATACTTAATCGATCTCGAATTCTATTTACTGACTAATTATCCTGAGTTGGAAGAAAGAATTAATGTTTTTGGTAATGATGCTCGTACTTTAGTTTCTGCTGATTTTTTTGGAGATAATTTAAGAACCTTATATCCAAATTTGAATAATTTTATAAATTCAAATTATGAAAGTTTTTTGACTCCAAGTGACTTAGTGCTTTTAGAACAATCTGTTTCTAGAGTTGCGAGGATTGATTTACAGGTTGGTTTGGATTTTCAGATCGAAACTCGTGTGGAAAATATTTTAGGTAATGCCTTTGAAGCTATTAAAAATGTAGGAGATTATCCATTAGACCCATATTTTACTGGTTATCCAAGCTTTAGTGAATTAAACTATGAAGATTTTTTAAATTCTGATTTAGGTCAAGATTTAAAAAGTATGATTGAAGCGCAGCTGAGTAATGGTTATAGTTGTGAACCAATAGTTTCAAGTATCGATGGAGCTGCTAAGGATACTAGAACACCATATAAAATGTATACACTTAGTCTTAGAGTTTTTAATGATATAGAATCTAAAGATGTGGTTATTGATACAACGAATTATTATCATCCATATTTTCATGGGCGAATTAATGATGATTCATTGATACCTTTTAAGCGTATGAGTGATGTGAGCGAGAATATTAGAGTGCAGTTAACTACAAGGGCTGACTTTTTATCACAAGTGCCGGAATGGAGTGGTAGTATGAAAGACTTTGAGAGAAGTGATCTTGTAGGTGCATACCAGATTCCTAAGGAATTAAGACCTGCTTATGACACTTTAGAGATGGTTCAAGATATATTTTACGAATTTAAATATTCTTCAATATTACCTACAAGATTAATTTTACCATCTGAAGAGGCTTTTGATGAGGCTTTTTATGCATGTATGTCATCGGGTAATCAAAAGCTTATTAATTTTGCTATTAACTCAAAGTCTTTGTTTGATAAGAGAGACATTTATCAGCAAGTCTTTTCTATGGATCGTGATCAGTTAAATTCGCAGGGGCTATTACAGCAGCTTGTTCAAGAATTAGATCCTGGAAATGTTACTAGTAATTCTGCTGAAGAGCCTAATTCAGTGCCCACAAATGATGACGATCAAACGTTGGATTCAGAAGTAGTACTAGACGAAGAACAAGACCTTTTTGGTGAGGATGATAATGATGAGAATTCTGAAAGGGAATTAGAATCTGATGATGAAGTAGATTCAGAAGTTGATGATATTGTGGATAATTATGATGAGGATCATTTACGAGAAGAGTAATTTAAAAAATTTACCAATGGTATGCTTTAAATTACCTGATTCAATACGAAATGGGGTTAATTCTCGAATTGAAAACGGGGAATAGTTTGCGTATTACAGACCGAAGTTACAAGTTGTTGTAATCACGAGTATTCCTAATTTATTAAAATCTGGCATCTTTGACTATGGGTGCAAAATGTGTTATAATTACACTATGTAAAACTTTAAAATGAATGAAACTTTAAACTATTTTGAAAACCAATCTAACTATCCTGAGTTAGAATCTGACTTTGCAATGAAAGATGCTTTAGCTGAGGGAGATTATGGATCCTTATTAGATTTAAGGAAAGAGTCTTTTCATTCTTCTATTACTGAACACAAAGCGAGGCTAGTTGAGTATTTAGATCAATTTATGGCTGTTAATCAAGATTCTGTATTTGAAACTGCTAGTTTAGATTCTTTTGATGAAAGTGGTTTGGATATGACAAGGCTTTCAAATTTGGTATCAAATTTACATACAGCTCAGCAGGCCTATTTAAATTACATTGTTGATTTGGAGATTTTTGTATCTTCAAGCTACCCAGAGCAAAGTTTGTTAATTATGTCCTTAATGGAGTTTAGTGTTGAACTCGGAAATAGAACACTGTTAGGTGATGACTTTTCTAGGGAGTATCCAAATTTGCATCGTTTTATAAATTCAAATGTTGAAGCTTTTTTATCACCTGAACAAAGAATTCAAATGCATGAGTCTACCTCTAGGGTTGCCAGGATTGATTTACAAATGAATTTGAATGAACTTATTGATATAAAGATAGATGGTATTTTAGGTGAAACTTTTAGAGCGATAGAATGGAGAGGTAATTATCCGTTTTCGGAAGTGTTAGGCTATCCAATTACTGAAGATGATTTTGTAAATTCTGATCTTGGTCAAGATTTAAGGGCTTTAATTCTTTCACAATTACAACGAGGGTATGAATGTGAGCCAGTTGTAAATATGATAGGCGGATTTAATGCAAAAGATACTTTGAAACCATTTGAACTTTATCAAATTAGTTTTAGGGTAACTAATGGAGTAGAAAGTGTTACCACACCTATTATAGATGCTTCGAATTATTATCACCCTTATATTCATGGTCATTTAAAGGGAGATATGAATGTTAACTTTCTTCAAAGAATGAGCGATGTTGATATGGATTATCAGGCGTCCCTTGCTGAAGTCCCTGAATGGAATGGTCGGTTAGATTCGTTACCTGAAAAAAGAGTTTACGCTTTTCAATATAAGGGTTCTGAATTTTATGCTGATTTGCTAACAATATTAAATGCAACTCAAAAAATGTACACCTTGGCAGATAATAATCTTTTATATCAAGCTTATGTTAATTCTATTGAGTTGAATAGACTTGATAATCCACCTTCTGCTTTTAGTCTCTTTAAACCAACTGCAAAAAGCCAAAAACTTAAGGAAGAAATGGTAAAGATTAATCAGACTGCCTTAGATAGAGCTTTCCAAAATGTTACTGAGGGTGAGTTTGATGCTGCTTTTAGAAGATTGATGGATTCTGGCGATCAAGATTTGATAAATACTGCGCTAAATGCAAAATCTGTTTATGATTCCCGTGATTTGTATTCTGATGTGGAGGATTTAGTTCGTGGAGGAAATTCTAATTTGGATGAAATTAAAGCAAGAATTGAAGAAATTCAAAATGAGCAAGGTTCAGCGTCCGATTCAAACTCTGATGCTGGAGAACTAGATGGAACAGACCAAGATTCAGAAGCTTATGATAGAGATGAAGATTCTGGAGATTTGGATCCTGAGGCTGGAGCAGCTGACGATTCAGAAGCTTATGATAGAGATGAAGATTCTGGAGATTTGGATCCTGAGGCTGGAGCAGCTGACGATTCAGAAGCTTATGATGAGAGTGATTTGGATGACGATTCTGAAGATGGAACATAAGATGGTTCAGAAGATTTAGATCCTGGTTTTGATTCGGATCCAATTGGTATTCAGCCCCCAAGGGAGACGTAGATAATATCTTCGAACATTTCTGGTTTGCTAATACAAGCCCATTTTGTTAAATTTATCGTAGATTTAATAAATACGATGAATAACTTTTATATTACTACGGCTATCCATTATGCAAATGCCAAGCCGCATATTGGTCATTGTTTCGAGAATTTACTTGCAGATGTTTATGCAAGATATCATAGATTGCAGGGCGATAAGACTTTCTTTTTAACTGGTACAGATGAGCATGGTTTAAAGGTTAAGCAAAAGGCTGAAGATAATGGTAAAAGTCCGAAAGAGTTTGTAGATGAAACTTCTGAGTATTATCGGCAAATGAATAAAGATTTTGGTTACTCAAATGATTACTTTGTGCGTACTACAGACGAATCGCACAAAAAAATTGCACAAGATCTTTGGTTGAGAATGGTTGAAGCAGGAGATATTTATAAAGATTCATATGAGGGACTTTATTGTGTTGGTTCTGAAAGTTTTATTTTAGAAAAAGATTTAGATGAAAATGGAAACGTGCCTCACTATGGTGTGCCGCCTGTTAAAGTTAAGGAAGAGAATTATTTTTTTCGGTTATCCAAATATCAAGATTGGCTGTTAGGTGTACTAAAATCTGGTGAACTAAAAATTTATCCAGAGTATCGTGCTAAAGAGATGATAAACATGGTGGAGCAAGGTTTGCATGATGTGAGTTTTTCTCGTCCAAAAAAGAGTTTGGACTGGGGGATCGAGGTTCCAAACGATACTGAACACGTTATGTATGTTTGGTCCGATGCATTAACTAACTACTACACTGCGTTGGTTAATCATGGTGTTGAGGGTGATTTTTGGCCGAATGCTCATCATGTTATTGGTAAAGATATTTTCAAATTCCATGCAATTTACTGGCCTTGTATGCTCAAATCTATGGGGCTTGAGTTACCGAAAAGCATTTTTGTTCATGGAATGATTACAAAAGATGGAGTTAAAATGAGTAAGTCACTTGGAAATGTTGTTGATCCATATGCAGTAAAAGATGTTTATGGAGTTGATGCTTTACGATTTTATTTGTGTCGTGAGATTCCAACGGGAGACGATGGAGATTTCGATATGAAGCGTTTTGATGTAGTTTACAATACTGAGCTGGGAAATAAATTTGGTAACTGTCTCAGCCGTGTTGTTGCGATGAATCATAAGTATTTTGATGGTGAGGTTTTTGTTCAGGAGAGTTTTGAGTTTGCTGATTTGGCATCTGAATTAGAGAAATCTGTGGAACAGGCTTTTGCTACATTTAATTTAAAGAAAGTTTGTGAATTGATTATCGAATTTTGTAGTGAGTTAAACACTTATGTCGAGGAGCAAGCTCCGTGGGCAATGGCAAAGGCCGAAGAGTTTGATAAATTAAAAGTAGTAATGTTTAACCTGCTTGAGGGCTTACGGATTGCTAATCGGATCTTATCGCCATTTATGCCTGGTGTCTGTGCTCGTGGGCTAGAGGTACTTAATTTGGCTGATTTCGATGCTAATTTTGCTTATGGGCATGTGCTTTCTGAAAAACAAATTTTGTTTCCGAGGGTAGAAAGATAGTTGCATAAAAATTATTGAGTTTATATTTACAAGGCGTTAAAATTATAGTGTTCTGCTATTTTGACCCCTTGTTTTTTATTCTTTTTTTATGCATTTTTATTCTCGTCCGGACTCTTATGATATCAGTTATAATTTAGTTTTAGAGTCTATTGGTTGTTCTGATGGTTTTTTATACGATATGGCTCAAGGTAATCGTTTGCTTGTTAAGAAAATTATCGGTCTTGAGGATCAAAGATTGATTTTAGAAAGTGGTGTTTCTGTTAACCCAACATCTGTGACTTTTAATGATCAAGACGACTTGCGGGCTTTGTATGAATCGCAGAGTCTTCGTATGCAGAAATTTTTTTTCTTATCAAAATATGGTTTGAGAGTTAAAAAAAACGATAAAATATTAGTTTTGGATGCTCGAACTTTAGATGTTTCAACAAATGTTGTTGAATTTTCTTTAGGGGATTTTACTTATCAGGTTTCTTTGGAGTCTATAAATTTAAGAGAGCAAAAGAGATTGTGTTTAGATGAGCTTAAGCAAGACTTTTTAGCTTCTTCAAGTAAGTGCTTTACTGCTGCAGATAAAATTTTAAACGATCCATCTTTATTTTATTCTTATAAACAAGAGTTTGCTTCTTTAGATATTGAAACTTTCGATAATGAAGATCTGCTTGATAATCCAGAGTGCGTAGAGCTGTATGATTTTCTTTCTAAATTTATGCTTTTTTTAGAAAAAGAAGTGCCTGTGGTGCTTAATTTAATTGAGATGTGTTCTGAGTTGGCTTTTAAACATAAGTTATTTGTAAATTTTGATATTTATGAAAATTTAACTTCTTTTGTCGTAAATACTGCACCTAATTTAGAGTTAATTGTTTTAAGATCTAAAATAAGTCATCAGGGGCGTTTTTTAACAAGAAAAAATGTAGAATCTTTGTTAGAAACCTGGAGAAATGCGTGTGAGGTTTTTGGTGATGAACAAAGAGAGTTGATTAATCAAGAAGTATCTTTGTTTATTGAAACTATGTTTGAATCATCTAAACCAGAAAAATTTGTGACTGTTAATGAAATGGATGAGGTGATTTTAGGTTTGCGAGATTTAGCTAGATTTTTTCTGACTCAAGTTGGTTTTCCAATTTTACGTTCTAAGCAGTTGCGTGCAAGTTTGTTTGAACTTTATGATGCTTTTAAGCAGAGAAGGGATGTGGTAAGGCGTTTTTTAGAACTCTCTTTGGATACGAGTGCTTTAAGGGGTTTAACGCAAAATCAAATTTTAGATCAAATTAATATTTTGACTAGATAATTTTGTTAAAGTTATGTTAGTTTGAATTCTATTTAAATTATTTTATGGAGTTTTATAAACGTCCTAATTCGTATGATATCAGTTTCGAATTACTGCTTGAAACTGTTGGTTGTGAAGATGGGTATTTGTACTACTCTAGAAATGGGAAGTTAGTAGTTGAAAAGCTTATTTGTGTGAAAGATCAGATGCTTGTTTGTAAGTCAGGTTTTTGTGCTGATCCAAGGTTGTTAGATGCAAATATTCAGCGACGTTTGCGTGAGCATTTCGTTGATTCTCATAAAAAGGTTGAAAAATTAAATTTTATTGAGTCTAACGGGGTTCGTATTTTGAGAAATGGTCAGGTTCTATATTTAAAATTTATTGATTCTGATTTTGATTCTAATACCGTAAAACTTGATTATAACGGAGTTAGTTTAGATATAAATTTACATAAAATAAATTTACAGCAGCAAAAGGATTTGTTTTTGAGAGAGAAAAAAGAGAATTTATTAGATATTTGTGTTGATGCTTTTGCGTTAATTGATAAAATCATGAAAAATCCTTTTGATAAACAAAAGGTCGATGCCTTGCGATTCGATTTTGCAAAGTTTATTTTGGATGATGATTTGTTAGATTTGCTAAAAAAGGATCAGCGATATGCGATGCTGTATGAGTTTTTTGTGGATTTTGAAGGTGTTTTACAAGCTGATTTTTTAGATTTAAAGGCTTTGATTAGAGTTGTAATAAAAATACTTTCTAAAAGGTCTTATTTTCGGGGTATGCCAATTTATGACTCTATGAATGATTTTTTAGATCGTGTTTATCCACAAATAGATTTGATTTTATTAAAATCTAAAATGTCTCGAGTTGCTCGTGGTTTTAAATATACTAATTTATCGAGTTTGTGTAGGATTTTCACTCAAAATTATAAAAAATTAGATTCTAATTCTCGTCAGGAATTTGTTGATGCTTTTTCTAATAATTTACATTCATTTATAGATGGTTTTGATATTAAAAATGTAGTTGATGAAAATGGTATAGATGACTCCTTAAAGGCAATTGCTTTTGTATTTAAAATTTTAGAATCTAAAATTGGCTCTTTAATTTATTTTTCTGAGCAAAAAAAAGATTCTTTAAAGCGGTTATATCAAAATTTGCAAATGCGTAAAATTGCCATTGTAAATTATACTTTATGGGATTTACCTGCTGAAAATTTAATTGGTAAAACCAATGAAGAGATAATTTTTTTAACTTCAGAGATTGCAAAGGCTATGCCTGGGAGATCTGCTCCAGCTGCTTAAACTTTTATTGTTCTTCGTTCCAAAGTTCTGAAAGCATGAACCGCATGCTGTTTGCAAGTTTGGGTTCGTGGATTTCGTATAGATAGAAGGGTTTTTCTTTGGTTTGGATTATTACTACAAAGTCTCCAATTAGCCAAATTGTGGAGTCGAAATTGTATTTTCTATTGAGAAATTTAATTTTTCTTCTTGGGTAGTCTGCTTTGATACTTTCTTCTTTGATTGTCAGGTTGCTAAGCAGTTGTACTACGATCTCTGGGTTGTTTTGTTGCCAATACCAATCTATCCATTTGTCGTAGTGGTCCACAAAACTGGCATCTTGAAAACCCCACCAAATATTATTGGCTTTGGCCATTTCTTCATCCCATTTACTTGCTCTTTGGTGTAGGTAGTTGTTAATTTCTTCCTCTGTTACAAAGTTAATTTTGGGTATTGTGTATTTGGTGTCTTTGGCAATTTTTTCGAGTTCGGTGATTGCTGAATTTATTTTTGCTTTTTTGATTGTTAGGTCTTTTTCATCTTGTTTGTATAGTTTTTGTAGTTCTACTGGGTCTAGTGCTAAATAGGATGATGTGTTTTTGATTGGGTTTTTTTTGACAACTCCGAGTTTGCACAGATCGTCGCAAACTGCATAAACTGTAGATCTATTAATGTTTGTGAGTGTAGAAATTTTCTGTGGTGAGAGTTCACCTTTTTGCAAAAGAGTTAGGTAGATTTTAATTTCTTTATCGGAGAAATCTAATTGTTTTAGTAAAATTTGGATGGTGTTGTTAGACATATGTAAACACTAATTTTTGTTTTTATATAAAGTAATTATAGCATTATATTCTGCAATTTGTCAAGCTAAACTTGATAAAAATTTTTTTATGGTCGATACTGTTGACATATATAAATAATGTTTTAAAAATGAAAAACATAGAACAAACTGCAATTCATTTAGTGAATGAGTTGCGTAAAACACAGCAGGGTTTTGCTTCGGTGAATTCTGAAGATATAAACTCTATAATTTATGAAATTGGAAAGAGTATTACCTTTAACAAATTAGATTTGTCTAAAAGGGATCTGAGAAATGTCGATTTTCGAGATTGTTTCTTAGGTAATTTTGCTAATTTTAGTAATTCTGATTTAAGAGGGGCACAGTTTCAATCATCTGTGTTAGATTTTGTAAATTTTTCAGGAGCGAATCTGGAAGGGTTACAATTGCAAGATACTAGTTTGTATAAGCCGGATTTTGATGGCACTTATCTTAATGGAGTTAATTTCGAAGGGGCAAATTTAAGAGAGTTCCATCCAAAGGGATTTAATTTTAATGGGGCTATTCTCCCTTCTGATCAATATAGAGTTGTTAAGAATACAGGGTTATTAATTGGGCCAAAACTTATATATTCATATATGGATTTTAGTAAATTCGATTTGAGAGGAGCTAACTTGAGTAAATCCCGTTTCGGAAAAGTAAACTTTCAAGGTATGGATCTATCTACTACAAACTTGTCTGATGCTCAATTATTCGAGTCTGATTTAAGAGGCGTTAATCTGCAAGGGCTTGATTTATCTGGAGTATATTTGGGTGGATCAGATCTTAGGGGGGCAAATTTAAGTGGTGCGATTTTAAATGACTATAGGTTTAATTTATTAATTAGTAACCGTGATATTAAAATGAATAAAACGACTGTTTTGCCAGACACCTTGAAAACTTCTCTTATGCTTACAGATGATTCTTATGTGAGCCTGATTTTTTATAACAAGTAATAAATAATTATAATGAAATTAACACTAACACCATGTTTGAGGCAGACTCAAACAATAGAAACTCCAAAGGAGTATTTAGCAAGTCTATATAATGATAAAGATAGGCGATTCACTTATGAGATTGATACCAATCAAGTTCTTCGCGATTGTGGTTTAATTTCCCATGATTTAAGTGAAAATGGTACTTTGTTACGTAATACTACTTATAACATTGAATATATAGTTCTTAATCCTAAGGAATTATTGAAAGTTAAATCCTTTTTTAATAATGAAAAGTTAGCAGGCTATTATGAAGATATGACTTGGATTAGTTCGAATGTACCTAAGAAATATATACCTTTTATTCTTATGAACTTCTTTGTTTGTAAGTATGTTGAATTTTCTAAAATTAAATCTAAAGTTATTAATGTGCTTGGAATTGATTTTGAGGTAGATGATGGTATTTTAAAACATTGGTCAGCAAACATTTTTGATATTGTTGTAGCCAATAAATTACTAGATTCAAAAGAATTTTTTGACTTTTTAACTTGGAGAAAAAAGTATGAAAAAACAGATTTTTTTGATTTAGAAATATTTGATGATTTTAATCAATTAAGAAAAGGGTCATACTTTGCTTATAAACGACTGACGGATCCTAGGTTGCGTAGTTGGCGAACCAAAAGATCGTTTGAACTTGCAGGACAATTTGTCCATAATCCTAAGTTACTAGATGCATTAAGTCCGCATACAACTCGAGCAGATAGAGTTTTTTGGAAATTACTAGATAAGTCTAAATCAGATAGGTTTGACGTGTTTGATATGATTAGGTTATTGGAGTTAATGATTGCTACTAAACGTAATGGAAATTCAAAAACACCTGATTTAACTGTATTGGACCCCAAATTAGATATTCAAGCATATTTATTGACTGCTGATGAATTACATAATGATGAGCTTTTAATTCAAAACACTCACTGTCTATATAATCAGTATTCTCTGAGTTTAAAAGCTAAAGCAACATGTGAAGCTCTTTTAGATCGTTTGTTTTATTTTACTATTAAATCTGTCAATTCTCTGATTGATAAGAAATCTACTCAATTAATTTTAGGAGATTTAGGAAATCCGAATTATCAGTATGATTTAAAAAATTTAGATTCTATAGAGTCTGTAAAGAACACTTTAAGAAGTGACATTCTTGATGGGAAGAGCTTGTTAGCTAAGGATAAAAAATTAAAAGAAAAACTTGATATTGATGTAAAATCGACGAAATATTTAGAGTCTGTTGATTCTTTAAAACAAAAAATAGCTTTTTTAGAGAAAGAACTTACCAAGGTTGAAAGTCTAGGAGGGTTGGTTGAAACCGTTTCTGCTATAAATATGCGAATGCAAAAGTATATATTTTCACAAAATCAAAAAACCACTCTCTGTTAAGGGAGTGGTTTTTAAGTAGTTTTAGACCTGGATTAGATTTTACCAATCAAATCAGTTCCTGGTTTTAGAGTGCCTTTACCTGGTTTCCAGCTTGCTGGGCAAACCATTCCTGGGTTTTCGTCTGTAAATTTAGCTGCTTGTAATTTTCTTAGTAATTCCATTGCGCTTCTACCGATTGAGTTATCATGTAATTCGTAAGCCTTTAGATTGCCATCTGGGCCGAAAATAAAGCTACCACGTAGTGACAAGCCTTCTGATTCTATAAGTGTTCCTAAAGCTCGGCAAAGTTGTCCTGTTGGGTCTGCTAGCATAGGATATGTAATTTTTTTGATCGATGGTGAGTTATCATGCCACGCTTTGTGAACAAAGGCAGTGTCTGTAGATACACTCATTACTTCTGCGCCTTCTTTTTGGAAGTCTTCATATAAATCTGCTGCTTCTGCTAGTTCTGTTGGACAGATAAAAGTAAAGTCGGCAGGGTAGAAAATTAATACAAGGTATTTACCACGTGTCTCATCTAGATTGATTTTAGATATATCGCCTTTATGGAAGGCCTCTAAAGTCATTGATGGTAATTGTTCGCCAATTTTCAACATTTTTATTGGGTTATTTTGGCTTATTTTAGTGTTTTTGTTCTGGCAATGCAAATTTGTTTTTGTTTGGGGTTTGGTAAATTGATTTCAATTATGGAATTTAAAAAACTGTTAAAATTATAGATAAATAAAATCCATCAATCTATTTTTTGAAAAAAAACTCCATTTCTGGAGTTTTTGTATTTCTAATTATTTTCTTCTATGGAATTTTCCCATAGTAAATCAAAAAGCATTTGTTGTGTTTTATATATATCCGCATCTTCGATACAGATACCAATTAGTTGTGTTTGTTGTTCTGAAATATCTGATCTTTTAATTAAATATATTTTGTTTGGTACTAAAATTACTCTTGAATGCATGAAATTTGATTCCGATGCGTATCTTAATTGATAGTTTTCACTATTTATTAGCTCTTTTGTGCCTTTAAATTTTGAATTTCTTATTTCTCTAACTTTGGTGCTTGGATATTCAACAATCCACTTTAGTAGTTTTTTTCTTGTTTGAGGGAAAATTGGATTGTCTGGTTGCGAGTTGTACATAATATCAATTTTTTTGTTTTGGAATGCTTCTTTAAGTAAAACTTCTATTCCTTGTTGTCCTTTAAAGTATCTGACTTCTGGAAGTGGTTCTGTACTTTGAATTTTTTCTAGTTTATTAGATAAGCTTTCAAGTATTTTTATTTGATCTTGAGAATTGTTTACTTTGTCTTTAAGTAATTTTTTGATTTGAGCTGGTTGGGTTGCGTTAAATCTATTAACTTTTGATTCAGGAATTGTATAAATTAGTCCTAGTTTTTCTAGGCTTTCAATATAATTATAGCAATTTGTACGTGTAACGTTACCAGCCTTAGCTAGTTGATTCACATTTTGTCCTGGGTGTTTTAAAAGGTGTAGGTAAATTTTTAGATCGATTTCTGTTAAACCGATGTTATTAAAAATTGGTTTTAAATTTTCTAAAAGCATAAAACTTAATTAAATCTATTTATTTTACCACATAATTTAATATTTTACCAGGGATATAGATGGTTTTTATTAAATTCCCATCTTCTATGAATTTTTTGGCAGTAGATTCTAGGGCTAATTTGTGTGCGGTTTCTTGGTTTGTATCTCGAGCAACTTCGATTGTTCCACGAAGTTTTCCGTTGACCTGCACACCCATTTCAATCGTGTTTTGGACCAGTTTACTTGTATCTGCTTGTGGAATGATTGATTCGAAAATACTAGTTGTGTGACCCAGATTGTTTTGCCAGAATTCTTCGGCTAAATGAGGCATTATTGGTGCTAGTGTTTGGGCTAGAATTTCAAGACCAATTTTATCGATACCAGTTTTGGAAATAGAATTGTAAAACTCCATTAGGGCTGATACAACTGTGTTAAATTGGAAGTTCTCATAGTCTTTATGTGCTTTTTCCAGAAGTTTATTTATTTGAAAATCATAAGCTTCTTGGTCTTTTATATCGCAAGTGTTTGTGGATTCGAAAAGACGTACAAGTTTGTCTCTAAATCTTAGGACTCCAATTATTCCTCCGTCGGAAAAGTCGCCACCTTCCTCGAATGGTCCTTGGAAAGCTAAGTGCATACGAAATACATCGGCCCCGAATTTATTTGTGTAGTCGTCTGGCGACACAACGTTACCTTTGGATTTACTCATTTTAGCACCATCTTTGGTAATGAGTCCTTGGTGAACTAGTCTTTGGAATGGCTCATTGGATTTTACATGTTTCAAATCACGCATAACTTTGTGAATGAATCTAGCATAAAGTAAGTGCATGCACGCGTGTTCTGGGCCTCCTGTATAACAATTGACTGGGGTCCAGTTGTCTATTTGTTGTGGGTTGAATGCTTGACTATCATTGTCTGTAAAAGGAAATCTAAGATAATACCAGCTTGAGCACATAAAAGTGTCTAATGTGTCGACTTCTGGAGTGTAGCCTTTACCAAAAATTCTTTCGGTTCTTTCGAGTAACTCTTTTGATTGGGATAGGGGAGCTGTACCGGTTGGCCGGAATTCAACATCTGTTGGAAGTAACCATGGTAAATGTTCTTCTGGAACTGGTACTGGGTTACCTTGTGGGTCGTATACAATTGGTGTTGGGCAACCCCAATATCTTTGGCGGGTAATACTCCAATCACGTAATCTGTAATTGGTTTTGGCATCGCCAAGATTTAATGATTCGAGTTTTTCTGTGATTTTAATTTTTGCTTCTTGTGATGTAATTCCGTCAAATCCTCCAGAATTTATGAGTGTGCCTGGTTCTGTGATTGCTTGGGTATCCAAATTTTGTTCGCTATTTGGACTCTCTATTACTTGTTTGATTGGTAATTCGTAAGTTTTGGCAAAGTCGTAATCTCGTTGGTCATGGGCTGGAACTGCCATTACACAACCGGTTCCGTAAGAGGCGATAGCATAGTCGGCTATCCAAATTGGTAAAGCTTCACCAGTTATTGGGTGTAGGCAGTATGAGCCTGTAAAACAGCCGGTTTTGGTTGTTTCAGTCGAAGATCTATCGATTTCTGATTTGAGTGCTGTTGCCTCTACATATTCAGTTACAGCTTGTTTTTGGTCTTGCGTTGTAATTTGCTCTACAATTTTATGTTCTGGGGCAACTACTACATAAGTTACACCCATAGTTGTGTCTGGGCGAGTGGTGTAGACTTCTATATGTGTTAAATCTTGATTTGGGTTTTTGAGTGGGAATTTAATTGTCGATCCTGTCGATTTACCAATCCAATTGGTTTGCATAAGTTTAGTTTTTTCTGGCCAGTTGCAGTCTGAAAAATCTAATAGTTCTTCGGCGTAATCTGTGATTTTTAAAAACCACTGAGCAATGCTTTTTTGGACTACTTTGGCTCCAGAGCGCTCTGCTGTACCATCTGGTAATACTTGTTCGTTGGCAAGCACGGTTTGGTCGATTGGGTCCCAATTTACAAGCGCTTCTTTTTTGTAGGCGAGGCCTTTTTTAAATAATTCTAAAAATATCCATTGGGTCCATTTGTAATATTCAGGAGTCGATGTGGTCACTTTTGGATCGATATGGAACATACCACCAATACTTTTAACTTGATCGACCATTACTTTGACGTTAGTGTCGATACTGCTTGATGGGTGTACACCCGTTTTGATTGCAAAGTTTTCTGCAGGAAGTCCGAATGAGTCAAATCCAAATGGTTGGAAAACTTTTTTGCCAAGCAGGCTTTGGTAGCGTCCAAACATATCGGTTCCAGAAAATGTATACCAGTGTCCGAGGTGTAATTTAGATCCAGATGGGTATGGAAACATTGTCAGGTTGTAGAATAGATTTGGGTCAAGGGACTCGGGTTTACTTTGGTTTTCGGACCAAGATTTTTGCCATTTAGATTCGATGGCCTGGAAATTGAATTCGGACATGG
>Ga0163109_10001815_pt1 | contig 16769 bp, 31 predicted proteins | sample CRUFie1St13metaG_FD_108704 | JGI IMG/M metagenome (GOLD analysis project Ga0163109, IMG submission 108704) | Marine microbial communities from the Costa Rica Dome - CRUD Field 142mm St13 metaG | ecosystem: Environmental > Aquatic > Marine > Oceanic > Photic zone | place: Costa Rica: the Eastern... | reverse complement strand
TTGTCTCTCACCCTCTTTGATGGTTTACCTGATAATTCTTCCATCCAACATCTATGACATCCTCTTGGCTGTGTACCTGCTAGAAATCTTTTTCTCACAGTTTGTAGTTCTTCGCTGTTGGTGATATCGTCGATTGAATCTTGCTGTATTAAATACTCTTGACCATTTGGCTTTTTTAGTGTATCTTTATACATACAACATGGTTTAACAGTACCATTGGGTTGTACTTCTAAAGAAGTCCATGGTAGAATACAAAAGTTTTGAGGTAAATTATCGTTCATGTTTAAAAAAATAGCTTTTATTGGTTGTAGTTGGACCCACGGTCATAATCTTCCTTATACTAGTACTTATCCGTTTATACTACACTATAATTTGTATAAAAACAACAAAAGAAATCAAGTTATTAATGCTGGACGTGAAGGTGCTAGTTGGATCAACTATCCAGACACATTAAAATATATACATGGCAAATATGATCCTGATGTGTATGTCATACAGCATACCACACCAGATAGAGGAATGTTGATGTGGTGTTCTGATAAAGCAAAGTATCAAAAAATTACCAGAGACCATGATGTGTATGACAACTATATCCAGTTATGGGACAACACACAAAGTTATTATCATTTAACAGTAGGAATGGCAGAAAGACTAGCAAACGATGAACAGTCAGATCTGATAGATCATATGTTTGGTGAAATACAAAGGAAAAGTAATCTTACAAAAGATCAAATTATTGCCAGAGTAAAATATTGGTTGGAACATGAAAGACTTCATCCGCTGATGTTCAACAAATATAATCAAACTATCGAATATTGTGATATGTATGTCAAATCAATTAACAAAAAAGTATTGCATATTTTTTGGTTAAACGATCATTTTGTTCCTGAAAATTTAGACAACAAAATAGTGATTGAAAACGAAATAGATCTTAACAAGTATTCCGTAGACAATGGATATCATTTTGACAAAGAAGGCAACACACTTGTTGCTGACCTAGTTTCTTCTAAGTTAGATTTTTAATAATAAAAGCTATCTTACCTGGCCAGTTTTCTGAAACACTGTACTTAACATTTATTGAAGTCAATATTTTCAACCATGGTAAATGATCTTTATCATTGTTTTTGATCATCTCCATTGCTTCTCTGTAATGACCACTGCCTGTCATTAGATCTATAAATGCAATAGTGCTGTTGCAGTTGTGTATATACTTTGCTACTTTCACACCCGGTGCATACTTTGGTACCATGTATTCATCTGGATCTTTGCTTGATGTTCGTATGCCATAGTAATTGTATCCTTCCTGTGCAAATCTGGATCTACCCCAATCGCTTTCGTGTATGGCAACACCCACAACAAGTTCAAATGGCAAAATGAATTCAGCATCCGGCTTGACTGAGTTGTAGTAATAGTTGTAACAACCTTTGATATGATTTATGAAATTTTGTTGATCTTGCTGTTCGTTTGCTTTTACACTCTGTGGTAAAACTACAGCACAAAGTAAAAATAAACAGCAAATAAAAGAGTTTAGCCTGTTCATGATAGTATTTAGAAGTTAGTTTACCAGTGTAATATGTTGTTTTAACTGATCAAGCATTTTCCTCACTACTATTGGTTTCTTGTTCAATTTCGTTAGGTGGATCTATTGGGAATCCACTGTTGTCAAACCATCTACCATCTGCCGTGACTGTGCATTTAGAATAAAACTTGTTGCCATCCATACCTTTTACTAATCTTCTTTTTGAATACAGTTTGCCGTTGTACTCTGTGCCATCTCTGTTGACTAATCTTGATTGTGACAGTCCTCCATACACTCTGTCAAATGCTGTCCAGTAATCTACATCTCCATCTTCTTCCACTTTGGTCCATTCAATTGGCTCATAGCTCTTGGGCAAAGATGATATACCACATTCTATATGTGACTTCCACATTCTGTTTGTGTCAGGTATACTGGGCGGAGGAGCAAACTTATCCTGTTTTGGTTCAGTGATCTTGTTTAAGCTGTCTAGTAATTTTTTAGTTTTTTCACTCATTGCTGTTTATATACAAATTCATACCCATTGCTGTTAGCTATCCATGTGTTCTTTTTGTTTGGGTGTTGTATAAAAGACAATCTGATAGATTTCTGTACTGACATTATGATGTTGTGCTGGTGCTGTGTGACTATTTCTGCATCGAGCCATTGATCTTTGTCTGTGCAATGTATCTGAACCTGCGTGGGTTGTTCTTCTGTATAGTTCATGTGTTCCTTTGATTAAATTATACAGCTATAATAACACAGGCCTGTTGGTCTGTCAATGCTGTTATGTGTTCATATTGTAAGGATATTGCATAAAATTCACTAAAAAAGTGTCATTTTTCCACAGAAAATTGCTATTTTTACCCGGAAAAAAGCCCAAAATCCGGTAAATTTGTGGCAAAAACAGTGGTTGAACCACGATTTTGAGGCTGAAAAAACACGTTTTTTAGGTGATTTTTGACGATTTTCAGCCCATTTTTCGGCAATTTTCGGAAGAAAATCACGTATTTTTTGGCTATTTTTGCCTCAAAACACGATATTTCCAGGCGTGATTTGTCAGTGATTGTATGTGTATTAGTAAAAAAATTTATAAAAAGGGTGTTTTTAATGGTATTTTGTATGTGTATTAGTACTTTTTTTTGTATTAGTAGTAAAATTTTATGTGTTTTTAGCGGGTTTTATAGCAAAAGTATGTGTCAAAAATTTTTTAAGGGGTGTTAACAGGGTGTTTTTGTATGTGTATGTGTATTAGTAGTTTTTTAAGGCGGGGTGTTTATAGCAATATGTATGTGTATTAGTAAACTTTTTTGTACTAGTTTAGCGGATAGGTGTGTATTAGACGTATTTTTGTATGCGACTGATAAAATTCGTACAGCTATTTTACTGTTATTATTTTACACGGGCTTACTGTTCGCTGTCGCTCACAGGACAACCAACGTGATCACAGTAGAGAAGGTGTCAAAGAGCCTGTTTAAACTGCTTTACAGCGTCATACATGGTGGTTGATCTGGGATCTAGTGTTTTGATGTGTGCATAATTGGACCTGCTGTTATACACGTTTTAAAGCATGATCCACTGTTGAGTGCTAGTATGCACAGCATTGGCATTGGCACACCCTGTACGTGTGTTATTGTAGCTTTAAAGTGCATATATTGGATCCACTGTTGATCAGTGTTCGCTCTGCTCAGCTATTGGCTAGCCCGGAGGTTTATAAATATTTTGTATGATTAACAGATTGTTCATAGTCATACTGTGTACCACATGGTGGTTCCTTTTCCTACACATGATGATCAAGTATCCTGTACTGTTCCGCCTGGCCTCTGGGGCATGACCTGAAGCATGGTAGGATTTTCGCATACAGCATTTCCATACAAAATACCACCTCTATACGTTTGCCCATTTTCTATACTGCGTAATTTTTTCAAATACCAAGTTTCCTCACCGCAATTGTTTTTGTGTTCTAAACCAAGTCTGCGCCTTAGTTTAATATAATGCTACGCATTTATCTCTGTTGCATATCAACTGCTTTATCTCGCCGCGTCTATATAATAGCCCACTTTTTTCTATTTTTGCGTTAGCCCACTTCCCAGGTTTCCAAGCCCCGATCTATATACATGGTCGGGACCAGAAATTATTTTTCTATCTTAGGATTCAGATGGGATGTCAGCTGTAGCAGGTTTGGGCTTCAGCTGTTTTACAGCCAGTTTGCACAGTGCGTATGCACACCACAGCCACCATATGGAAAGTATCCACACTGCCATGGTGCTGTCTGCTGTTGGTATCGTGCTGGCTGTGTATACAGCAAAGCCAAACACTAATAGGGCAAAGAACATGATGCCCATGAATAATATGATGTTGCCCAGTTTCTGCATTGCTTATCTCATGAATGTGTGATTGCCCAATACACCTATGTAGTCAAAATGATCTACCCAATATGGTGTTACTAGGTTATGGTTGTAATAGTATAATGCTCCGGAAGTGTTGTCCTTGACTTGTAGCTCAGTATCACCAGCAATCATTATTGCCAACTGTACACTGTCTGTCCAGGCCTTTGCATTCATTTCAATAGTGATGCCCGTCTTCTCATAGTTGGCCCAGATGACGTCTTTCTCTCCATCACAGTACCAACTGAAGTGACACTTGTGCTTGATGGGATAGTACACTGCATCGTCCTCTGGAGTCTGTTTGGTCTTCCAACTTTCTCTGACAGGACCCTGTTGCACAACTTCACAATATGTGTTTGGGAAGCTACCACTTTCAACTCTGTTTCTGGTGACATTACCCACTGCGGCTTTACCACTGTAGCTTTCTGCTCTGGCTTCAAAGTATATGTTCTCTGCCAGACAAGTGACTGCATCATGTAGCTTGATGTTGACATTGTTACTGTCCAACTGTTGATTTAGGATAACTGCGGCTTTGGTTGTTAACTTGGCCACAGGTTCTGCCGCTTGGGCCATCGTGTAGCACATCACCACAAAGAACACAGTTAGAGCCATCAAGACTCTAACTATGGGATTTGGATTGGGCATCATTAGTCAGCCCTGCTTTCCATGTGTGCCTTCATTCCGTACTTCTCAAGTACTTCTGCGAAAGCCTGGCATCCATGTTCTTTGATGTCCATTGACTGCGTGTGGCTGTAGGGTTGACCCTGCATCATCGAATAGTAACTGATGCTCCAACCACCGTTCCAGGCGTTGTCTCCAATGCCCTCAGCTTTAAGGAAGCTGATGAACTTGCCCCTTGCTGGTCTGATCTTGACCGATGCGAAACCACAGTACATGGGTTCACCATGCTTGTCTGTGAATTCCTTCACTGCCTGTCTGCAGGCCAACACAGCTTCTTGCCAGATAGTTACTGGAGAAACTTTTGCTGTTGCAAACTTCTTTACTGCTAGTGCTTCGTCTGTGTACATATTAACCCTCTCTGTTAATTGTTAGTATAGTATTATAATAGCTTACTTTTGGTTTTCGTCAACCACTTTATCAGCTACCGCTTCACCCAACTTACAACCAGCTATGATACCGGCCGCTGTTGCTAGTGTCTTGCCGTTGCCCGAACCGATCTGGTTACCAGCAACACCTCCTGCAACACAACCACCCAACACAGTCAAATCCTTTTTGACCTGTCCAGTGTGTGCATAACAACCTGTAAGCATGATGCCTGCAAGTGCGATTAGAATAAGTTTGTGCATAAAAGCCTCCCTAATTGTGTTATTCATATTATAATAATAGCATGGATTGGGTATCCGTCAACCACAAAAAAAGGGCGTAAACCTTAGTAGATCTACGCCCAGGCATTGTGCCAGCCCTCTTTTTGAGAGGTTAGAGAGGTTAGAAGGCCGACGTTTTCCCCGCGTAAGCAGGAGAAACTCCTCGTTTCATGCAAGTGACTCTGGCCAACTTCTTCCAGTCATCACTCATCTTTTTAAGGTCAGCTATCTTGGTGATCATCCTCAAGCTGATCTCATTCAAATTCTTTTGGTTGTCAAACATGAAGTCCATGATCTCTTTCTGTTCTTCATCGTTGAATCCATAGTCTCGCATCATGTTGCCTTCGGCAAGCACCTGCTTACATCTCAGCATTCTGTCTCTCACTGTGTCCATTGTAAGATCCAGATAGTGACATCTTGACATGATCGCCGCCAAGTGGTCCTGTAGCTTCTTGGACTTCACATAATCAAACTTGATGTTTGTGATCATGATCACTGAACCTTGGAACTCAAAACGATCAGGCACACCCTCATTGGCCAACACACGTGATTCTGTGTTCCAACTGATGTATCTCTTCTTGCTTGAATCCAAAGCCGCTTTCAAGATGTTAAGTGCAACATCATCGAACAGGATACTGTCACAGTCATCAAGTACAAGGATGTTTCCTTTGTTTGAGAACTTGAACAGTTTCTGATAAAGTCCGATAGCTGACATGGAACCTCTTACCACTTCAAACTTAGGTGGTTGGTCTGCCATCTTGTTGAAGATGTCTGATTTGTTCAACTGCTCTTCAACACCATAACTTTTACCAACACCTGGAGGGCCTGATACAATCATAGCTCTCACTGTTCCTTCTTGTGTGGCTTCAGTCATCTCTGTGAGAATCTCAAATCTCTCTTTGATTCTCTCCATTGCTTTCTCGTCGGACTCTGCCGGAGCCTTTTCTTTCTTCGCTTTCACGATAGGCTCATCACTGAGATCAGCATCTGTAGGATTCTTGACTTTGATCCTAATTGGCTTCGATGGGAACTCGCCTTGGTCAGCTGTTCTACCATCTACTAGGAAGAAACCACCGCCTTGTTTGTAAGGGTGGTAATCCTTGATGAGTCGGAATGATACATCTGATATTTGTGCATCTTCGAACACACCTTTTCTAATTGTTATTGTTTGCATTTAGTACCTCTCTAAATTGTTAACTTGTATTATTATAATAGCATCTTTTTTTGATCTGTCAACCGCCTAAAGTTCTTCCGCAATTCCTAGTATTTCTGCTAGGCCCAATAGTACACCCACTGCTTGTAGCATCATATCCCCTGTGAGCCATAGCCCATAACAAGCACCCAGTCTAAAGATGCTTTTGAAGATTGATAGCACGAAGTGTTTCTTAGAGTTTGATTCTGCTGGTTCCATCATGCTGTCTCCTGTAGTTGCGCCGCTGGGTCGTCTTCATATATTTCCCATGGCAATTGATTGTTGTCATACATCTCATACCATTTGTCTTTGGCACCATCTTGCCATTCAGCCCATAGCTCTCCTGAACTGAATTTGTGATAACCTCTGAAGCCACCTTCTAGTATATAGATAAGTGTATCACTGCAGGGATCTCTTTCGCTCATGATCTGAGCGTACTCAACTTGCATTAACCTTTCGGCCAAGACATAGTGTATAAGTTCGTAACCTCGTTCATCTTTGCCTATGACGTAAGTGTCTTCAACGTCTCGTCTGTTGCCTGGTAAGTTGTCGTGCATTACTGACCTACCTTCCATTCAAACTCATCAGTGGACCATTCATAGTCTTCGTAGTCGATGCTGTCTGAGTCTTCGTATGGAATGCACTCTGCAACCTTTTTTGCTTCGAAACTTTCTGTTGCATCTGTGTTGTAGTCTTGAGCATAAACTTCTACAGGCTCATCTTTGTGATAACCTTCAGCCCAATCAATTTTTTCAATGCCACCTTGTTCTATAACAGCGTCGATGGCTTCGTCTTTGTTGTCTGCCACAACATCGTACTCTACCCAGCAAGTGTAGGCCTTACGGACTCTGAACTTCTGTTTGCCGATGTCTTTGTGTGGATTGTCTTTACCGTATTCTTTTTTCATCTTTACCTCTCTATTAATATATTCATTATAGCACCTAACTGTGTTTTGTCAAGTGCTATAATTTTTGGTACTAACATTTAGTCTACTGCTTTATCTTGCATTACTTCTTCCAAGCTCTTACCATATCTAACTTCGTCAAAGTACATGGTCAAAGTTGGTACTTCATGTCCCCAGTCCATTTTAAAAGGATACATGATCGCTGTCGAACCATTTGGTTGCGTGTGGCCTTTCATCTTTTCTTTGTTTGCTTTACGAATCTCTGAAGAAGCATTACGATACAAGTAGTCACCTACATTCCATCTGTAGATACCGTATCGTGTTGAAATCTGTTGTGTGTTGCTACTCCATCCGTGACTCTTAGATTCTTTGATAACTTTCTTTGTCACGATCTGCGCCTTGTGTGTACACTCAGGCTTGTGTTCACCGTTGATCCACATTTCGAAATACTTGTAGTCTTTCACATATTCTCTGCCGTAGTCAACTTTAACTATGATGTCGTGCCACTCACCTTTGTTGAACAGTCCACAAAACATCTTGCCGTTAGTTGCAGGAACCTTTACATGGAACCCCATACCGTTAGTGAACATCTGCCAAAGTGGCATATCAACACCTTTCATCTTGGCCTGGAACAAACTTAATCTACCTCCAGACATATTACCATCCATGTCTTCCGGAATGAAAATACTCACTGAGTAAAAAAGTGTGTTTCCTACTTCTGACTTAGACCTGTCAGTGATTTTGATATGTCTTTCATATCGTGAGGCAGACCATTTACAATCTTGTCCTTTGCATTGTCCGTGAGCCAGTACGAACTTCTGTGCTTTGTCACCTGCTCTGGTAAAGTCCTCGACTACAAAGAAACTATCATTAGTCTTTACTGATAGAGGACCTGTCTTAGTGTGCTTGACTGTGATATCTTTCGCACCTGCAATACTTGGAAATAGAATCAGTACAAGTAAGATTGGTACTACGATAGTCAAAGGCCAAAAGTGAAAGAAAGTTTTCAAGTTCCAGTTCATTAGTAGTCCTCCCCATAGTAGCCATAATCTTCGTCAGTGCCGAAACCTGCGGAAGCAAGTGCGTCACCATCCATCCAATCACCATCGTCTTCGTAATTGTCATAGTCTTCATCTTCTTGACCGTTAGTCAACTGCACAACATGACCGAAATGATTTTCGAACACATCGCAAAGGTTGTCATAATCACCACCTTGCATTTCAGTGACTACTTCGTTAATTTCGTCTTTGGTGTAGCCCAACTGCTTACCAAGGTTCTTAGCTTCTGCCATAAGTGCAAAGGCGTTTCCTTTTGGGCCTGTAAGATCGATGTATTGCATTTGTTAGTACCTCTCTCTGTTTGTTTATATTTTAATATTAACACAACTACCCAAGTTGTCAACCGGTTATTTACAAGCTACTTTAGTAATTTTACCGCTACCAAATTGGTGCCAAAATGTAATGATATAGAAACCAATTCCAGCTTTCTTACTTTCTGAACAAAGTGTATGTCCTATACCTTCTAATTCATATTTTGTAAATCCAGGGTTCTCTATCCAAAAACTAATGTCTTGTGCCCACATAGAATTCATGCCAGCACCAGCAACGATATTTGATATAGCTGTTTGATGATGTGCTTGTACTTTTGCTTGAGCTACATTGCTAAGACCTGATAGCATCAATGTTGATAGTATTATTGTTATTAGTATTGTTTTTTTCATTTGTTTTACCTCTCTGTTATAGTATTAATATATAGGATAATCCAAATGTGTCAACCATAAAAAAACCTAGTAAAATGGGCCTTTCTAGTGAAGGCGCCCATTAATTTCCCGCCAACGTCTTAAGTTTATAGAGGTTATTGGCCTAACCGCGTTCAGTCGCTCCTCTGCTGATTTAGTAGTGGCCTCTCCTGAGAGATTCGAACTCCCGACCCACGGCTTAGAAGGCCGTTGCTCTATCCAGCTGAGCTAAGGAGAGATACTCCACTAATGCTTATTGTAATATTCTTCTTCGCACCATACGATGTGTTGTGCCGCTTCGTCCATTTCAAAGTTAGTGTGCCAGTCAGGATATTCTGATACCTCATTAAGTGCTTTGTCTTTTGCTTCACTTTTGCTATCAGCTTCCACGCTGACCCACAACATATAAGGAATACCTACACTATACTTCTTCATCACCATCTCCGTCATATTCAGAAACATTGTAGTACGGTCCACTTATCATTGCCTTCTTGATAATCTCTTCCGCTTTCTTTAATGCTTCATCTTCATTGTCTGCTTCGATGATTTGTTCTTCTAGGTAGTCAGCATCTTCTCTTGCTGAATCTAGATCTACACAGATCTTGTATTTCTGTTTAGCCATTAGCAACCTCCTCCGATTGCTGATTGTCTTTAATGTATTCATCAGCTTCATTGTCTTCCATCCCTGCGTGTTTGATCAACCATTCCTTTGCCTGTTCGTGTTGACCTTCGTCAATCAAGTCCTGTCTATACTGCTCACGACTCTCAATGATTCCATACAAGTCATCAAACTCTCTAAATTCTGATCGCAACTCTTTGTCAGTGACATCAGATATCTGATAACAATTATCTACATGATCACACCAGTTGCCCATAAAGTCGCATCCCGGTTCATAGTAGTAGGCATTAATCTGCACATCTGGATTGTTTTCACAATAGTGTTCATAGGCACCAATGGCCGGTGACCACGCTGAGTCAAATCCGAATTCTAGAATTGCTGGTCCTGTATCTTTGCCCAACAGCTCTTGTTTAGTGACAATAGATCCATCATAGACATCTGCTTCCCACTTACTTCCCCATTTATTAACTGCCCAGTCATACCAGTCATTCGCTCCATGTTCCTCTACGAGCTCTGGCCTTTCTGTTCCATCTGCTGGATACTTGTCTGAGTCTTTCAAAGGCTCCGGCATAGGATATAAATGATTAAAAAATTTACCTTCCCTCACAGCCTGTTCGATTGCATCGATCTTGTGCTTGGGTCCTGTTATTGTTATATTGTTATTGCACCAATTTGGCATTAGTTAGACCTCCCTGCTTGTATTAACATTATAGCTCCAAGCCCCATGCTTGTCAAGCCACCAATTGCAATCAACGCCATCAACCATAGCGGATTTGCAAGTTCCATACATTTACCGTCACAGTCTCCTGCGGAACCCGCCATTGCAATAATGCCTAGTCCGATTAAAACTGATCCGAATATGTTCAAAAATGTTTTCATCTGTTCTACCTCTCTGTTATTAAGTTAATAATAGCATAAAAGGGTGATGTGTCAACCACCCTTTTACATAATTTTTGTTAGTCAAGAAGCTTCATGTAAGCTTCTGGATAGTGCTCAATAAACCAGTCAAGTCCTTGCCTAACTGTCTTCCAGTGCTCTGATTCAGGATCACCACCTGCCATCATCTCGGCTCCTTTGATGCAATCATATACTGCGACTGCTGTTGGCTCGAGAACACAAGTTTGACCCGAGTAAGGATTCTGTATCTCTACTGGCTCTGTGTCGTAAATTTCAACTTCAAACGGTGGATTTGGTTCTTTTACTTCTGACATTTGTTTACCTCTCTGTTGATTCATAGTTTAATAATAGCACAACTGCCCAACCTGTCAACCGGTAAAAAGCCTATATTTTATGGAATTTTTTAAGAGAGAGGCGGACTAGATTGGTTAGATCTAGCCCTAAGGATTTAATTTAAAAGAGACTCTATCCCTGAAATGTCTCGCATCATTGTTATTAAGTTTATAGAGCTAATAACCCCGCACCGGGAAGAAGGGCTCTTCTTTCTCATTTGCTTCGTGTAACCGCTTTACCAACCACGGACCAGTTGTTACGCCTCCACAAAAGAAACTGTTTACAGTGCTGACCCAACCATCATACAAATTAGCATGAAAAGTGTGAACCCGCCCACATAACCTACGAAGTAGGATAGAATAATGTGAATTGTTTTTGATAGCATAGTAACTCCTTGAGTTTTGCTGTTTTAAGTTTAACATAATTTTACTGTGTGTCAACCACGTATACAATTGTACAGTACTACGTGCAAACAACTGTTACCATTCATCGTAGACTAATTCGTCATCGTCCTCGTTATAGGAATCGAATTCTTCTCCTCCGTAATCATCATCAAAGGACATCTCTGAATCCTTTTTGATATCGATCTCAGGACCGTAATCCATTTGATACATACCTTTTAGTCTTTCAGCCTCATCTCTTGACTCAGCTGTTGCGATCACTTCGCCTTTATACATTAAATGATATTTGTACATTATGCATACTCCTTTAGTTCGCTTTTTTTAAATTCTAAGTTATCATCAGTTGTCTCAGCATCATTGTCTGCTACAACTACATTGGTTCCATAATCTTCTACTACAGTTCCTGTTATAGAGAGATCCGACCAATACGGATCCCTCCAAATTACTTTACTACCTACAGTTATCATGCAACTCCTTTGTTTAGTTTGTACGACTCCTGCAGGATGTGAATGTGTTCCTTAACAGCATCCGCCTCTAACGGCTTGAACTCGGAGCTGTCATACTTCGCATAAAACCAAGTACCTACCGGCTTACCTAGGAAATCCTTTTCGCCTACATCCTTCATCAAGTAAATGTAGTCCTCACCGGAGTTCCAACCTTCCTTCAAGTAAGTTGCCTCGTCTTGGTAACTTTTGTGTTGTTGATCTTTTTCGCCTCTGTCCCTCATGTAGTAAACGTTTTGGTAATTGTAAGTTTCAGCTTCTCTGTTGTCGAAGTCGATCTCATCACCGATAAACATTCCCCATTTGCTGGCGTTACCTAATTTGATACCTTCCGTAACTTTTTTAGGATTGTTCCAATACTCGCAAAGTGTGTAGCCAAGTCCTCCTGGGTAACCGTCCCAGTGCTGATAACTTGCAATAATCCTACCGCTTTTAGTTTGGATCCCTATTCTTGCTCTAGTTGCCATATTTTTTTCCTCTCTGTTGTTTGTTATTAATTGATAGTAACATATTCCTTGTCGTTGTCAACCCCGAAATCTAACTGCATTTGCTTATATAAATCGCCCGTTTCTTTCTGGGCTTGGTCAAGTGCTTCTTCAATAAAGTCCTTGTACCAGCCATGATCGTTAGACTTGGCTTCCTTTTCGATGACGCTTTCAGGGTGGTCGTCTTCGTAGTAAAGTCCACCTAGGTTAGCATAACCCACTTCGTGGCCTTCATAATAGACCTTGCACCAAAACCCGAACCATGCATCAATGTTTGCATCAATACGTTTGGCCATCTCGTCTGTGTCGTAGTATGGCTTACCGGTATCCGGATTAGTTGAATTGTCAAACAAGTCCGATGGGTGGATGTCTTCGTAAAAGTATCCCACCCGGATATCAAATGGCCCAACCTTGTGGGCCAAATGATCAATACTGTAGTGTTCTGACATTAAGCTACCTTCTTCAGCAATGAAGCCGAAACGTTCCATCTACCGCCGAACTGAGAATTGCATTCCTCGACGATGATGTTTTTGATTTTAACTTTACGAACGATGCCTTGCACCATTTTACCATAACGTCCTTCGAACTCGACCTTGTCACCTACAACAAAGTTTCTTGTTGCCTGTGCATTCATGTAAGTTCGATGTTGGTGTAAAGCATTCGCAATCTCACGAAGTTCGTCAGTGTTTTCGATTGCCCTAATGTTTTTGATGATAGTTTGTACCGACATTTGTTTACCTCTCTGTTTGTTTATATTTTAATAATAGCATAAAGTCTAAATGTGTCAACCAACTTTATGCTATTATTTTTTTGTTGTTTTACGCCGCTTTTGCAATAAACTTAACTAGCTCGTCATTGCATTTAATCCAAAAGTCCCCGTCTAAGTCCGCGTCCAAGTTAACTGCACCGTCTTGTTGCATCCCTTGTTCACTGTAGCTAAAATCCAAAAACTCACTTAACAGTTTTGCATTAAAGTCACAATGCTCTTCCATGTACTTTATGCTATTAGCAATAAAGCCATCGTCCGTGTAAATTAAGCCGTCGCTGTCGTGTTCGTTTTTTGCAGGGTTTAGTAGTGCATTGTTTTCGTCGTCACTGCCGTCGTACCACGTACCGTCTTTGCCACTGCCGTCATAATATATGTTGCCAGCAAGTCCGCCACTCCAATACAAGTCCCTGTTGCTTAACTTGTCCCAGTCTTCTTCACTGTAGTGCATTTTGCTATGCTCACTGTTCAAACTAATGCAATCCACTTTAACACCCTTCACAACATTGTTGTTCCAAATGCTAGTGCCGTCCGTCCATATACGTTCACCACCAACGTCAATGTTAATGTTTAACTGCATTAAGTCCGCGTCATATTCAAAGTCAACGTTTTTGTTTTGCAAAAACTTAACGCCAGCTTCAATTTGTGCTTTAGTGTAGTTTACTTTTTTCATGTGTAGTACCTCTCTTTGTTAGTGTTAATATAATAGCATACTTGCCAAATGTGTCAACCGTGTTATATTATAACACAAGCCGTTAACACTCCCACCAGCAAACATAAAAACATAAACAACACAAAGCCACCCATGTAGCCTGCAACATAGCTAATTAAAAGTTTAAGTGTTTTCATCATGTCTACCTCTCTTGTTATATTTTAATTTAACACAACTACCCAATATGTCAACCGCCTAAGTGCATTTTTTTTAACTTTTTTTAACACAACATCTAGTATCGAGGGCCTCTCGTTGGCCACTATATGTTGTGGATTGACAATATTTTGAGATGTGCTAGTATGATTATAGAGAGGTAAAATATGTTAATTGTAAAAAACTTAAAAACACCCGTAAGCAAATACGTCGTGCATAAGCAATGCTTTTTTCCGCGTGAGACAGCATTTGAGATTATGCGTTTGAAAAATAAAACATTAACAAAAAAAGAGCAAGTGTATTTTGACAAACTGCTTGACAAGTTGTACAAGATGCAAATGCAAAAAAAACTTAAAACATGATACAAAAAATACTAGGCTGTAAAAGTATATTTGTTGAGCTGGGCTTTAGTTTCGCCGTGTTCACTGTGCTTTATGCTTTTAAAATAATTTGGATATAACCGGTTGACAACATCTCAACCTGTGCTATAGTTTAACTATAAACAAAGAGAGGTACTGAATGGGACTAGAAAAAAACATCAATTGCAGAATTCAAGAAGCTTTCGAATCTGAGAGAGATTTCATTCCTAGAATGGAATGGACGCATGGCACATTGTTTGTGGACGTGGATGACAAACAAGACGTTGACATGATCAAGGAGATCATGCAGGACTACACAGGACATCTTGTGCAGGCCCACTGCATGAAAGCTACAACAACGGAGCCCTGGGACCAATGGGCTTTTGATATAACAGGAGAGGTAATACATGGAAGTTAAGAACTTTAGGATCGCGTACAGCGACTACGGTGACGTTGAGAGCACCTTGTACACCAAGGTGTCAGATCTAGCGTTGGCCAAACAGCTGACACAATCGGCAGGCACGCTTGAAGAGGCCAAATACTTTGTGAAATTGTGTGCATGGGACAAGCGGGATCATGACTGTGTGGACAGCTACGGTGATCCATTGTGTACACGCATATCTGGCGTACAGAACACAGAGAACCTGGAAGGGTTGTTCCTGTTCATGAAGGGATGCTGGCACTATTCAGATGACGGCATCGGCTGGGACAGGCTGGACGAAGCGTTCCCAGAGATGTTCGCCCAGGAAGTGGCGTAGTGCATATAGGAAATTTAGTGATGGCGGTGCTGTTGTGTGTCGCCATCATCCACAACTTGTAGTATCGGGCAGAAAAGATCGATACTAGTTTTATAATAATAAAAAACCCCCCACCCCAATAGCGAGCCCTCGGCGGTATTTCGCCAGCTACGCTGTAATGATGGGATCTCAGACTATAAATAATACTATGAAGCTTTCAGAACTACTCACAGACAACATAGGACCAGCACCCAAGTCAGTGTGCAACAGCACTACCCCGGACAAGGAACTGCCAGCCTCATGGTTGGCCTCTTGCAGATCGCAAGGATTACGTAGGAGGGATTCCGAGCGTGACCACAAGATAGATGGCAAGAGACAGGAAGTTGGACGTAAGAAAGTCAAGGGCGACAAGTACGGTGGCCCACTGCCAGACTACAGCAAGTAAAAAACCCCATAACCCAATAGCGAGCCCTCAGGGTTTTTGACCCGAAAACACCGTAATGATGGTCATAGGGGAGGCCCCAGGCTACCGGGACCTTCCTTCTCACTGTGATAATTCCCTAGGGAATCTCTTCGATCTACGCTACCTCTTGACTCTGGTCCGCTACTGCTGTTTCCACCTGCGGCTTCACTGGCTCGCCCGATAGATACTCAGCTTTGGTCATAGCAGGATCTAATTTTGTCCAATTGACACCGGCCATGTCGTGTCCTGCTTTGATCAGAACCTTTGTTCTAGCCACTGTGTCGTTTGTGAATAAATGTCTTGTCTTACCACTTGCCAACTGTATGTTAGCATAGTAGCTGTACTTTGTTAGTTTAGTTGCCATTTGCTTGTCCTTTTGTTATTGTTGTCTTTAGCATTTAATTAAGTTTATAATAGCATAAGATCCAATCCTGTCAACCTGGTTTATCCATGGAAATATAGTGGGTCTGACACTCTGCAAAACGCACGAGTGCTGGAAGCAACGTAGTGCGTCGGCTCGTCAGACACTATATCCAGTGGTTTCCCCCACCTTAGGCACACACTTTAAGTGATCTTTATGGGCTTTTTAAGGTGGTTTATGGTTGGGAAAGCTGTTTTAAAACCTCTTTTCTTAGATGAAGAGAGATGTACCTTAACGTTTTGACCACCCTGTTTTTCCACCGCTTCATACGGCTCATACGACCAGGTTCAATCGCTTCGCTACATACCGTACGGGCAGTTTTTTTAAATATCTTTACGGTTATTTCGGGTTGTTGTCATGGTAGATCACGTATAGTAGTGCTACAGTGAGTAAAGCAAAAAGTAAGTAAGTCATCATTGATATTAGTTATCTCTTTGTGTGCTTTTCGTGTGTGTTGCTGTGACAAGTGTGATCTGTGTCTATAGCTAGAAGTATACCCTGTATAACCAGTTGACTGCCGCGACACTCACTGCTATGACTATCAGGTACAAGCCCAAGTAATCTCTGGGGGTCATGCTAAAGATCTTTATTCTGTAGTTGGTCTAGGTCTTCTTCTGCCCACAGTTCCATCTGGCGATCCCATTGTTCGTCGCCGTCCCCGTGCATCTCAAATGCTTCCTGCCATTCCTGTGCTTCTCGCTGTTGTTTCCACTGTTGCTGTCTCAGGTGTTGTATCAGCTGTTGGGCCACTATCTCGGCCTGTTCGCTCTGGCGCCTCAGGTCCTGCATCAGCAACCAACGTCCTCCGTAGTAGGCTATCATCATTGAGCCCACTGCTATCGGGGTGTGTGTTATTGA
>Ga0163109_10001814_pt1 | contig 16772 bp, 27 predicted proteins | sample CRUFie1St13metaG_FD_108704 | JGI IMG/M metagenome (GOLD analysis project Ga0163109, IMG submission 108704) | Marine microbial communities from the Costa Rica Dome - CRUD Field 142mm St13 metaG | ecosystem: Environmental > Aquatic > Marine > Oceanic > Photic zone | place: Costa Rica: the Eastern... | reverse complement strand
TGTATATGAATTTACATTTGCACCCATACGAATACGACTAGACATACAAATGTTTAGATAATCAATATAAACAATGTCTGGATGGAAGTTCTTTTTAAGACGTAATTCATTGATGAGATGTCTAAAATGTGCTGAACCTGCCGATGCAGTAGGATATTCTTTGATAATTAATTTACCTGTTGTTTTACCTTTAACACGGTCAATCTTTTTATCATAAACATCTTTAGGAACTTCTTTTAATTCATCTAAAGTAACGTCTAATAAATTAGCATCAATACGTTCTGCAATTCTTTCTTCTGCCATTTCCATTGTTATGTACAGAACGTTTAATCCTGCCATAAGATTTGCACCAGCACAATGTGTCATAAACAAAGTTTTACCAACACCTGTTCCTGCTAAGGCAACAGATAATGATTTACGACTAACACCACCTTTGGTAATTTTGTTCATCAACTCGAGATCAAATTCTACTTTATCTTCTTTTGTATGATAGAATCTATATCGTTCATCTGTATATTCAAGAAAGTCATGTCCAATATTTGTATCAAATGAAACACCTAGTGCCTCAGACAATACTTGAGGTATTGCACCTTTGTCTTTTTCTTTGCTATTACCATCTAGAATTGTAATTGATTCTCGAACTGCATTATACACAGCTCTATCTTGACAAAACTTTTCTGTATTGTCTGTTAACCAGTCAATGTCTGTATTTGGTTCGTATACATACCCATCAATCTTTTCACATATAATTTTAAATTGATCTTCACTAATTCTGTCATTAGTATCAAAAGATATTTTTAATGCTTGTTTTGTGGGAAGTGAATTGTATTCGTCTATGTAATCCTTTATTACATCAAAAATATACCTGTCAGTTAAATCCTCAAAGTATTCTGTCTTTATAAATGGTATAACTTTTCTTGTATATTCTTCATCATGTAGTAAGGCAGATAAGATTGTTTGTTCAATCATTCTTGCACTGTTTCCTCGACTTGTTGTTCTGCCATCAATGGTGTTCCACCGACTGCAAATCTGTCTTTCACAGCATTTGCAAAGTTTGTTTTTTCGAGTAACATCGACCAGAATTGTCCATCTTCATTAATTTGTTTTGCACGTAAAAGTGATTCTGTCAACACTTCACCTGACTCAGGATTGATTGCTTCATACCAACCAACTTTAGGTTTACGAATATAACCTAGTTGTTCTGCAACATCAAGCAACCCTGACCATTTACTGATACCACCTTCGAATGTAACGGTAATAGGAAGTTTTGATTTTTCTCTTACATGTCTTGATTTTTCAATATTAATCACAAAATGATAACCTGCAATTTCTGTGCCGTCTTTTTCTTGCTGACGACCAATAATCCAGATTGCATCTGCTGAATAATATGCACCTGTACCGCCTGATACAACATCTTTAGGAAACATGCCAATTTCTTTATATGTGTGATTTACGCATACCATTGGAATGTCTTTAAGATTAAGATGTGGTGTAACAATACGAAACAATGATTTTAATTGTTTTGCTCTAGACATATCTGCAACTGATTTTTCATTCATTGCATCTTCAACTTCTTTCTTAGAAGCCAAATTACCAATAGAGTCAATTACAATTACAACATGGTCACCTTTTTCAATTTGGTCAAGTTGATTTGTAATATCAAATTTTAACTGTTCTACATCTGTAACTGGTGTGTGAACAACTCTATCCATATCAACACCAAATGCCTCAAAATAAGATGTAGGTGTACCAAACTCAGAATCGTAAAACAATACTACTGCATCATCATGCTTTTTCTGATAGGCTGCTGCCATCAATAAGGCAAATGCTGATTTAAAATGTTTTGATGGACCCGCTAACATTAACAGGCCTGGTGTTAATCCACCATCTAAACGTCCAGACAGTGCAACGTTCACCATTGGGACAGGCGTAGGTGCCATATCCTTTTTACCAAATACCTTTGAGTCAAGCAAAGGTGCTGTCATTTTGATTGTTGAATTTTTTGTTAGTTTTTCAATTAACGACATAATATCTCCTTAAGCACTTAAACTGTTCATAATGTAACATATGACATACCTAGTTGTCAACCATTACTGTTTAGGTTGTTTTGTTCCAAACAATCTCTGATATGTATTATCTGATGTATATTCTGCTGCCCATCTATTTTCAGTAAATGTTGCAAATTGAATTAGGGCTGAGATCTCATCATAATTTTCACCAATCCATTGTTCATGCTCTTGTTGTTTTTCTCTTAGAGCCTTAATATCAGCTTTCATTGTGATATCGTTTTCAATTGCCATACGACTAGTTAATTCTGTAACTTGTGTATTCAATTGCTCAATGGTTTGTGCTTGTTGTGCTGTCCACCATACAAATGCACTAACCTGTAGCACAATTGCAATAACAACACCTATACCAAATTTAGTATTCATATTAACCTCCCTGATAAATCTTTTGAAGGTGATCTTCAAATTGTTCTACCTTCTTAAGGCGGTCAGGCCATAGAATGTATTCTTTTTCTGGATTCTTTTTTAGATTATTTAAAAGCGGGACAATTGCGTTATACAATTTGTCTAATCTTTCTTGATTGCCAGTCGCAGTACCTGTTGCCTCTTGTATCTGCGTTTTTGCTTCTTGGACGGCATTAAGTTCATCTTCATCAACTGCTGTGAATCCAAAATCAAAAATGTCATCGCTCATCTTCTTTCTCCTGTAAAGTATTTTTAGTTGTATTAATATTTATCCTCATGCAAAAAAGTCTTCTAATGTATTTATCTTCTCTAAATTCCACCCAATAACATCTGTAACTATTTTTAGAGGCTCTTTAAATGTCTTGTCAAATTGTAAATCGTAATCAATGAAATCTTCTAGCTCAAACTCCTTAGGAAGGAACTGTGGAAATGAAATTACATTTTCCATCATCGGATTAGGAACTTTTAAATAACAAAACTTAATCTTACTACCATTCTTTAAAGGTTCAGATGTTTTATCTAATCCATGCTTTTTCATATAATGATTAAACAATAAGGCACCTCTGACATGAATAGGTGTACTCTTTTTATATATCTTTGCAGAGTCATACCATTTTGTCAACGCAGACAATCCACGAGGTGAAGCAATCTCTTCTGGATTAAGAGATGTAAATTCATTATAGAAATCTTTAACGAACTTTTGTAATTCTTCTTCTGTGGAAGTCAATATAATTTTGTATGCCTGTTTAAACTTGTTACGTACAACCATAGGTGTAGAAGATTTGACTGCTTCAATACCTTGAATTTTTAATTTAGGTTCTGAATATTGCACACCTTCATTGTTATGGACATTCATAATATAACGTTTCTTAGCTGTCCAAACTGCTTTGTCTGCAATTGCTTCTCTTTCCATAACCATACGATTATCAAAGGCATTCATTTTAGTAAACATAGCATCGTATGCTTTTTCAAGCATAGGTTGAAACTGCTGAACACATGCATCATCGATAAACTTAACAGGATTTTTAGGTTCTAGTTTTTTAACCAAAGGACCCATATTTACATAAACTGAATCTGTATCCATTGCAATCACATAATCTTTTTCTGTGCCAAGGATCTTATTCATAAATTTATTCATGTTTTCTTCAGCCCAACGAACTGCAAGTTGCCCGGATAAAGTAATACCCTCTGCAACCTTTAAATCATAATATCTAAAATATTGATTACCTAATGCACCATACAACGAGTTAAGCAAAATCTTAACAGCTTGCTGTGTATTATCAAATCTGTTGATATCACGTTTTAGTTTTTCATCTCCCGTTTTTTCAAACTTTTGTTTAGTTTGAAGCATTGCCTTTTTAACTTGCTTTCTTTCATCATATAGTTTGATAATAATATCTGGTAGGTGTCCTCTCTTTTCTTTTTTGAAACATGCACCATTAGCTGCTATCGCATATGGAACGCCTACGTTATGTTCAGGCATTCTTTCATCTGTTGCATACTTTAAATAATAATCAACACCAGAAGGAAGTGTAGGAGGATCTTCAACTAACGTTTCTGGTGACATATTGTATTGAACAATCAAGTTAGGATATAGTGAGTTCAAATCAAATGATGTAACCCATTGTGTCATACCTGCATGTGGTTCTTTAACATACCCACCTGGATAATCACCTCGTTCCTGTGGCTTTGTAGGTGGAACGGCAATATTCCTATCAGACAAATATCTGTAAATAAGAGAGTCCCATATTGCTGTTGTGCCAAATGTATCCATATAATTTACACCACCTTTATATGCAACAATCATTGATAGGTCCATCAAATCAAGATACTTATCTAGTGCATCAACAAGTAACACATCTCGAATATTGTAGTCAATAAACTTTTGATGGTCATGCTTATACAAAGAATGTAATGTACCATACTCTTGATATGATAATTTCTTTTCACCTAAAACTGTATTTGCAATATGGTCAAGTGCATAAGATTCTTGTGTGCCATATGTATAACCAAACTTTTGAAACAAATCAATATAGTCAACTTGTTGTACACCATAAATTTCATAAGCATCAAGGGCTTTACCTTTAATACCAATCTGTCGATAATTCACAACTTTCCAAGGTGATAACCTTTTCGACTCACTCTCAGACATGATGTTTTTAATTCTATTAACAATATATGGAATATCAAACAAACGAATATTCCAACCTGTAATAACATCAGGTGTATTATTTTCCCAAAAGATAAGCCACTTTGTTAATAAGTCATGCTCATCTTCACATTTACGATATTGAATTAAATAATCTTTATACTCGTCCTTGAGACGTTCTTTTGCCTGTTCAGCACTAAAATCACCTAGTCCCCAAACGTGAAACACTTTGTGTTTTGAACTTAGGTATGCAATTGATATAACCGGATGCTCTGCCTCATTAGGTTCTGGGAACCCATCATCAGATGCAACCTCGATATCAAAGTTACCAACGTCAATAAAAGATTTGTTATGTTTAGGAACTCCAGGAAACTGCTCTTGAATATACTGAGCAACATAGTTTTGATTACCATAAACTTTAAAGTTAGATATCTCTCCATGTTCTGCAATAAAATCTTTTGCATCAGACATAGATTCTAACTTAAAAGGTTCAACAGGTGTGCCATCAATACCAACCCAACTCGTTGTAGGTTTTTTAGATGGAAGATATAATGTTGGTTGAAATTTTACTTTTCTGGATATAGGTTTCCCGTCTGAGGTATAGCCCCTAACAAGAATAAAATTACCATAACGATTTACGCAAGTATAAAAACTACTCAAGATCACTTTCCTTACATGTACAGATTAGAATATTATCCTGTAAAATATAACACAGAAATATATAAATGTCAACCGAAAATGGCACCCTAAGGTGCCATATAATTCATTCTCCGGATTTGGTAGATACAAAAGAATACATCTCTTTTGCTTTTTCCATTAGTTCTTCCATTGAATACATTTGCATAGCAGCTTGATATTCTTCCATGGTTTGTTTACCAGCTTCAAACATCTTCTTGCTAAATTCAATATTTACATGGTATTGTTGATCCATGTAATCTTTTGCAAGTTGTAACATTTCAGAACGAATTTCAAATGGATTTTTATTAGACATACCGTGTCTCCTCTGTGTGTGTTATTGTTATTGAAAAGGGCAAGTTTCCCTGCCCTTCTCTTATATTTATTTAACTTACAATGTTAAAGATTTACTCAGACAAAAATTCTTTGTCACCTTTATTATCCAATGTAAGTGCAGAAGACTGAATTTCAATCTTCTTTGGTTTCTTATCCTCAGGGATAATATTTTCTAGTGCGATAGTTAAAATACCATCTACTAGTGCTGCTCCTTTTACAACAACGGTATCGGCTAATTGAAATGTTCTTACAAAAGAACGTAATGCGATACCTTTATGTAGGTAGGTTGGAGCTTCGCTTTCGTCAGCGTCCTTGCCTACAATCTTCAATTCACCATCCTCAACGTTAATATCAATATCGTCTTGTTTCCATCCGGCAATAGCGAGTTCAATGATATAATTATCATCGTCTTTTTTTACGATATTATACGGAGGGTAGTTTGGTGCTTTTCCCTGTGATGCATTGATTTGATGCATTCTATCTAACATGCGGTCGAAACCAACTAATAGGGGGTCATTAAAATATGCTTGTAGTGTCATGTTTATCTCCTTTTATTAAGCAAGATTAATGTTAATGTGAACCTTTTCAGCGTTCACGTTTTATTTATATCAAATATAACTTAGAATGTCAACTATTTTTTGAAACAATTACATACACCCACTAATACAAACCATTCCATTCCACGATGTAACAACTTGTATTGTTTTAAGAACAAATAATATTCCAATAACTTCTATCATACAAATCTATCCCATAATGCCATTACAGTTACATAGCCAAAGTATAGAAATACACAAGTAATACAAAATTTAAGAAACTTGTTCATTCCATCATCTGCCATAATTTCCCAATGTGGGCGTGTATCATTTCTTTTAAATAGTTTCATCATTTATATCCTTCAAATCCTTCGCCTTCAACAATTGCATTTTCCCAATCATCTCTATCTTCTTCTGTTTCGTATAGAGTAAAAGATCCTTGCATATCGAAAGGCTTATCAACTATATCAGATTCTATTTCCATCCAAGCGGTTTTTGTTTTAGCTTCTTCTCGAAACTTTTCAGATGCTTCTTCAGGTGAATCTGCTTCTACTTCGGTTGTAAAAGCATACTCTTGAGTCATGCAATACATACCGTGAATGTAATACTTAGCCATCTCACTTCTTCCTACCAATGCTGTATTTAGCGACTAGTTCCCATGCATCTTTATCTTTGTATGGTAAAATTTTAATTTGTGATAAAGGTGCAGAAGGACTTTCAACTTTTGCTTTATCTACGACTTTAATGAGTTCCCATTGTTGTAATAGATTAACAATTGTATTTCTTCTACCTTGATCTTCTACGTCAAAGTTTGTTTGTTTGCCATCTAACATAAACAGTTCTTTGAAATGAACTATATAATATTTTCCTTGCTTGTGTAAGATATGGCAAGACTGATATAATTTCTGGTCTTTTTTAGAAGCAATCCCAATCCTGGTGAGAGTCTCCTTAATCTTTAAAAAGCTCTCTTCGTTAGGCAACTCAATTTCGACCAAATTTTCTACTTGGTTCATTATTATTTCCACCTTTTTCTTTTTGTTCTCTCATAGTTTTTACTTGTTCACTAGTCAATAAAGATAGGTATTCAATACCTATTTTCTTATTACATCCATAATACTCACAAATGAACTCAAGATCTTCATTGCTAGTTGCCTTCACCCATTTCTCAAAACGTTTCTTGGGTCGTATACTATTTATAAGAAACTCATATTGCGGACGGTTATCTAACTCCCAATACTGATTAACCAGATTGGCATGTAGGATAGTATCAACAAAATAAGACAAGGCTATATTGGTGAACCAAGGATTGTATTGTGACTCTGCTAACTTATCATTTTCAGAACCTCGCATCATATTCTTTTTTGAATAATTGATGCTATCAACATAACTGAATGGATTAGCTTTACTCATTTACTTCTCCATTCATTTGTGATTTATCTAATCTTTCAACGCAAAGACCACAAATCTTTTCTCTAACTGTTTTCTTATTTTTACCTTCTGTGTATGCGTATTCTATTTCTCCATAATCATCGCCATACTTAGATGCACAAAGAAAACAAATCTTCTTTACTTTCATCCAGGAAGGTGTCATCTTCATTTCCAATCTGCCTCAGCCATTATCGTTGCTAAAGCTGCCACACGATTGATTTCCGGATTTGCAACAAACGCTTCTTTGTATTGATACTCTGCAAGTATAATAATTACGTCTGCAATGCTCTGTGTAGATTTTAACTTTGTAGGTAATATGTCATACAGATATCTATATAACGCTGAGGAGTCAATATCATTATTAACTGCAACCCATTTTCTAACTTCAGTGAAGTTTTTATCTTTCATCAGTTTTAACAACTTTTCAATGTTGTCAACTGATTGATTTTTTAAGATACCAGAATCAATAGAACCAGTAGCACTATAACGCTGAAGTTCATTAAGGCATCTACGCCAATCCGGGAAATGAGATTGGACCATAGAAGCAACAGCTTTGTTATCATATTCAACTCCTTCCTCGTTCAATATATGGCAAACACGTTTATAAAACTGTTGTGCCATCTGGGCTTTTTCACCATTTGGTATATTGAACTCAATGACAGAGCATCTACTATGTAACGGTTCAATAATCCTATTCTTAAAATTACATGTAAGAATAAACCCACAATTCTTACTATATTCCTCCATAAAATTACGAAGGGCAGGTTGTGTCGAATTAGGATTTAAATAATCCGCTTCATCAAGTATAACGTATTTACGACCTCCTGCAAAAGAAACACTTGATGCAAAGTTTGATATTTCAATTCTTAATGTATCTATGTTTCCATTCATTGACCCATTGATTATGATGTAATCCGAGCCCATAGATTCGAGCATAGCTTTTGCAATCGTAGTTTTACCAACGCCAGCTCTGCCTGATAATAAAAGATTAGGAACGTTATCCTGGTCGACAAATTGTTGAAATGTCGCTTTAAGTCCTTCGGGTAAGATTGTTTCTTGTACAACCTTTGGACGATATTTCTCAACCCATAAAAATTCATTCATCAATATCTCCAATTCATAATATAAAAAGTGGGGAGACCTCGCTGGTTACCGTATGGAGGTTTTGCCGGAACTCCCCGGTATTTAAGCAGCGTCTGGTGTTTCAGGCTCTGCTTGTTCCTCGCTAGCGGGGGAGTCACTAGCTCCAGGAATATTTACTTCTTGTCCATTCTTTTGAGCTTCTTTCAAAAACTCAACAAGTTTGTTACGAAGTGTTCCGACCGGAACCATTTCATCGCCATTGATAGCTCCTCGCTTAACTACCACATCAATGACTTGAACCATTGCAGAAATGTCTGCAAGGCCCAGTGATGCAACTGGTTCGGTTGCTTTAGTTTCTTCTGTCATATATGACCTCCTATTTTGCTTCTACTGCAATCCAATATTGGACACTCTTTGATTTAAAATGTGCCATACCTTTAGACGAGAGTGAGACGTCATAATCAGCAGGCATGAGTTTTAAATTGTCTGTACGAATAATCATTGTAAACGGTGCACCTGAATAATCATCCTTTATGACAATATCAAAACTATCCGCTGTGGGATTCTTACTATCAACTGCAGACATCTTTACTACGTTTTCACTTGCCTTAAAAGCAATTTCATTCAAAGATAAGACACCTGCTGCCTTGATAACACTATCGATTGATTTCCACGGCAAAGATACGCTCAACTCAGGATCTGGAAGATTAATATCTTTTTCCGGTGGGGTAATAATCATAGTGGGTGAAGCATACGTATAGTTCAATTTAGATTTACCGCTACTAATATTAAACTTTGTTTCACCAAATTGTACATCGGGTTCTTCAAACAACTGTAATGTTGCTAAGAACCTTGATAAGTCATAAACAGCTGCTTCTGTTGGAACACTTTCCCCAATAGTTGCTGCTGCCATAACTGTTTTTTGTGGAGATATTGTCCTAACCGTTTGTCCAGGTTTGAACAAAACGCTAGGATTGATTGAAGAAAAATTCTTCAACACGTTTAAGGTATCATTACTAAATTTCATATCACTTCTTTCCTTTTGATAATGCTCTACGTTGTTGTCGATTGAGTGTTGGCATATTAACACCTTGACCCAAGTTTGTCAAGTCCATATTTGGTTTATTAACCTTTTGTTTATTATTTTTATAGAACTTCTGATTGGATTCTACACCTGCTGTGGGACTTGCTTGAATTGCACCAATCGCTTGCATATTACCTTTAAAGGAATATGTTCCGATATGTTGCATTTGCATCCAAGGACAATACCAAACTTTTAATCCAATATCACGGGCATAATGACTGAACATATAATCTTCTGACAAATATCTTTTTGTCTTAGGATCTATAATACAATCAAAAAATGCCGTAATTTCTTTTGTGCCATCAAAATGCTCTGTTCTAGCATGATCTGGCTTATAACTTAATTCTGGATATGCTTCTGCATATTTTTCAAACACCTTTCGGTGTATCATCATAAAACCTGTTCCGCCTTCTTTGATTTCTACAGGTTCATCAATTCTAAATGACTTTGCACCCTCAACAGGATTGAAAACATAATCACCTGCAAATTGTTCTAATTCAAATGGATTTTCTTTACCGTATCCCATTTCACATGCTTTTGCGACCTTTTCCCAAGCAATTGTCTTTTTAGGATAAGGTCCACACATAATATCATGTCCATCATCGTCATTGCAAAGATGTAATAAAGTCAAGACGTCTTTATAATTAAACCCAATGTCAGAATCAATAAACATCATATGAGTACAATCACTACGAAGGAACTCATCGACACAATAGTTTCTTGCTCTTGTAATCAAGGACTCGTTAAATAGGTAATAAAATTTTAATGTGATTCCACCTCTAGCACATGCAGTTGCTAAATCTGCTGTTGCTTTTGTGTAAAATCCGGTACAGTTTCCTCCATACATTGGAGTAGCAAGAAACAAACTTTTGTGTTTGATATCATCATATGTAAATTGATTAATAGGCATTCAGGTTAGTCCTCTTCATTATTATTAGTATCGTGTACATGCAATTGGATAATTGCATAATGTAACACTTTCATCAAATCTTTACGAGCATCTTCAGGTGTGCCTTTTCTTCCATAGCGTTGTGCATACTTAAGAATATTTCCTATACAAAACCCTGTACCATGTCCAGCATCTAGAATAAACTCTGTTGCCTGAAACTTTGATTTAGAATAGTGGGTGGTATATGTAGAATCGATATAGGCTTTTAACTCATCAACCAATTTACCTTCACTAAACTTATACTCGATATTGTTATTTATATCAGATTTAGATGACTTCATTACGACTCCTTAATAAAAACTCCGTCTACCATTCGACCTTTACGATCTTTGATATCATCCCATGCTTGTTGCAGACATTGTTCAATACTTAAACCATTTCTTTCTGCAATATTAATAAGGACGACAATCATATCACCGATATCGTCAACTGGGTTTTTCTTTTTTCCAATACTAGAAGCAAGTTCACCTGCCTCCTCCATTAATTTAACAAACTGTGCTTGGTCAGTTGAACCATCAATAAGATTTCTATTATGATGCCACTCTACAATTTGACCAATAAGTTTTTGTGTATTATCTAATTTCATCCTTCTCTCCATCTATAAACGTTTGGAGTACAGAAATTTCTTCCGAACTTACATGTGTTATCGTCTCTACAAACTCTTTCGTGTTTGCTATTTTCCCAACAATTACTTTTCCATGGGTCAGTATATTTTTTTATAAATCTATCCCAAGTATCATCTAATGTCATCATAGCCATTACAGGAATAATAAACATCACTATTATAATCCATAGAAAAGCAACACCAAACCCTTGATTATGATATGGTTCGTTGGGATTACTCATGCTCGCCACCTCTATCCTCTTTTGGGAGTTTTATTTTTTGTCCATTGATCCACATATAATTTCTACTACGACTAGGTGTACTAGTTGGAAAATCAGTAAAAAATGTTGGATTACGTTTTGCAGTTTCAAAGGTTGCAACTGTGATTACAATAGCACCAAGTAAAAAGATATGTGCAATTGCACTAATACCAAATACCCAAAAACTACCAACGTAAAAAGAAAAAACTATACACCACATCCATGCTAATACTTGCAATACCATGTGTCTAGTTGCTGTATCTGGAATATGCCTCAATGGATTTCTATCCATATTCATAACACCATTCCAGCTATCATATATAAATTGTTTCATGTTTTTATCTTTCTACCTGTTTCAAATCGTTTTCTGCTCTATGGATTGTTTGCAATCGCATAATATCTGCAGCAATATCGTGTACGCTATCATGTGGCGCAAACGCTTCTTCCCAATAGTCAACATCTGCTACAGGAACAAAACCATTTTTAGTTGTAAAATTAAATTTGGCATCAATAAATGTTCTAGTATCTCTAACACGCCAAAACATTAAATATTCATTTAGAGAATGATGCCTGTTACAGTCAGTCATAATACGCCAAAGAATTAATGGATCGAACACATTAGCTCTGCTCCACCAATATTCAATTTTAGGACTATCACATAAGAATGATATAAACATATCACAAAATTCTTTCTGTGTCAAGTCTTTATTTGATGGTTTAATATGCTGTCTTACTTCGGGATTTTGATCTTCCCAAAATTGTACAGTTTTCTTTTCTATAACTGCACCATAGTTTTTAACTTGATCTTCGACTGATAACTTAAGACGCTTACAATGACCAGATGTTAATTCTTTAAATGTATAAGGTTCATCTAGAAACCTTTCCCAAACAAACGTACCTATACCACAATCAATAGCTGGACATCGCAAAGCGTCTTGTCCAAGTGTTTCAAAATCTAAAATAAAATCAGTTCTCATGTCTTATTTTTTCTTTTTCTAAACTTAGTTTATCTTTTAAACTCATTACATAAGCGGCACCTGCTAATACAAGTATAGCTGTAGCCTCTGCAATAAGCACCCATGGGTCTGCTTCTTTTGAGTGAAGCACAATAAGTCGACAAAGTGCCGTCATGGCAATAATTATAGGCAAAGTGACGGGTATCCTGTTATTTACAAAATACGCACCAACCATGCCTACAATTTCTGTATAAATGAATAACAAGAACAAGTCAGCTAGTTCAATACTTCTCTCAAGAAACATGCTATATACTTCTAATCCGGCAGCTATTGTAGTCAATCCTCCAATACCTGCTAACATGATCTTTTCTGTTACTACTGTGGTCCAATGTAAATTCATTATAGGTTTCATTTAGTCACCAAAATATTCATCGACTGTAGTTTTAATTTCACCTTGCAGTGCTGCATCGAGCATCAACTCAGTAAATCTGTCCTTTGCTTTTGCAATGACATCTACAAGTTCAGATGGGTTATCCATCTTATCTAACAAATCAAGAACTTGTGTGCCTTGACCTGCTGTTCCACCAGATGCCTTTTTCCATTTGAACCTATACTTGAACTCCTTATTCATTGCTTTATGTAGCAACCCTTCAAGCGTTCCTTCTTTGTCAGGTTCGGTAAACAGGAATCTAATCATCACGTCTTCCATACCAATGCCCATTTGCTTAAGCATTTTACCACAAGTATGCTTTCCGTTTCTAATACCTGTTGTTCTTTTAAAAACATCTTTACCCATACCAATGTAACCGAGATTTTCATCTACGTAATCGTTAATAGGCATTTCTTTTTTCAATGCAATTTGATAGACACCATGACCTGAAACAGCCATATCCTCTTTCATATCTCTTACGGCTTTTGTGCCACCAAGAGGCATTTCGTTATAAGGTGTCCATTCAGTTTGGGCAACAATTAAATCTTCAATTGATGGCGCTTTCCCAATCTTTGTTACTGTTGCTGGTGTATCAACAACTTGTACTTCACTTGTCATAATATAAATCCTTTCACGTTAGTACATTATTAAAAAAATATGGATTTTCTTTTGTGGTAAATTCTGCAACCACATTATCCATATTAACATCATTAAAGTTAAATGTCAAGAGTTTATTTGCTGGTACCTTGACTGAACCATCAAACTTTGTAGACGATATGTCTCCATAATCATTATAAAACAAAGGAGATATTTCATTCCTTGCTAAATATAATTGTTCATTATCGTATAGAACACATGCAAACGTTCCATCTAAATCATCAAAGTTTTTCGTCTCTGCATAATGCATGAGTATCAATTCAGTATCCCAATTAGATTCTGAATTGTATAATTTTTGTAATCTTTTTACTTCGTTATCTTTTATAATACCGTTGTGCCATAAAAATGATTTATCTAAAGATGCAGGGTGAATTGATTTTATGTCTTTAGCATCTGTTGTAGGTGCCTGTTGATGTGCTACAATATAATCATTTTCTTGTTTGAATCTAACATGCTTATCCATATCTATCGCACCCATACCTCGGTATGCATACATCACTTTATAATCTTTGTCAAATATAAAAAGAGAGTGAGAGTGTGTGCCTCTATAAGCATTTAACTCTGCTAACTCCTTTAATCTGTCAATATCAAATGATGCTATTATAGAACACATTATTTAATGCCTTGTTCCTTAGCTGCCGCTATAATCATTGGGGTTAAAATCTTTTCGATTTTTTCTTCCCATTGCTCCCAACTAGTTTTAGTAAAGTATCTAAAACTTTTCTGGGTAGGAATACAATATGTATCTATATATTGACCAAATACACTTACGAATAAGTCTCTTTTGTTACAAAGACCATTGTTGAAAAAGTCATAAACAGCGTTTTGTGCTCTTCTAAACTTTTCTAAATGTTTGTTCTTTGACATTGGGTAATCACATTTACCTTGTAAAGGTATAAGTTTATCTAATTCATCTCTTAAGTGTTCAAACCCAGAGTTTACACCCCAACTACAACTAAAAAGTTCACCTTGTTTCGCATATGTACTCATAAAATCACCTTTTTTCATTATCATTACATATATAATATAATATCAAATGGGCTAGATGTCAACCACCTAACCCATTTTTTTTAAAAAAAATCAAGTTTTTTACTATTCTTTGACGTTATACTTAGTTTTAAGGGCTTCGATACTCTCCTTAGAACCCATTTGTCCTAGTTTAGTTTCTGCCTTATCTAAAAGATCGGAAATCGTAGTAACATCTTGAAAATCGCCTTCTTCTATTTCCGTATCATATTTTTCTTCGATATCAATAACTAATTCAGTTAAATCTAAACTATCCATATTAAGATCTCGAATTACCGTATCTGGTGTTAACTTGGGAATTGGATTTCCTGTAGGCGTAATAGATTCATTCATTTCTAACTTTTTACGGATCATTTCTTCAACCTCAAGAAACATAAAATCTCTTTCCATAATAACTATACCTCTTCTTGTGTAATATACATATTCCAGTCAATAGGATTTTGATATTCGATAGGATCTGGAATACCTGCTTTAATAAAGTTTGCAATACGCTCAGCACATGATGGACATTTTCCACAGGAACGCATTGCAACATCTGGATCATAACATGTTAATGTTAAACCCAATAGATGCTCTTTTTTCATTTCTTGTGCTATCTTAATTTCTTCATACTTTGATAGTAATGAAAACGGAGCTAATATTTGTACTTTGTGTGTACGATTTTGTGCTGCTACCTCATTGATAGAATCTACAAACTTCTGTGTTGTATCCCAATATCCATATTCATCATGTACTTGTAAACCGGTAAACACATGAGAACAATCACTCGCCTCAGCTTGTGCCATAGTCAAAGATAATAAAATCAAATTACGAAACGGCACATATGTTTTCGGTTGTGGATCACCTAATACATCTTCAATGGTTGGCATTTCAACTGATGTACCTGAAATGTTTGCAGAAATAGGTTCTGCAATTTCACCTAAAATACCTAAATTAAGAATCTTATGACCGATACCTAATTGTTCACACAATTTTGCTGCTTGATGTAATTCTGCTTTTTGTTTTTGTCCATAATCATATGATACTGCAAATACACGATCTGGTCCATACTTTTCAACAAGCATCATTGTCATAATGCCTGAATCTAAACCACCTGATAAAACAGATAGAACATTCTTATCTGTATCAGGTAAAGATGATAACGCTTCACTTAAATTCATTTTACTGCCTCAATGTTTTTTCTGATATTGCCATACTGTTTCGTAGACCTGTTGCAAGATTACCCAAATGCTTGTGAGAATACCTAGCAGGGTTAATATCAATACCCCCACGCCTAGTATAAAGACAACATACAAATAACTCAGAAGGTCCAAACTTATCCAATAGGCGTTTGTAAATACATTCACAAATTTCTTCATGGAAATGATTTTCCTTTCTCATACTTACAATGTATTGCAACAAAGATGCATAACTTGGTCTCTCATCACCTTTCATGTAAATAAAGACATCTCCCCAATCAGGTTGATTAGTGACTCTACAATTAGAACGAAGTGAAGGAGTCCAAACCCATACATCCTCGTCATAATTATTAGTATCTTGTTTAATTAGTATATCTGGGCTTTCGTTATATTGTGTAAAATCGACATCTTCAACATCGACTTCTTCATCAAGACAAAAGAAATCTTGTTTCCTAACAGGATTTTCATATTCACCTCTAGCGCCTTCATCTGCACGATGTAGATATACTTCTACAGGAACGCCTAATGCTTCACTCAAATCTGAACTTATATTGTTTCTTGCTGCTGATACACTACCATCTACAGACGAACCAAACTTAGCAAGATTATAAGAATTAAGATATAGTTTTAATGATTTAGATTCTACAATATACTCTGACCTACAATCGTATACAATTTTTGCTACACAATTTACTGGATAACCGTTGTTTAATAGAAATGATATTTCATAGGCATGCCATGTATCAAATCCATAAAATTCATCACCTTTTAAATTATAATGTGTACGATTGAGGTGACGAGGAATGGGAACCAATAAACTTGAATCTACTTCATCAGGTGTAACATATGGTTTAACAACTGAACCATCACCCGCTTTTCCTAAATGTTGAGATGCAATCTCATTAATTTGTTGCTGCCGTAAATCTTCAGCAGCTTCTGTAATATCAACC
>Ga0163109_10001813_pt1 | contig 16795 bp, 18 predicted proteins | sample CRUFie1St13metaG_FD_108704 | JGI IMG/M metagenome (GOLD analysis project Ga0163109, IMG submission 108704) | Marine microbial communities from the Costa Rica Dome - CRUD Field 142mm St13 metaG | ecosystem: Environmental > Aquatic > Marine > Oceanic > Photic zone | place: Costa Rica: the Eastern... | reverse complement strand
TGATCAGGCATATCTACTAAATCATCAAAAGATAAGAAATATTTTTTAATTTCAGCATATAACTCTGGATCATCTTGGGCAATTTGCTCTAAATATTGATCTGCTTCTGAAATAGACATTTGGTTTAATAGAGTTGCAATGCTCTTTGGTCCTCCACGTGAAAATTCTTTTGGCGATGGAAGAAAGGAAATTTTCTTTTTTAATTCATGTGCTATATTAACAATTCCTTCTAATGGGATATCTGTTAAATCTGCAAAATTCATGATAATTTCATGCTTAACTTGATTAGAAAATCTATTTAAGATTTTAATTTTTCTATCTTCGCTTAGCTGGTCTAGGGTTAAAGCTATGACTTTAGCTGACTCTGTAGAAATCAAATAATATATCTGCTCATCATTCAAATTATCTAAAAAGGAGAACAGCTTTTTATCTTTATTGATGTTTCTATATTTTAAGGTCATGAGTTTAAAATAAAACTCTTCTAAAATTGATTGCTTAACCTTAAATGGTATATTTTTCAATTCTTTGCTTCTAACTCTAATTCTTAATATATCACTTTCAGAGATATCTTGAAACATTGTGAGTGCTAAAGACTCACCTAAAATTTGAAATAATATTGCAGCTTTATCTAAACCTGGTAAAGCATCTATTAACTCGTTATCCATTTTATTTCAATCCTATAATTATTTTTCTATTCAATCTCTTCGTTTGTATTAGCTGAATCATTTTCAGAACTATCGCTACCACCAGGCTCTGTATCAAGCCAATCCTTAACAATTTGATTAGAACCATCTTTTTGACTAACTCCCAAAGCGACAGCAGACTGCCTTAAATCTTTTAGGTCTGACCTTCTTACATCCGAATTTTGATTCGCAAAAGTTTCAGATTCTAAATCCAAATTATCTGGACTACCTTGTGTCTTAACAGCCACTGGAGTGCTCTGTACCGGAACGCTAGGATCAGAATTAACATTTGTGTTTGCAGATGTGGGTTTGTTTTTTGCCTCTGGCTTTGGCTTTAAATAAACTGGTTTCCTATTAGCCATCATAATCACTGCAACAATTAATCCTATGGCGAGCAAAACACCCAAAACAATTAAAATAATAGTAGTTGTTCCCATACCCTGCTGAGGTGGAAATGATAAATCTGGATCTGCATTAGGGTCAATTCCGGATTTGATTATATCCATTAATTTATTTGTTAATTGGTCGTTTGACTCTAACCTACCCCTAACTGCCTCGTCAAGCTTAATGGATGTAACCAAATAAAGAGAATCTTGTTTTTTCCTATATTCTTTTTCAATTGATTCTAAATTAACCATTCTTACAGAATCTGCTAGCTGCCTAGAACGTTCTCTTTGTCTGGCTTGTTTTTCCCATTCAGTTCTCGCATCTTCAGACATTGCCAGTTGTTTTTCGAGCTCATCAAACTTCCAATTTAAAATTTGTTGCTCGGCATTTCTCTTATCTGACTCTAGTTTTTCGATTTTTGCTAGTAATTCTTCATAGTTTGAAGAAGATGATGATGAAGACATGTTCATAGTTTCAAATCTTATACAATCATCACAGTCTTGAATTTCAGGTATTGATTCTTTAACCAATGACTGAATATTTTGCTGCATTGCACCGCTTGCTACCGATGATTCTAAGTAAATAGCAATATCTAATCCATATAACAAATATTTATCAGCAGAATACTGGTAGGTTCCTCCTGTATTTTGCTTGATATTTTGAGGAACTGTCGGAAGCAGTCCTGGCACTGCACTGTATCCTGGCTGCTGATTAGTTGTTGTAGTATTTTCATCAGACATTGAAAAAGCTTTTAAGTCCATTCTGGCGTTAACAATAATAACATATTGCGACTGCTCTAATAGTTTATTTATTGTTACGTTAACTTTATCTCTAATTGCATTTTCTACATTAATTTTTTGAGTAATTAACTCTACATTTTGAGAAAATATTATTGTTGAGAAAGCCAATGTTATTAATAGGCCTCTTATAAATATTTTGTGCATTTGAACCATACTATCTCCCAATAGATTTAATTGTTAGTAAATACTATTTTAATTCTTCTATTTGATTTTTTTTGATCTATCGTTTTATTATTTTCTGCAATAATATCATCTGTTACTTTACCACTTCTAACATCATACCATGACAAACTTGCAGGCCATCTATCAGCATATCCCGATGCCTGTAATTTACCAGAATTTACACCAATATCAATCAAATAATTTACAACTTTTGATGCCCTTGCTGAAGATAATTCCCAATTTGAAGGATAAATTTTTTGTAAAGATTTTGGAATGTTATCAGAGTCTGTATGTCCCTCTACGACAATTAATCTAAAATCATCCTGTTGGGCAAACACTTTTGAAGAGGCCTGGTTTAAAACCTCTGCCAAGGTACTATGGATTGTCGTACTTCCAGATTCAAAACAAATATCTCCATCTATCTCTAGTGTAACACCTCTGGGGTCGGCTCCCACCTTTGCCTTGCTCTCAATCCCCAAATCTTCAATTATATCTTCAAAATCTTCTGTAACAGAATTAAAAGATTTTAATTCTGGCTGATCTCCCATTCCATCTTTCATTTGTGATACTTTTACTGGATCAGGAGAAGATAAAGAAAACAGCAAAACAAAAAAAGCAAAGAGCAGTGTCATCATATCTGCATAAGTCAAAAGCCAAGACTGCTCTTCCTTAACGCTGCCTACAGCTTCATCTACGACTTGCTCTACTTGGTTTTTATTCATCATCTTTAAAATGCTTTAAACGTAATTCAGTTGGAATATAGGCAGTTAATTTGTCACGCACATCCAAAGGATGTTTTTTCTGGTGAAGTAAACAAATTCCTTCAATCATTAATTGATAACACTGAACATTTTCTTTATTTCTAGATTTAATTTTTTCCGCAAAAGGGTTAAATACTAAGTTTGCTAATATTGTGCCATAAAAAGTTGTTATGAGTGCAACACCCATTGCTGGACCAATTCCATCAATTCCACCACCTCCTCCACTATCTGACTTACCCATTCCAAATAGCATAAACACCAAACCAATAAGCGTTCCAACCATTCCAAATGCCGGGGCATAAGTACCCATTGTTTTCATTAGCTCTGATTCATGTAACTCTCTTTTATATCTAAAAGCTTCTCTTTGTTCTAAGATTTCTCTCATATCATCAAGCTTCATTCCCTGGGTTACAAATGCAACTCCGTCTTGAATAAAAGGATTTTTTATATTTGGTAGTTCTTTTTCTAATTCTGCAGGTCCTTTACGATTTACTTCAGCCAAATCTATTAAAGTCTGTACCAACTCTTCTGATTTAAACTTTGGCTTTGAGAAAGCAAATTTGATTATTGCTAAAACGCGCAATACTTCATTAAGCCTAAATGCTACCGCGGTTGCTGCAACCGTACCTCCAAGCACTATCATCATACTCGATGTACTCCAAAACTTTAACATTGATATTCCACCTGCAGAGGCCTCAATAAACATTGATGCCAAAACAAGAGCTGTTCCAATAACCAATCCTAAAATAGTAGCTAAATCCATTATTACTCCTTTAATTAATTTATTCGGGTAAAATATCCGAATTTAAATTATTATTCTCTTTTAAACTTATTAATATTTCTCGAACTTCTTCGTACTCTGGGTCAAGTTTGAGGGCAATGTTCCAATTTACAGTTGCCCTGTCTTGATCGCCCAACCTATAGTATATTGAGCCTTTTCTTGCATATGCTATAGCTAAATTTGGAAATATAGAGATCGCTTTGTCTGTTTCTTCCAAAGCATCCCTATAGTTTTGTGTATAATAAAATGATAATGATTTAGATAAGTGTTTCATTGCCTTATTTAAATTTATTTCTACAATTTTATCATCTAATAAAACCATGCTTAATGAATCTTCTAAATAATTAATTTCTTGCTTGAGTGCATTATTTAAAGACTGTTGGGAGTTAAAAAGCTGAACAGTTTGCGCCAAAGAATCTTCAAGCGCCTCTATTAAAACTGTTGCGTGCCTTACTAAAGAATCAAGAGACTCATCATATGGCATTTGATTATAAATGGAAGATAAATCATTCACCGAGCTTTTAACTTTTTTATATTTTAATTTTGGAATATTCATTTGGAATCCTAATCCCAATGATGGAGAATCATCGATAATTGTATTATTTTCATTCCATTCTCCAAACTTAGAAATCTCTCCAAAGTTCGTTATGGACAAATTGATAGTCCATGCATCGCCAAGTTGAACTGAGGCACCTAAATTCAAGCCGCTGCCATCATATTCTGCCAGAAAATTAATTCCACCCCTGTCTTGCATTAGAGGCGTATGTAATCTAAACCCTATAAAAAAATTTGCAGCTGTTGTGTCGGTTGTAGACTGATTATAATTATGAGAGTCATATGATAAAGACCCTGTACCAAAACCAAGCGTTGATTCTAATTTATAGTTATTGTTAAAGTTCTTTAAATAGTTGAAAGAAGTAAATAAAGAAACTCTATGTGGGCCATCAGTAGTATACAGCAAGTCATGTAATCCAAGGTTGATTCCAACGTTGTTTCTTTTGAAAATCTGTTTGTGTAAATGAAAACTTATAGCTGAAGAAGGAGATGACGCAACCCCCTCTTCTAAATACTCATGAGGAACGGTATAAGACAATCCGTAATGATATCCTCCTCCAGTTACCCCTTTAAAATAGTTTGAAAAAGCATAATTAAATTCGTTTAAATGGGTAATTTCTCCTCCAAATCCCACAACATACTGATTGGCATAAGAAGAGTGTGCGGTCCCTGGCGTTCTGATAATCGATCCGGGCCTTGAAAAAGCAACACGGGTATTAGATAATGATATTGATAAACAGACTAATAGGATACATATTTGTTTATTCATATTCTTCCCAATCAATTCTGTATGTATAGCTTACGAATGGGCCAAAATCGCTTGGAATTAAGATAGAAAAATCTCCAACCTCATCGCTAAATAGAGATGATGTGGAAATGGCATCATTGTCAAAAGAAACCGATGATCCATTAATAAACGCTGTGTATTCTACAGGTACGCTTTCATAGCTTTTATTTCTATAGATAGTAAAAGTAATTTTAGCAAAGTCTGCACGCTTCGAACCCATGTTTTTTACTTGCCCAGATAAAATTGTATTTTGGTTTGAATCTTTTTCTTCTTTAAAATCCCCTAGTAAAATAACTTCGGCTGAGTTTTGATTAGATCCATACTCTACATCTTCTTGAATTTCGCTTTGTGTATTAATTTCTATCATTTTATCTTCGTCATTCAAAACTGATACCGTTTGGTCAACTACTCTCATTACTGTATTTTTTTCTATCGCTAATGTTCCAATTAAAGTTTCTAGTTGAATCAAGTTTTCATCTTGAAAAACAATATTACCATACAGCATGCTGCCATTGGTTAATAATATTTTTTTATTAAAAAAAGTAAGGGGGCTATCTAAAGCCATTGATTGTGCCTGGTATGAGTTTAACAATTCTTCTAAATATGCCACACGTGCATTTAAATCACCACTTACTGATGTATTATTATTTAAATCAGAATTTAAATAATTTGGTGATGATATATCTGGTAATGGTGGCACTTCATTTACTTTTTGCTGGTTTTTATTTTTTTTTAAATTCTTCTTTCCAGCACAACTAGTACAAATGAAAAGCGATAAAAAAATAACGAAGACTTGTTTGGTATTGAGCTTCAAAATAATTTCCTTAAGTTTTTGCTTACAATTAACAAAATTAGCACACTTGTAAAATATTAATAATATGCCTGAAATAACAAGTAATATCTAACTATTTTTATTATTAGATTACATATATTAATTTTAATACAAAACTATGTTATTAAACTTTCTAAAATCTAAAATTCATAGAGCTACTGTGACAGAGGCCAATCTGGACTACGTAGGCTCAATAAGCATTGATGAGTCTTTAATGAAAGCCGCAAACATACAAGAACTCGAAGCAGTGCATGTCTTGAACATAACTAACGGTGAAAGATTAATCACCTATGCAATTAAAGCTCCCGCTGGTTCTGGTGAAATATGTATTAATGGTGCTGCTGCTCATTTAGCAAAAAAAGATGATTTAGTTATTATTGTCGCTTATTGTATGCTTGAAGAATCCTCTAAAAATAAGCATAAAGCAACAATTGTTCATGTAGATGCAAACAATAAAATAGTTTAGTGAAAAAAATAACCATTCAAGATATTCAAAACCTTAAAAATCAAGGTTCGCCATTTGCAACCATTACTGCATATGACTATCTCTCTGCACAAATCGTAGATGAAGCAAATATTCCTTTAATATTAGTTGGGGACAGCGCATCAATGACTATTTATGGATACTCAACCACTGTTCCGATATCAATGAGTGAAATGCTTTTGGTAACAAAAGCTGTTATGCGTGGAGTAAAATATTCTCTAGTAGTTGCAGATATGCCTTTCTTGTCATATCAGCCTTCAATTGAAGAAACAATAAAAAATGCTGGTATCTTAATAAAAAATGGCGGTGCACATGCAGTAAAGCTTGAAGGTGGAAAAAACATGTCATCGCGAATCAAGGCCTTGGTTGATGTAGGCATTCCTGTATTAGCCCATATTGGCCTAATGCCTCAATCTGTTAATCAAACGTCTGGATATAGTATTCAAGGAAAAACCAACGAAGCAGCATCTCAAATCATTAAAGATGCTTTTGCCGTCCAGGAAGCTGGAGCCTTTGGGGTTGTTCTTGAATGTATTCCAGAGTCGTTGGCAACTGATATAACTAATAAAATTAAAATTCCAACAATTGGTATTGGCTCAGGAAACACATGCGATGGTCAAATTCAGGTTTTTCATGACATAATGGGCCTATCTAAAAACAAGGCACCAAAGCATGCCAAGCAACAGCTTAATTTATATGAAGAAATCCTACATGCTGTAAAAAAATATAAAGAAGCCGTCAAAAAATCTAAATGATTATAATCAAACAGGCTGATGCTTTTAGTCAGTGGCGAAAAAAAGAATCTCTTTCTGTAGGCTTTGTGCCAACAATGGGTGCCTTGCATAGAGGCCATCTATCTTTAGTAAAAAAGAGTATAGCAATGTGCAATAAGACAGTTGTCTCTATTTTTTTAAATCCAACACAATTTGGTCCAAATGAAGACTTTGAATCATACCCAAAAACTATTGAGTCTGATATTCGTTTGCTGAAAAGCGCAGGCGTGGATGTTCTCTTTCTTCCAAATGAAAAAGAAATGTACAGCCGGGTAGCAAGTGTCCAGGTCCCTGAAAGCCCTCTTTTTAAAAAACTTGAGGGTAAATCAAGACCTCATTTCTTTTTTGGTGTAACAACCATTGTTGCAAAGCTTTTTAATATAATAAATCCTTCCCATGCTTTTTTTGGGAAAAAAGATGCTCAGCAACTTATCATAGTTGACTGGATGATTCAAAAAATGAAATATTCTATTAAAATGATTCCTGTTGAAACTGAACGCGATGCCAATGGGCTTGCATTAAGCTCTAGAAATCAATATCTAAATGGTAGCCAACAAAAAGAGGCCTCTATAATTTTTAAAGGTCTTACAAAAATAAAAAAAAATATCATTAATGGTGAAAAAAATTGCAAGGTACTAAAAAAAATCTTTGTTGAGCTTATATCTAAAAATAAAAATTTTAATATTGATTATATTTCTATTGCTGATATGGAAACCTTAGAAGAATTAATAGAAATCTCTCCAAGGCCCTATTTGGTGAGTACTGCTATATTTTTTGACAATATCAGGTTAGTTGATAATTTTGATTATAGTCAATTAGATACATAATGTGTTCCTCGGCTTTCTCTGGCTTCAATACTTGAGGCAATAATTGCTAAAGCTGTTTGTGCACCATTTCTAAGAGATATAATATTTTGGTCAATGCTGCTTGTTTGATAAACCTTCTCAACCTCAGACTGTAAATTTCTTAAAATATTCATAGCAGAATGCAACTTGTCTTGTGATCTAATTAATCCACCCAGGTTCCACATTGTATTTTTAATGGTTAGCCATTCTTGCGCTAGTTGTGACCTGTCAATTGTGTTGTCTCCGTGCTTCCATTCTACCATAGGAGGAAAATAATCATCATCATCTTTATTTTCAGAAGCATCAAGGCCTGCAAAATGTCCCCACACGATACATTCTAGTAGAGAGGTGCTGGCTAGGCGGTTTGCTCCATGTAATCCAGTACAAGATATTTCACCTACAGCATAAAGGCGTTTTAATGAGGTTTTGCCAACTAAATTAACGCCCACTCCTCCACAGCTATAGTGTGCCGCCGGAACAACTGGCACTGGCTGCTTACTTAAATTGAGCCCTTTAGATAAACAGTGATTAAAAATTGTTGGAAATCTATGCTGTAACCAATCGCTGCTTTTGTGTGATATATCTAAAAACATACAATCTGTAGACTCATTAATCATCTCTGTATGTATAGCCCTGGAAACTACATCTCTGGGTGCCAGCGCACCAAGCTCGTGATATTTTTGCATAAACTCTTCACCCTTGGCGTTTATGAGCCTACCCCCCTCTCCTCTGACAGCCTCAGAAATTAAAAACCTTCCGCTTGGATGGTATAATGATGTTGGGTGAAACTGTATATAGTGTAAATTGAAACAGCGTGCGCCTGCTCTCCAAGCCATCGCAATTCCATCTCCGGTAGCTTCTTTAGGATTTGTTGTATGTAAAAATAGCTGTCCAAGGCCACCTGTGGCCAGTATTGTGTTTGATGCTAAAATCGGCAAAACTTCACAATCATTGTTCAAAACTACCGCTCCAAAACATGTCGGCTTTTTGTATATATCTGTTGATTCAGTTGAATGATGGGAAAAAGTTAAAAGGTCTATTGCTGTATGGCTAGTTAATATCTTTACATTTGGAAGCTTCTGTAAATATTCTAACGCTGCCTGATGAATGCTTAGTCCTGTTTTATCTTTACTGTAAATAACCCGGGGATCACTATGGGCTCCTTCAGCAACTCGCTTTAACCCCTCTTGGTTTCTATCAAAGTTAGCCTTTAATTTTTCTAAAAGAATTTTTTCTACTAATTCTGGGCCATGTTGGCACAGGTGATTGACCGCCTCTTCCCAGCAGTGACCTGCACCAGCATTTAATATGTCTTTTTTTAGTTTTTGAGGTGAATCATTTAGCCCTTTATATATTATACCTCCTTGTGCCCAGGGAGTATTGCCGGATTGTAAAGACTTTGTTTTGGTAATAATTGTAATTTGTTTACCGCTTATGGCAGCAGAAATCGCAGCTGTCATTCCAGCTAAGCCTAGTCCAATAATTAATATATCTGTTTGTTGGTGTTTCATTTTATATCAAGGCTAATATCTACGCTTTTTACGTTGTGGGTTAGCGCGCCCATTGAAATCCCATCAACGCCCAAAATACAAAAGCTCTCTAGTGTTTGCTCTGTTATGCCACCAGAAAGCTCAATATAAATATTTTTGCCTTTGGGGTGTGTTCTGATTTTATCTACAACTGCACTAAGTTCTTGGGGCTTAAAATTATCTAATAAAATTGAGCTTGCTCCTGATTTTAAAATTTGATTTACTTGGTCAACTGTATCTGCTTCTACCTGAAAATCTATTCCTTTTACTAAGCCTTTTAGCTGCTCAACAGATTTTAATATATTGGGCGCATGAGATAGATGATTATCTTTAAGCATTACAGCAGAAGACAGATTAAACCTGTGGTTTGTACCGCCGCCTACTGCCACGGCAAACTTTTCAAATAACCTTAGCCCCGGAGTTGTTTTTCTTGTGTCTAAAAGCTCAATCCCTTTATGTTTTGTAATTTGAACCAGTTTGGATACCTTTGTTGCGATAGCACTAAGTCTTTGAATAAGATTTAACACAACTCTTTCTTTTTTCAAAATTGACCTAATGTCTCCTTTTATTTGTGCAATAGCCTGCCCTTTTGTGATCATGTCTCCATCTTCTGCTATACAAATAATTTTACAATTAAAAAACGCTTCTTTAATAATCGCGTTTCCAGCGAAAATCAGATTTTCTTTTGCAATAAAAACTGCCTCAGTTTCTTTTTCGCTTGAAAAAATTAATTGAGTTGTCAGATCATTATCAATATCGTCTTCATTAAAAAATTCTTTTAATTTATTCTGAATATATTTTATTGGAAGTTCTTTGTATTGTCTAAATCGTGTCATACAATATTTAGCATTCTATTTAAAGGCTTTAGAGCCTTAACCCGTATTTCTTCGTTTAATATTATTTCATGTTTTAGATTTTCTAAAGAATCTAAAATTTTTTCCATTGTGTTTAGCCTCATGTGAGGACATTCATTGCATGAACATCCTGTGTCGTTAGGCAATGGAATAAATTTTTTCAATGGATTATTTTTTTGCATTTGGTGGATAACGCCTGGCTCAGTAACTATAATGTGCTCTTGTTCTTCTGCTTTTTTTACATATTTAATAATAGCGCTCGTAGACCCTATAAAATCTGCATGAATCAAAATGTTTTCATCGCATTCAGGATGTGCTAAAACTGTTGCTTTGGGGTGCCTAACTTTCAAAGTTACCAGCTCTTTTTCTGAAAAAATTTCATGAACTTGACATGTCCCGTTCCAAAGCACCATATCTCTCCCTGTTTCTTTTATCATATACTTCCCTAGCAGTTTATCTGGTGCAAAGACAATTTTTTTATCTTTAGGAACAGACTCAATAACTTTTTTAGCGTTAGCAGATGTGCAAATAATGTCTGACATGGCCTTTACATCAGCTGAACAATTTATATATGAAATTACAACATGGCCTGGATAGTTTGTCAGCCATTCTTTAAATTTATCGGGAGGAGCACTGTCCGCTAATGAGCAGCCGGCATCTATATCAGGTAAAATAACTTTTTTAGTTGGATTGACAATTTTAGCCGTTTCTGCCATAAAATGTACTCCGCAAAATAAAATTATATCAGCATTTGTAGTTGATGCCTTTCGAGATAACTCTAGGCTGTCTCCAACAAAATCTGCCATATCTTGAATTTCCGGCTCTTGATAATAATGTGCCAAAATTACAACATTATGTTTTTCTTTTAATTCTTGAATCCGCTTAAGCATTTTTCTATATTTTACATTTAAAAGTTTGTACAAATTTACGTTATTTTAGATATTCAATGTTATCAGTAAATACGCCATCAATATGAACGCTGTTAAAGACTTCTTTGTCATTAATAGTGTAACTGTTAATTCGCATTCCTTTGTTACGTGCCCACCTTACAATCCAATGATTCAACATTGAATAATGAATGTGTAAATTTTCAGGCTGAACTCTAAAAATCCAAATCATATTATCCCAGCCATGAAACATTCGGTTGCGATTGTATAAAAAGCCAATAATGGTTTGAGACCTCGCAATTCTTAGGCGCATCAACAACATTGGATTAAAGCTAGAAACGATGCACCTGTCATTTAATTCATATTTATTTAAAAAATCAATTAAGGGCCTTAGTAATTTATGGCCATCAAAAAAAGAATCAGACTTCAGCTCAATATTTAATACCTTTACATGATTAATAATGGGCACTATATCAGCAAGAGATGGAATATAAGCCTCTTCTCTTTGGCTGGCTTGTTTGTTTAGTTCTATGCACTGTATCTCTGCAAGTGAAAGATCTTTTATGTTTTCACTTCTATCTGAAAGACGGCTTAATTCTTTATCGTGAAAAATGACTATTTGACCATCTCTCGACATTCTAACATCGAGCTCAATTCCATCAACTCCCTGCGCTAGAGCTGTTTTAAATGATGGTAACGTATTTTCTGTAACCATATTAGGCGACCCCCTGTGTCCAAAAACCAACGGTTCTTTTTTATCGTAATAGGGCTGTGGGTTTTTTCTCCAATTCCAAAAAAAAATTAGAAAAATCATGTATGCTGAAAGAGCTAGAGCTGTACAAACAAAAAATATTATCATATAATTTTATTATTTAAATATTGTACAAAGAGAGAAAGTAATACAGCGACCAAAACATCATAGATTGGAGCGGCCTTCGGAATACCAAAATTCCATGCAACCACTAAAACCAACCATGCTATAAATGTTTTTTTATTTTTTTTCATAAATAATTAGTATTAATACATATTCAAAGTTATTTTAAATTAGTAGACTAAACAATAATGTTTATAATTTGTTAATAACTATATGAATTACACAGAAAATTGGAATTTGTTTTTAGAGCTGGTTCAGAAAGAGCTTTCTAGGCAGGCATATCAAACCTGGTTTAACTCTATCAATATGCTCAGTATTGAAAATAATGAAATAACTATTGAAGTCCCCAACAGGTTTCATTATGAGTGGCTAGACTCTAAATACAGCTCCCTTATTAGCCGTTCACTAAAACAATCTTTCAATAAAAAACTATCTGTCAAATATAGCGTTATTATAAATACTGAGCCGCCTGCAGTCAGTTCAGAAATCGGCGGTCCTAAAAAAATTGAAGACTTAATACCTAGAAAATATCATAGAAAATCGCAGCTAAACCACCGCTACACCTTTAAGCGCTTTGTTGAAGGTAGGGGCAATCAGTTTGCAAAGGCTGCGGCTAGTTCTGTTGCAGACTCTCCTGGGCAAACTCCATTTAACCCTTTATTAATTTATAGTAAGCCAGGGCTAGGGAAAACACATCTCTTGCAAGCCATTGGTAACCATATTTTACAAACGTCTTCTGAGACGCGAGTGGTATATGTAACAAGTGAAAAGTTTATGTTAGACTTTATTTCTTCTATTCAAAATAACAAGTCAACCGACTTTGCCAAGTCATATAGAGATAATGATGTTTTGCTTCTTGATGATGTTCAGTTTTTTCAAACCAAAGAACAAACACAGGAACAGTTTTTTCACTTGTTTAACGACCTCTTTCAACAGGGCAAACAAATTGTTCTAACAACAGATAGACATCCAAATGAATTAACTCAATTAAAACAGCGGCTTGTCTCTAGGTTCCAGTCTGGGCTCATTGTTGATATGCAGCCCCCAGACCTAGAAACTAGAATAGCAATCTTAATGAATAAAGCAAAAAACGAAAACTTAGATATTCCGTATGAGGTTACAGAGTTTATAGCATCTTCAATTACTGAGGATATTAGGTCTATGGAAGGAGCGCTTGTAAAGCTTTTGGCTTTAGCTTCATTAAAAAAAGCCGACATCACTATTGATCTCACCCGACAGGTAATACATGACTTAGTCGGAAATACCGCTTTTTCTCAAATTTCTTTAAAGAGAATAGTTGCTGCAGTAGCTGAGGAATGTGGCGTTGGTATAAAGCAAATCATAGGAAAATCACGAAAAATGGAATTAGTTAATGCGCGTCATACAGGAATGTTTTTGTGTAGAGAGCTAACCTCATCCTCTCTAATTAGCATTGGTAAATACTTTGGTGGAAGGGACCACTCAACTGTAATTCATGCCTGTAAAACAATTGAAGATAAAATAGGGCAAGATGCTGCTTTTTCGAATCAAATAAACCTAATTAAACAAAAATTAATATAAAGGAGTGCATTATGGCGAACAATATTTTTGTAATCGATGATGATTTAGAGCTTACTGACTTGTTAAATGAATTCTTATGTTCTCATAATTACAGCGTAAGAGCTTTTAATAATCCAGTTAAGGCTGTTGAGGTTTTTTTAAAAAAACCTCAGGCTGACTGTGATTTAATAATTCTTGATATAATGATGCCTGAAATGGATGGTTTCCAAGTACTACGCAAAATTCGCGAATCCTCTAACGTTCCTGTAATTATGTTATCGGCCAAAGGAAAGGTTGCAGATAGGGTTGTTGGTCTTGAGTTAGGTGCGGATGACTACATGTCAAAGCCTTTTGAGCCTCAAGAGCTACTTGCAAGAATTCAGTCTATCCTTCGCAGGGTTTCTTCGTCAAACTCAATGGTTGATATTATAGAATTTGAGGGCTTGTCAGTTAATAAGATAAAACAAGAAATTTTAGTTGATGGAAAAGCCGTAAATTTATCGACGGCTGAAATGGAGGCATTAATGCTCTTTGTAGACAACCCAAACGTTCCACTAAGTAGAGATTTTTTAGTTGAAAACTTAAGGGGCATTGAATGGCAAACTTGTGATAGGTCTGTTGATGTTTTGGTTAGCAGGCTTAGAAGTAAACTAGGTGAATCTCCATCAAAAACAAGGTTTATTATTACTGTGCATGGAATAGGATATCGTTTTGTAGGGGCAGTAAAAAACAATAAATAATGTCAGCTTCAAACTGGTTTAAATCAACTTTTATTTGGTGGTTTACCACTCTCTTTGGAAGACTTGGGGTGTTGTTTGCTGTGGCTGCTTCGGTTTTAGTTTTGGGAACATATTATATTGTTAATTGGGCCGTTGCGGAAAAAGATAATATTTTAGATGCTCATGATGCTTATTATCATTATCAGTTTGTACAAAGCTGGGGTGATGTTCTAGATACAACGCAAATTAAAAAAGAGCTGGACAACCTTCGTATATTTGGGTCCATTTTATATTTGAACGCAGATACACTTTGTACAGAAAACTATGTTTATGATCCAGAAAAAGAAAAAAACCTTACTTTTTGGTCTAATATAGCAGGGCCCTTTTCTTTTTGTGACTACATTAGCTACCAAGACTCTGACTATTTAACTTCTATTCACAATATAAGCATTCCAGAATATGTTTCTTTTGGGGACCTCTATATAAAAAATGAAGTTTATCCTGCAACGTTAATTGAAAATAACCCCTGGCAGGTATTGCTTATGGTAGATTATGCATACCCAAAAGAATGGTTTACATTTTTGCCTATCATGTTTCTCTCAATACTGTTTATGGCTATTTTGTTTCTATTTATTTGGAGATTTTTACAACCAATAAATATAATGCAAAAGCGAATCATAGATTTAGAAAAAGGAGATTTAGATTCAAAAATTAAAATAAAAGGAAAAGATGAGCTGGCCGTTCTTTCGCAAAACTTTAACAATCTTACATCTGAGATAAAACATCTTTTAAAGCAAAAAGACCGCTTGCTTTCTGAAGTAAGCCATGAGTTTCGGACCCCTCTAGCTAAAATAAGGCTTTTATTAGAAATGATTCGTCCAGAAAACAGAATAAAAAAACAACAAGCAATTACGCAGGCAATTTTTAATATTCCTCGGTTTGGAAAGTCAATCAAGAAAGAGGCTATGGACGTAGAAGACAAAATTAACAAAATAGATAAGCAGGTTGATTATTTAGATACAATTATCAAAAACGTTTTAGTTTTAGATACCCTTGATGCCCCATATGCAAATCTCAAGATTGAGAGTATTTCGATTGAAGATTTGGTTATTCAGGCTATAGATCTATCAAAAAACAAAAACGTAAAAACAATAAATATAAACAAAAAAAAGGTTTCATGCGATGTAGTTAAGCTTTCAATTGTAATTAGAAATTTGTTAGATAACGCTAGAAAATACGCACCTTCTAAAAGGCCAGTTGAGATAAATTCTAAAATTCAAAACGATAAAGTTTTTATAAATGTTAGAGATTTTGGGCCGGGGGTTGATGAAGAGTTATTAAAGAATATAACAAAGGCTTATGTAAGGGGTCGAGACCGCTCAAAGCCAGGCTTTGGGCTTGGGTTATCAATTTGTAAAAAGGTTATGGAGTCTCATAATGGAAGCCTAAAGATTGAAAACATGAAAGATGGGGGATGTTTGTTTACAATTAGTTGGCCTTTTAGGATGGCCAATCAAAAAGGAGATTAAAATGCAAACATATAGTTTAAATAAAGTTATTCTAATTGGTAGGCTCGGAGCAAATCCCGTTGGGAGGTCTACCAAAAAAGGACAATCAACCTGCTCTTTTTCTATAGCAACTAATGAAAAATGGAAAAATAAAGAAGGGGGGTGGAATGAACATGTTGAATGGCACAGCATTGTCGCATGGGGCGCACTTGCAGATTTTGCATCATCCTCACTAGAAAAAGGACAAATGGTTCAAATAGAAGGCATGTTAAGAACTCGCTCTTGGGAAAACTCGCAAAAAAAAACGCATAAAACTACTGAAATTTTATGTTCTCATATAGTACCCCTAGAGAGCAAAGAATAAATTTGTTACTTTTTATGAAATTTTTTTCTTTGAGAATATTATGTTCTATTCTTATATTGGAATCAGGAGTAAAATTATGAATAAAAAAAGTATAAATAGATTATTTACGGTGATAGCTATTTGCATTTCAGCTGTTTTTGCAAGAGTCTCAGACAATTACATGTCTGCAGATATAGTTTTTGGTATGAAGCCTTTTTCATCAAAACCCTTTATTTCTAGCGACCCTTCTTATGAAGACCAAGAAAATTCATTAAAGTGGAAGAGGCGACACAAAAGAAGAAAAAAGGCTCCTAATAGAAAGCCCCAAAGGGGAAAATAAACTTAATTTCGTGATTATTTTTTTTTATCTACTGAGGCCAGTTGCCTCCTCATAATATGAATTCTTTTGAAGAACCCCAGTTTACCGATTTAGAAGTTGTTGACAACGCCTATTCAGATAGAGATTACGAAATTAATGTTTCGATACCTGAGTTTAATGCTGTTTGCCCCAAAACGGGGCTCCCTGATTTTGGAACAATTTATATAACCTATACACCTGACAAGCATATTGTTGAACTTAAATCCCTTAAGCTGTATATTGTAAAATTTAGAAACTTTGGTATCTTTCACGAACATGTAACAAACAAAATATTAGATGATTTTTCTGCTGCTTGTAAACCAAAAAAAATAAG
>Ga0163109_10001812_pt1 | contig 16795 bp, 27 predicted proteins | sample CRUFie1St13metaG_FD_108704 | JGI IMG/M metagenome (GOLD analysis project Ga0163109, IMG submission 108704) | Marine microbial communities from the Costa Rica Dome - CRUD Field 142mm St13 metaG | ecosystem: Environmental > Aquatic > Marine > Oceanic > Photic zone | place: Costa Rica: the Eastern... | reverse complement strand
GTGCAATGAGTTTGTTACAGGCGTATTAGCAAGTAATGAAGAAATGGTTGCACATATGAAAATAGCAAACTGGAAAGCACCTATTTACAACATTAGTGGACTTGCATTTGATAAAACAGAAGTTGCTTTACGTGTAGGAGAAATAAACAGTTGGGAAAATCGTGACAATCGTGTTGTTTTTGCCGCACGTTTTGATCAAGAAAAACAACCAGACTTTTTTATGGATATTGCAGAACAACTCAATGATGCAGATATTGAGTTTGCTATTCTACAAGGTGGTCCATTAAGAAGTAATAATGAAAAATATATTGATAGGGCAAGAGCTCTTGAAAAAGCAGGCGTACTTGTAGTATATGAAAACTTAAAAAAGAATCATTATTATGATATTGTAAATCGTAGTAAGATTTTATTTAACTGTGCATTACAAGATTGGACAAGTAATACAGTAAGCGAAGCAGATGCATTAGGTTGTAATGTATTGTTTCCTGCATATAGAAGTTTTCCTGAAATATTTGCAAACGATCATACAAGAATGTATGTTCCTTGGAGTACAGAAGATGCAGTTAACAAACTACAGCCATTACTAGATTCTCCACACAAAGACTTAGGTAAGATTAGTGATTGGACTAGTGCAACGATTGACCGTTATATTGATATTATGCAAGGCAACGGTGAACAATGGCGTAGAGATAGCAATCGTTATAGAGATCACGTAGCGGAGACAAAGTATTGAGAGTTTTGGTTACAGGTGCAACAGGTTATATAGGTAGCCATGTATGTAAAATATTAGCAGAACACGGACATGACGTTTGGGGTTTTGATAAAAACATACATGGCGAATATAATGAAGTAGAACACTATTGCCAAAAGTTTTGGATACAGGATCTTATGGATCAGTATTTAACTGGCAGAGCTGATGCAGTTGTACACTTAGCAGGACGTAGTGTAGTTCCGGACAGCCTAAAAGAGCCTAGTGAATATTACAGAGTAAATGTAATGGGTACAAAAAATGCAGTAGAAAATTTACAACATGATCATTTTTTGTTTGCTAGTACTTCAAGTGCTTGGGAAATGGCATCTCCTTATGCTCGTAGCAAAGTTTGTGCAGAAGATGTAATAAAGGAGAAAGCAAATGGATACACTATCTTTAGATTTTTTAACGTATCTGGTACTGACGGTGTTCATCGTCAACTGGGCGTTCCTACCCATCTTATTCGTGTTGCTTCTCTTGTGGCTTCTGGTAAGATACCAAACATTAAGATCTTTGGTACGGACTATGATACTAGGGATGGCACTTGTATTCGTGATTATATTCATGTTGTTGACTTGGCTAGTGCCATTGTCAACGCAGTCGAACGAGGTCCAGCCAACACACCATACGAATGTTTAGGCAGTAACACAGGTTATAGTGTACGAGAAGTAATCAATACAATGCAAGAAGTTACTGGTAAAAAGTTAAATATTATTGAAGCACCTCGTAGAGATGGTGATGCTGTCTGTAGTGTAGTAGATAAGCTAAGTGAACATGTTACACTTACAAAGACATTAGAGGATATGTGCGAAGACCAATATAAACTGGAGATTGGAAAAAATGGATGAACTTATAGAACTATCACACAAAATGGTAAAAATGTTAGACAATGGTGATCTAATGGGTTGCTATAGTTTATACGAATCTGATATTAGACCAATGCTACCTAATTTTGATGAAAGTAACGAACTTGCTAATCTTTGGAAGATACAAGGTGCTAACGTTGATGAAGAAGATTGGGCTAAAGTAATCGAACACATGGAATCAATAAGGACAGAACTAAATGAATGATGACGACATTTTAACAATAATCACCGATCCTAAGTTTCCAGATCCTACTGATACTATAAGCACAATTGATCTAGGGTATGTAAGTAAGTTGACTATGGATAGTTCAACTAATGCTACAACAACTATATGTCTAGATGATTTAATAGATGACGATCTAAATTTTGATATTACAACAGTTGATAATACACCTGTAGAGTTTGTTGATACAATGCCAGATGTAGCAAAGATTGAAGATATGTGTAATGATTACCCTGCATTGGCTCAATCATACGAAAAGTTCAAAACATTGTATGCAATGGTACATCAAGACTGGAAAGGTAAGCAAAAAGAAGATGGCATCAGGCTCCCATTTTAATATTGTCCCAAGCTGGAATATAGAAGACTATAAAAAGTTAAAATATAAGCTAGACACACATAAAGATAACGAAGATAATCAACGTTATATTGATGCTGGACATAATAAAGATAGTTTAACTTTATATAATTATTTTGAACCTAATAAAATGCCTACAAGCATAATTTATATAAAATCACAGTTTCCAAGTTTAAAAAATATATCAGTAGCAATCAACTTATTTAAACCAGGGCAGTATATGCCTATTCATTATGATAGATTTACTGCATATAAAAAACACCATAATATTCCAAAAGGCTCAGATATTTGTCGACATATGGTAATGCTCGAAGACCACGAGGAAGGACAGATGTTACAGATAGGAAAGCAAATAAATACTGGATGGGAGGCTGGAAGCGTTTATAAATGGAACAATTCTGATATTCATACCTTCTATAATCTAAGTACAAAGGATAGATATGCAGTCCAAGTTACAGGAACATACTAGAGTAGATATATTCTTAGACAAATGTTTAGTAGTTAAAATAGGTAATAACAAAACTATTTTAGATGAAAACTATAATCTTTTAAATAATCTTAATGCTCATCAAGGTTGTCAGCAGATATACGATAATAGTTTTTTAAACTATTTTCCAGGTAGTTTTATACAAGTTCATGACATGGGTCATATTCCTTATTTAGAAAACTATAGACTAGGACATGCAGAAATAGCAACATGCAATAAAGAAGGACTTTGGATATTTCTTTCAGAACAAGCTAGTCATACTATAGGCGAAAAGTCACGTATTGTTTTAGGTGAAAAAAATATTCCTAAATGGTTACAAGATTATCAGTATATAGACAGTTGTTGGAGCCCTGAACTAGAAAGCATAGAAACATTTATTAAAAATAATAACTTAAAAAATGTAAAAGTAAATGTAGGCTTTGACCCAAAAGATATCTACAAAAAAGACTATACCTTGCAAAGATACGATGTTGTACTCAATGCATTAACAAATTTGTATGCAAAGAAAGATAATCAACAAACACATTTAAAGAGTGGAGAGATAGACACTCATTTTTGGTGTGGATCATTAAGGTATAGTGTTCCAAGACATTTAGTTACAGCGTTTGCAAGCACATTAGATACAATGTACAGTTGGGTATTTACAGATTATAATAATACAGTTTTAGATAATATTTGGTTTGATATTAACAACTTTAAACATAAAGAAAAACTATCTGCAGATTTAGTAAGTTTGCAATCACGTAATATAGATTTTGCTCATAGTGATGTAAGTATAAATGGATCTGCTTCTGATATACTTATAAGACCTAAAGAAAGTCCACAAGGCCCTCATTTCGATGATTACAGTAGTCACAAAACATACGGAAATACTTTTATCAGTCTAATAAATGCAAGCACTTTTTGCGACCCTGTTCCTAGTTATGATGAAAAACCACTCAACGCTATGTATAATGTTAGACCGTTTATAATGTTTGGACCAGCAAATAGTTTAGCTTTGATGAAACAAGACGGGTTTGAAACATTTGACAAATACTGGGATGAATCTTATGATGCAGAAGAAAACAATGAAAAAAGATTAAGTATGTTGTTTGATTTATTACTAGAAATAAACACATGGAGCATAGACAAATGCCAAAAAACATATGCTGATATGGTTCCGCAACTATATAGAAACTATTTAAAAATACAAGAAGGCATGTTGCAAGTTATACCATGAAGTGTGCGGCTCTTTACAATCATACAAATATTCGTGGTGGTAATCGTGTATACCCTTGTTGCCGATACAAAACACCTATACAAAGTTTTGATGGCGATGTTGGTAATATTTTACAAAGCAAACAATATGTAAAACTAAGAGAAAATTTTAACGTAGATAATCCTAACTGTGCAAAATGCAAACATGAGGAAAGTTTAGGTGTAGAAAGTTTACGTGAAAAGTTTAACAAAAAATATCCTTTACATAATCCAACACTTAGATATTTAGAAGTAGGATTTGATAATATTTGTGATCTTGCTTGTGACGGGTGTTGGGAAGAATGGAGTAGTGCGTGGTGGAAGAAAAAGAATCCAAACTTATCTCATAAACAAGGAATAACAAGCACAGAGGATTTTACAAATATACCAGACAGTATAAACAAAGTTGTATTTTTGGGTGGAGAGCCCTTAATGACAAATAGGCATAGAAAGTTTTTACAATCGTTAGATTCGTTAGAAACACTTGAAGTAGAATATTTTACAAACGGTATGCACACGCTAAATGAGCAAGATCACAAGTTATTGAGTAAATGCAAACGTGTTCATTTTACTATCAGCATAGACGGTGTTGGTACATTAAATGAAGCAGTAAGAAGCAATAGTGTTTGGAGTAAGGTGCAAAAAACAGTTGACCAAATAGCTAATAGTTTTGATTATACAATACACACAACTTTACATACTAATAACTGGCATGGATTGGTAGATTTAGCTAACTGGACAAAAAAATATAAAGAATGGACAATAAATGTCTTGACATATCCACAAAAACTGGATATAATAAAACTAGAGCAGTATGACAAAGATAAACTTATAAAAATATTGGATACACATGATATACCAAACAGGCATTATATTAAGGCACATTTACAAGGAGACGCATAATGGATATGCGAAGTTATGAAAACTGGAGAGAACACAGTGCAGACGAAAGTAGTGTAGAAGAAGTAACTTGGAACAGAAACGATTTGCTTACACTACCTTGGGAAGCAACTTACATGACAGACGAGATTCCAGAAGATAGTTCTTGGGATACTTTTGCTACGAAAAACAAAAAAGCATTAGAAGCCATGTATGCACAATGGGGAGTTCCAAAAGAAGGAAGCCTACATTACATGAGCATACGTCCTGAACTTACAAAAGGATTAGGTAGTATTATTGCACCTTACGCACACATGAAGTTTAACTATAACTTCTTAAAACTTACACCAGGTTGTAGTTTGATGTGGCACTTTGATACATATGCTACATTTGTTAAGTTTAATAACATAGACGAAGCAGATGCACATCATGTTTGTAGAACTGTAATAATGATGGATGACTGGGACAGAGGACAAGTTTTACAAGTTGGTGACGAAGTTTACACAGGCTGGAGTACAGGAGATACGTATACTTGGAAAGGTGATACGTGGCACGGTATGTCAAACTTTGGACCTAGTGATTGCATTATTTCACAAATAACTTTCTTGGACGAAGATGACAAATATACCCAATGACAAACGTAGTATGGATTTTGGTAGTGCATTTGCAATACAAGATCCAGAAACACAAAAGTTATTAAGGCGACAGTACGATTTTACAAATTTAAATAGTGACAGCATCATTGACGAATATCTTTACGAATATGATGCATGGATTAAATCAGGAACATTGAACACATTTACTGGTTTAGAAGACTTTTCATATAAAACTTATAGCAACGGCACTACAGAAGCATTTGATAAATTTTACATGCGTAATGCTAAACGCAGATTTAGATGCTTTCATGGTGAATACATGTACCATAAACTTGCATGGCGTGACAAGTTTGTATGGAAATATATTGAAGATGAACCTTTGCACAAAGCAGATGCAGTTATTATTAGTTTACCGTTTGCAGACACTGGGGATAAACATAAAGAATATCATAACTTAATGCGTGAATGTAGTGAAATGGATGTTCCTGTGTTAGTAGATTGTGCATACTATGGTTCTTGCAGAAATATTGATATTGATCTTGCCTATCCTTGTATTACTGATGTAACATTTAGTTTAAGCAAAACATTTCCTTTAGCATATGCACGTATTGGTATACGTTATACTAGAACAGATGACGATGATACAATGTTTGTATACCATAAGATAAGTTATAACAATAAAATAGGTGCATTAATAGGCTTAGAATATTTCAAAAATTTTTCTCCTGACTATATACCAAACAAGTATATTGACAAACAACAAAAGTTTTGTTATACTTTAGGAGTAGAAACAAGTAAAACTGTTTTGTTTGGTATTGATACACAAAACCAATATCCTCAATATAATAGAGGAGGAAACACAAATCGACTAAGTTTTCACAAACAATATATTAAAGGATTAGATATTGCCAGTACTGAGTAACAACGATTGGGATCCATTAGAAGAAATTATTATTGGGACAGCAGAAAACTGTGTGCATCCTACTATGAATGTAAGTACGCATAGTTTTATATATGGTGGCGAACAACTAGAAGATATTAAACAGTTTGATGGGCAACCTATAGAACAATGGATTGTAGATGAGGCAAATGAAGATCTAGAAGGATTGGAAAAATGCTTACAAGGACTAGGAGTAAAAACTCTGCGTCCAGATCCTATTGATCATAACAAAATATACAGTACACCAGAGTGGACCACTACAGGTTGGTATACATTCTGCCCACGTGATTTATTATTGCCGTTGGACAATATGATTATTGAATGTCCAAGCCCAATGCGGGCAAGGTATTTTGAAACTAGAGCATATTACAAACATTTATATGGCTGGATGAAAGAAGGCACACAATGGATAAATGCTCCTAAACCTATATTAACTGATGACAACTATCAACTAGAGGATCGTAGAGATGCCACCCTTGTTAACAAAGAAATTATTTTTGATGCTCCTAATATCGTTCGTCTTGGTAGGGATTTGTTATGCCAAGTTAGCAATAGTGGCAACCAACTGGGTTTTGAATGGCTACGAACTATTTTAGAACCCAAAGGTTATAGAATACATGTAGCAGAAAAGTATTATAGTTTTGCACACTTTGACAGTACAGTATTACCGTTGCGTCCTGGATTAGTATTGTTTAACGCAGATAGATTAAGTCAAGACTGGTATCCACCTATTTTTAAAGACTGGGATAAGATTTGGGTAAACAAGGAAGATTTACATGTACCGCCAGCAAACACAGGTGTTGCTCCTTGTTCACCATATATCGGATTAAACTTTTTAAGTGTAAATCCGGAACTTGTCATTGTAGATGAAATGCAAGAATCATTAAGACGTATACTAGGCAAGCATGGTATAGAAACTATTGCTTTACCAATGCGTCAAGCACGTAGCATGAGCGGTGGCTTTCACTGTGCTACATTAGATACTAAACGCAAAGGAAGATTGGAGGATTACTTTTAATGCACCATACTATTGAAGATTTGATAAAACGAATCAATGTTATGCAAGAAAAAGCAATACTGTTACACAGGCTTCGTAACGAGTTTGCAGAAATAAGCTACAAACAATATGATAAAAAAGCATGTGAACAGTTGCTATCGGATATCCAAGGCATAGCTAGAGGAATAGCAAACGATACTGAAGGTGACGAAATTAAAACGGAAATGGATGAATGGAAAAAATAGCAAGAGAATATTACACTTGGGACGATGTACAAAAATGTGCCCATAAGTTAGCACTTGAATTATATAGATCAGGATTTCGTCCTGACTATATTGTAGGACTTAATAGAGGTGGACTTCCGCTTAGTGTAATACTAAGCCACCTACTAGACTGTAATCATTACACACTAGATGTGCGTTTACGAGATAGCAAAGAACAGCCAGAAAGTAATTTGTGGATGGCCGAACATGCTCTTGGTTATCACGATGGTAAAAGTAAACCTAAAATGCGTAAACAAATATTAGTTGTTGACGACATAAATGATACTGGTGCTACATTTCAATGGATCAAAAAAGACTGGCAATCAGGTTGCTTACCCAATAATGAAGGTTGGGAAGATGTATGGAATGAAAATGTACGTTTTGCAGTTATGTGTGAAAAAACACATACACAGTTTGGTGATATTGATTATGTATATAAAGAGATTGACACAAGTGAAAAGGATACATGGATAGTATTTCCATGGGAATATGACTAGGTAAATAATTTAAAGGAGAATAGCCAATGAGTATGAGTGCCCAACTAGCCAAGGCCGCAAGAATGCACGCCGAAGGAGAGCTAGAAAGAGCAAAAACAAATATAATGGTTTATATGAATCAGTCAGTAGGTATTGGCGAACATGCCGATATTGTTGAAGCAATTCAAAATGAATTAGACACTATGGCTGCCGCAAGTGATCGTATTGAAATGCTTGACAAATATTTTAGTTAAACCAATACTTTATATTGTTGACAAAACATCTAAATAGTGTTACTATAAACAATAGACATCCTCGTCTAAAACTCGGAGAATAATATGACAGAAGAAAATAAAGGTATCGATACAGACACTGTTGAGTCTGTAAAGATTAGTCAAGTTGTACGTGAAAGACTTAAAAAGAATAACGTGCGTTTTTTTGCAAATGACAATATCAGCGAACACATAAGCGAGTGGGAACTTGAAGAGATCAAGAACGAACTAGCTTATAAGTTTGAAGATGTTTTGCAAACATTGATTATCGATACTGAGAACGATCCTAACAGTATTGACACTGGTAGACGTATGGCAAAAATGTATGTCAACGAAATCATGTCTGGTAGATATAATCCAATGCCAGCACCTAATGCTTTTCCTAATTATGTAAATGAAGGCGAAGGTTATGAAGGTATGTTGGTTGTGCGTAGTGAGCTTACAAGTTTGTGTTCGCACCATCATCAGACTGTAAAAGGTGTAGCATACATTGGTATTATTGCTGGTCCTAAGTTACTAGGTTTGAGTAAATACACACGTATTGCCCAATGGTGTGCTATGCGTGGAACACTACAAGAAGAACTAAATGTTATGATTGCTGATGAAATTCAGAAACATACAGGTAGTGAAAATGTTGGTGTTTATGTACAAGCCACACATGGTTGTTGTGAAAATAGAGGCATCAAAGCACATAGTAGTTTAACACAAACTACAGTGTTACGTGGTGCATTTAAAAATGATCCAGCAACTAAAAAAGAGTTTATTGATAATGTTAAACTCCAACAGCAATTTACACAGGGGTCATAATGGCAGAACCAGTTGATGTAAGTAAAAAGCACTTTTACATTAGTTTAGTAAAAAGTGGTGTTCGTATAGCAGGATGCCTTTCGGTATTGCTAGGAGCAGATATAATTTGGTTGGCAGGTGGTTTTTTACTTGCCGAACTACTTGGCATTGCGGAGGAACTGTAATGAAGTTACGCTATAGCGAAGCATTTTATAGTGTACAAGGAGAAGGAAAGTTCGTAGGAGTACCTAGTGTATTCCTACGTACCTTCGGTTGTAACTTTCGTTGCATGAACTTTGGTGTTGATAAAAGTGTTGGAGATCGTTGGGAACAACATAAGCGTGGTGAACGTTACAATGCAGAAGTCAAACAACTTTTAGATAAAAAAGTACACGAAACAACAGAAGAATTTGAAGATTTGCCTATTGTACATACAGGTTGTGATACATATGCAAGTATATATCCTGAGTTTAAGCATTTTAACAAACTACGTGAAGTTGATGAAGTTGTAGAACATTTATTAAGTTTATTACCAGAAGGCAAATGGACTATGGACAATGGTCAAGATGTGCATTTGATTATGACTGGCGGCGAACCTTTGTTGGCGTGGCAACGATTGTACGTTGATCTATTTGAACATCCACGGATGAGGGATTTGAAAAATGTCACATTTGAAACAAATACTACACAACATCTTAAGGACGATTTTGTTGACTATCTCAACACTCAAGACAGATTTGAAGTCACTTGGAGTTGTTCCCCAAAACTTTCAGTTAGCGGAGAACCTTGGGAAACTGCTATTAAGCCTGATGTGGCTCTTGAGTATAGCCGTGTTGACGGTAGTGATCTTTATCTTAAGTTTGTTGTTGCTGATCAAGATGATGTTAACGAAGTTGCTAGAGCTGTTGACGCATATCGTGAAGGAGGTCTTGAATGTCCTGTATATCTTATGCCGCTTGGTGGTAGGTCGGAAGAATACAGTCTCAACGTACAGGAGGTGGCGAACCTCTGTATGGAAAGAGGCTGGAGGTTCACGCCCAGACTTCACATCAGCTTATTCGGAAATGCCTGGGGCACTTAACCAAAATCTTAAAGATATTCCCAAAGGTGTAAAATCTGAAGAAGATTATGAAAAAATAAGGAAATTATTATGAAACAGTGGCTTAAGAAAGTAACCGGACTTGAAGCAGAAGAAAAACGTATTGCAGAAGAACAAGCGGCGTTAGATAAAAAGTTAAAAGTAAAAGATCCAAAAGCATATGCAACTAAAAAAGGTGAACCTTGGGTAAATGTGCTTGATATGAAAGTAAACGAAGATAACATTAGGAATGGTTTTTTTGAACTTGATTGGAATGACAAGTTTATTGAATCATTATTAGATAATGGTTATGGTAGCGAAGGCGATGAACCCGAAATGGTTGTAGATAGATGGTTCAAAGATATTGTATATAATATGTTACAAGAAGAAGGACTTGACACAAATCGCGGAGCCGGTTATATTAATGTAGTACCAATAGACAAAGGAAAAAGTGAAGTATCATGAAAAACATATATTATTTTCTAAAGTGGAACTTAAATGGTATGGAATCATATACCAAGCGTATACTTGCATACTTATTGCTCGGTGGTGTTTTATCATTTGTATGGCAATATGCAATGGGAATCACATGCATTTGTTTGTTTGTAGACTTTTTACAAGATATCATTCGTAGTCAGTATCGTGACTTTAAGCGTGAACAAGAAGAAATGCTTAATGACATTAAAGGTTGACTTATCGTATATAATCGTATATAACTATAGTACACAAAACAGCAATAGGCAAACTAATGACTTATATTCTTATTGACACTGCTAACACTTTTTTCCGTGCCCGCCATGTTGTACGTGGTGATATTGATACAAAAGTTGGCATGGCTATGCACATTACACTGAATAGCATTAAGAAGGCTTGGCAAGACTTTGACGGCAGTCATGTTGTGTTTTGTTTAGAAGGCCGTAGTTGGCGTAAGGACTATTATGAGCCTTACAAACGCAATCGTAAAGAAGCACGTGATGCACTTACTCCACGTGAAGCAGAAGAAGATAAAGTATTTTGGGAAATCTTTGATGAGTTCAAAGACTTTGTTACAGACAAAACTAACTGTACTGTACTACACAATCCTGTACTAGAAGCAGATGATCTTATTGCTGGTTGGGTTCAATCTCATCCTAATGACGACCATGTTATTATTAGTACTGACGGTGACTTTGCACAACTTATTGCACCTAATGTACGTCAATATAACGGTGTAAGTAATACAACTATTACACATAAAGGCTACTTTACTGACAAAGGCGAGCATGTTATTGACAAGAAAACTAAGGAGGCTAAGTCTGCACCCGATCCTGCATTTATGTTGTTTGAAAAGTGTATGCGTGGCGATACTAGTGATAATGTATTCAGTGCTTATCCAGGTGTGCGTAAGAAAGGCACAAAGAACAAAGTAGGCTTACAAGAGGCATTTGCAGATAAAGACACTAAAGGCTTTAACTGGAACAATATGATGCTACAACGTTGGACAGACCATGAAGGTGTTGAACATCGTGTGCTTGATGATTATACACGCAATGTTACACTTTGCGATCTTACTGCACAACCAGATCATATAAAAGAAGAGATTAACAAAACTATTCAACAAGTAAACAGTAAAAATATTTCACAAGTAGGTATGAGACTTATGAAGTTTTGTGCTAGGTGGGATTTACAACGTATTGCAGATCAAGCGGCACAGTTTTCAGAACCATTACAGGCAAGGTATAACATATGACATTAAAAGCAAAACCAGTTTTAAAGGATAAATTTTGGATTGTAGAAGATGCAGGTGTACGCATTGGTACACTCAGTAGAAACGAAGAAGGCTTCTTAATAAACAGTAAAGGAAGTTTAAGTTATTACAAATCTGAAAATCAACTTAAAAGAACTTACGGTAAAGATTTCTTAACTGCAAAAATTAAAACAAGTAAAAATGATACATCTCGTGATGTACATGGGTATCCAACTAGAACTATTCCTTATAATAGTATGTTTGATATACAAAGAAAACTACCTCTATTTACAAAAAGTAGAAAATCTAAAAGTGTTTATTGTGCTGGATATTATCTAGTAAAGTTTAACATAAACTGGCTTAAAAGTTACTGTCCGAAGCTAATTACTATTGAGCGGAACAGTTATATGGGTCCGTTTAAAACTGAACTAGAAATGAAAGCCGCTTTACGTAATGTCAACAGATCCAATTAATACACTACCTATTCAGCAGTTTATACAAATAGTAAAAGTTGCTGAACAAAGTAAAAGCAAAGAAGTTAGGCTAGACATAAACACAGCCAAAACATTAGCTTTGACTATGGGTGAAATATCTGCAAGATTACATGGTGACTTAGAAAAATATGTAGCTGAACAAATAGAAAAAATAAATGCAGACCAAGTTATAGAAGTAAACATGGATTCAGGTGGTTGGTAAAAAACTATCAGTTAACTTCTAAAAGAGATAAATATATGCGTATATAAAAGGATACGTATATGAGTAGACCCAAGCCGATTGTAAAGTTAGAGTTCACTAACAAGATCACATATAAGTGTGAACAAATCTTAGATGCGGAGGCAATCTGGGCAGTTTTTTACCAAGATAAACCTTTTAACTTAAAAAGTTCAAACGCACTAACAAATTATCCAGGACCTAAATATAAAAAGACAAGTTTTTCAAATCCAGGACATGCTATTAATCTAGCAAAAAAACTAAACGATATGTTTAACACAGACGAGTTTACTGTTTTTAAACTAACTGATGGCGAAAAACTTAGTGGGTAATGTCAGATAAAATTACATACACAAAACTATTTTTAAAAGAACTAGGAAAAAGTTATAACGATTTAAATGTAAAAGAGTTTATGCCTTTATGGTGGTATAACACTAGACAGAAGACAGAAGGTGGATTAAGACTCACAGAAGAAGGTTTTAAAATAGTAAACGAAATAGGTATAACAATATATGATGTACCTTACCCACGTGATATGCCTATGACAACAAATGTAATAATATATCTTGACAAGTTCATCGATTGCCCTTATTATTTAACTAATAGAAGTATTACTGTAACAAACGAACGCAAAGCAGTTGAATTAGGATTGTTTAGTGGGGATTTGCGAAAGTATGGATTAACAAAGGCAATGGATAGAGGAAAGATTGAATAAAGTAAAACATATTGAAATGACGAAACTAGATTTGACAGACTATGTTGAATCTTTAAAATACACATCTTTTACATCAAGAGAAATATATAATGCTTGCCAACTATACAAGCAAATGTTAGAAGATCCCGATTGTAGTATAATTTTAACTATTGCAGGTTCAACACAAGCCGCCGGTTGTATGCAAATATATAGAGATCTTATAAAAAATAACATGGTTGATATTGTAGTCGCTACAGGTGCTAGTATAATAGATATGGATTTATACGAAGCACTAGGCTTTAATCATTATATAGGTGATGCAAAAGCAGATGACAATATTCTTAGAGAAAAAAAGATTGATAGGATATATGATACGTATATAAACGAACTTGACTTACAAAAAGTTGATGCTTATGTTCGTGATATAGCTACAGAGTTTGGTCAATATGTTCCGCAAAGTTCAAGACAGTTTTTAAATCTAATAGGAAAAAATACACCAAATAGTTTTATTAGTGAATGTAGTAAAGCTGGTGTTCCTATTTTTTCACCTGCATTAAACGATAGTGCGGCAGGATTTGGCTTGCTTATGCACAAAGTTAATAACTCAAGACATGTTATTATAGATAGCATACAAGACTTACACGAGTTTGTAAAAGTAAAAACTAAAGCAAAAGATACAGGATTGTTTATGGTAGGTGGTGGTGTACCAAAAAACTTTGCACAGGATGTTGTAGTTGCCGCCGAATGTGTAGGACATGATGTTCCAATGCACAAATATGCAGTTCAACTTACAGTAGCAGATGTAAGAGATGGAGCATGTAGCAGTAGTACATTAGACGAAGCTAACAGTTGGGGTAAAGTTAGCAATGAACATACACAAATGGTTTATGGTGAAGCAACAAGTACTTTACCCATAATAGCAAATTATGCCTATAAAAACGCTAATATCAGTTCAAGAGAACATAAAAGGTATAATGAACTATTTAGGAACTAAGCAATACACTTACAAAGATTGTAATGTAGTAGTTTTGCCATATGGTAAAGATGATAATGTTTCTTATGGCAAAGGTGCAAAAAATGGACCACAAGCTATAATAAGAGCAAGTCAAGAAGTAGAGTTACATCCTTTTCCAAGTGATTTAAAAATACACACTATGTCTAATGTAAAGTTAAGTTATAGTGTTTTAAAAAGTATAAATGACAATAAATTTGTATTAACACTAGGTGGTGATCATAGCATTACTCCAGATATCTATAAACATTATAATACAGATATTGTTCAGTTTGACGCCCATAGTGATTTACGTGATATATATGATAATAATAAAAATAGTCATGCTTGTGCTATGCGTAGATGTATGGAAATGAATGACAATACAAAACTTTTTAGTTTTGGTATACGGAATACAAGTCAAAGTGAAGAAAAATATATATCTGAAAATACTGATAGAATATTTAGAAATGTTATACCAAAAAATAAAGATCTATATTTAACATTTGATGTAGATGCATTTGACGTATCTCTTATGCCAGCAACAGGTACACCTGAACCCGGTGGACTATTATGGAATGAAACTTTAGACTTAATAGATACAATATGTAAACATAATAATATTGTTGCAATAGATATAGTAGAACATAGTCCTATAGTTGGTATTCCTGCATATGACTTTGTGACAGCAAAATTATCTTATCTTTTATTGAAAAAAAGTTTAAAAAGAGGTTGACAATAGGTAAAAAATGTTCTATAAAGTATGTATAGGGCAAAACAAGAGGGTTACAAATGTTTACATATTGCGAAGATATCATTTCAGACTTACACAAAGATGTGTATGGTTTTCGTCCACGTGAAGCGTTTTGGGCAGATTGGAATAACTGCACTCCTGCTGAAAAGCAAAAAACGTGGGACGAGTATTGCAAAACACTTGAAATGCAAATGGCTGAGGAGAAGATCCGAGAAGCAACTTGCATAGCAAGGTTTGAAGACCGTATTAAAGACGTAATAGGTCTTGGTGCAGGTGATCGCACTACTGCACTTCGTTGGATTTCACAACAAGAAACGTTCTATCATATTCAAGATGTAGAGCATTTTGTTTGGGAGCAAGGTATCTTGTTCACAGACTATGGCAAGGCTCTTGTAAAAGAGCTCGTAAATATAGTTGAGTATAAGGAGATGTACTAATGGAACTTAGATGTCCAAACTGTTTTGAATATAAGCAAGTAGGGGCCGCATATTGCCCTAAATGCACACATCGTAGTAGTTTAAAGGATGAAGTAGTTGTAGAACTAGGCGGTATTGCTTTTACTGTTGTTGCGATTATTTTGTTCTTTTTATGGATTAGTGGTTGACAAACGTAAAAATATCTGTTAATGTAAACTTAGGCACTGATAAACAATATAGAAAAGGAATACAATATGTCAGACGTTATTCGCACTGTTTCACCAAGTAAAGCTAAAAATGCATTGCGACATGCAATGATTAAAAAGCGACCCGTATTTTTATGGGGTCCTCCAGGTATCGGTAAATCCGATATTGTTAAACAAGTTACTGAATCTTTTTCAAACTCACTTCTAATAGATATTAGACTATCATTATGGGATCCAACAGATATTAAAGGTATTCCTTATTTTGATGCTAAAAATGTTAAAATGGCTTGGGGTATGCCAAACGAGTTGCCAGACGAAGAGCTGGCTTCAAAATACGACAATATTGTTGTATTTTTTGACGAGATGAACTCAGCGGCGCCGGCTGTACAAGCGGCGGCATACCAGCTGACTTTGAATCGTCGTGTAGGGCAGTACAAACTGCCTGATAATGTTATTATCGTTGCCGCAGGTAACCGAGAGTCCGATAAGGGTGTAACATACAGAATGCCAGCACCGTTGGCAAATCGTTTTATACACCTTGAATTGGCTGTCAACTTCGACGATTGGTTTAGCTGGGCAGTTGATAATGATCAACATAAGGACGTTGTTGGGTACTTGACTTTTGCTAAAAAAGACTTGTACGACTTCGATCCTAAATCACCAAGTCGTTCTTTTGCAACACCACGTTCGTGGGCCTTTGTAACAGAACTGATTGAAGATGAACTTGACGAAGCTACTACAACAGATTTAGTTGCAGGTAGTGTAGGCGAAGGTCTTGCAGTTAAGTTTATGGCACACCGTAAGGTTGCTAGTGAAATGCCTAACCCAACTGATATTCTTTCTGGTAAAGTTTCAGATATGAAAACGTCAGAAATCAGTGCCATGTATTCCTTGACGGTTTCATTGTGTTACGAACTAAAAGAATGTTCAGATAAAAACGACAAAAAGTTCGATGCAAAAGTAAATAACTTCTTACGTTTTGCAATGGATAACTTCGATACAGAACTTGTTGTAATGGGCATAAAACTAGCTCTTACACAGTATGCGTTGCCGATCGATCCAGACGAAGTTGAATGCTTTGATGAGTTTCAT
>Ga0163109_10001810_pt1 | contig 16828 bp, 22 predicted proteins | sample CRUFie1St13metaG_FD_108704 | JGI IMG/M metagenome (GOLD analysis project Ga0163109, IMG submission 108704) | Marine microbial communities from the Costa Rica Dome - CRUD Field 142mm St13 metaG | ecosystem: Environmental > Aquatic > Marine > Oceanic > Photic zone | place: Costa Rica: the Eastern... | reverse complement strand
TAATTCAAAAATTTGGAAAAATAAATGTAATGAAAAATACCTGCATTATCGTTTTATGGTAGATTCACAGGAATATTTTTTATGGAAACAATATAATATAAAAACAAAATATACAACCAAAGATGAATTTCAATTAAAAATTAATAATTTAGGAAGAATGTTTCATAATCCCTCTTTACCTTACCAAATTCAAAGTAATGGTCAGATTTATTTTACACCATTGAAATCAAAACCAATTGCTATTGGAAAACCAGTATTTTTCTTTTCACAGAATATTTACTTTCCATTAGAGATTTCATTAAATGTAAGTAGATGTAATGGAACTCTTGAAAATATTTATTATTTGAAGTCGTTAATGAACATATTAAATCTTGTATAAAAAATATTTTTAATAATATAAATGAACGAAGCTAATATTTTAGTCCTCTGTGCAAACAAAAATAGTATTGAATCAATGAAAGCAATAAATTTAATACAAGAATTTTGTAATAAAACATTGTCAATTGGATGCGAAGATTGGAATAAAATAAATATATACTATTCTGGAATAAAATTATCAAATATTACAATTTCCTCTCAACCGACTCTTGAGTTTGCAGATAGGCAAATTCCAATCGTTCAAAAAATTCTTCCAGATGAAGTTGGAAATTTGAAAAATCATAAATTACCAGAATATATTGAAAAAACTTTGAAGAAAAATTTACAATTTTTTGATATTATAATTAATGAAACTTGTCCGATAGCGCTTCATTTAGAATGGACTCTTCATCCTATAGATTTTGAAACAATCTTTTCTACATTAAAACCAAATGGATTTTTTATAAGTATTACTGCAATTTCTCAATATAAAAGGTTTGAAAATTACCCATTTCAAAAATTTACAAATATTAAATCATTGAAAGTTGGTTATGGAAATTGGAGTTTGTATATTAATTAATTATATTTTCAAATACATTTTTTACAAAAAAAATGTATTTTGGAAAAAGTCCTTTTGGGAGTAGCAGTAAATTATCTCCTCTGGAGTTAATTTTATTATTTAACCCTGACGGTTCTGACGGTAAATAATATTAGGATTCATGATTCTTTATCCAATATTCAGGGTCAAATTTTTCTTCAATATTTTCAAAATTCGTGAGAGGTAAGTATTTTTCTTTTAATTTTTCTAAATCCGTTAAAGTCCATTTGTTTAATACTGAAAAATTCTGAACAATGACAACTGGTAAATTATTTTCCTTAAACATTGCATCAAGTGGAGATGACTCAACAATTACAATAGATCCTAATAAAATAACTTCCCAAGTTCTATGACAGTCCATCCCTCTTCCTCTAGGTGATAATACAAATTGGTAAGAAGCATACTTTTTTGCAATTTCTGTATATGAAATCTTTGTTCCTAAAAAATCAATCAATTTGTTTTTATCTAATAAAGAACGAACCTCCTTTCTTCTAGTATGACTGTTTGTCAAATGTGCATCACAAAAAATTGACATTTTCTTTTTATTTTTATATTCTTCGCGAATATCAAGATACATTTTTATTTTTTGTTGTCGTGTTTCCTCGTTACTAACACTATTGGGTAACCATTTAACAGTATGCATATCCAAACCAATAGGATAATATGACAATTTGGAATGTTGAATGGAATAGTCATAATTTTGGGAATACCATTTAAGAATTTTAGGATGAGAAAGAATTTTTTGAGTAGTTTTTTTATTATAAGAAGATGGAACTGAACGTGTTCCATCACCTGTGACTAAAATAATATTTTCAGTTAGAGAATCCAATAATTCAGAAAAAAAATCTAAATCAGTATTTTTTGAAGTATTGCCTGTATTACGAATCCAAATTATATTATTTACTTTCTCCATTATATATTTTTTAATAACATTTTCATTAGATACTTGTTCTGATCTTAAAAGATTATACTGTCCAACATTATCAACTCGCTTTGACCAGAGATATTTCATTTATTAAAAGAAAAAATGAAAAAATGAAAAATATTATATCAAAAAAAAATGAATACAGAAATTCTAATCGGAGAAAATTTAACTTTAAATAATCAAGACAAAATCTGTCAGAAACTGAAATTAATTCATAATATAGCAACTTTATTCTTTTTTGGTCTAACCATTGGTTTTATATTAGGTTTACAAGACATCAATGTCATTCCATCTACAAGTTTCTCTGTCGGTGATGATGGACCTATTGGCACTCCGTCGCAACAAATATATAATAATGGAAATTTTAATCCTTGTCTTTTTATTATTCTTTTTGTATTATTAGCTGCACTTGATCATGGAATTATATCTTATGGTATGATTTATCATTTAGATACTGTTAAAGAATATCTTTTTAAGAAAAAAAATAATCCAATTCGTTGGATTGAATATAGCTTTAGTTCAACTTTAATGCTTCTTTCTATTTGTATTTTGTGTGGGGTCAGTGATGTCCATATGTGGGTTCTACTAACTATTTGTAACAGTATAGGAATGTTGTTTGGAAATGTGATAGAATTATTATCTTCACCAGAAAACAACAGCTTTTCTAATCATAATGAAGTCATTATTAAATGGGTATATTGGTTAACATCTGCTCTTGTATTTCTTCCCTGGTCGGTTCCTCTTTCTTACTTTTTTCACGGAGTTTATGTTTTGAATAATTCACCAACAGATGCAAATATTCCTTCCTTTGTTTATATTGCATTACTTGGAACATTAGTTTGTTTCATGACTTTTGGTGTAAATTCGTATTTGTATAGTATTGCAAAACGATATGATTTTCACCAGACCGAATATATTTATGTAATATTGTCATTTACAGCCAAGTTTTTATTAGCGGTAGATGTTTATGGAGGATTATCAAGTGCATCGCAGTAGGCTTGTAGTGATTTTTTATCTATTTCTAAACTTTGTGAAGGAAACTCATAAACTTGAACAACTTCGTTCATATATCCATTCAAAATTTTTCCATTTGCCATGATTGGGTAATTTGGAACTCTTTTATTACTTTCATTATATATATAGCCGATATTAACAAAATCGTTTTTATCATTTCGTTGAAATAAATATTTCATGGAACTTTCATCATAAGTTTCACCATCAAATCCTTGAACTGGATTTACAATTTCATTTCCAAATAAATCAAATTGTTCTGGTTCATTGGAAACAACAGTATTTTCTTTTTCATTTTCTTTTTTAATTATCTGAACAAGTTGTTTTTTGGTTTTACTTTCAACATTAGAAATATTATACTTTTCTTTCAAATAATTCAAATAATCCTTTTTATAAATTTTTGTCAAAGTTTTTTTATTTTTAGTTTCCAAAAAACTAGAAATTAACATTTTCTGTCGTAAATAATGTCTTTCCTCTTTTTCATTAACAATTTCTCCATTTTTCCATTTCCGACATCCAATAGAATTATTGAAGTCATAATCCTCATCATCATCTTCAAATATTGTCTCTATTCCAGTATCATACTTATCATTTTTGATTGTCCCTTCATAAACAATTACATTTGAATCAACATATCTCAATGTCTTTCCATCCCAAAAGAATCCATTAATAAATTGTCCTGTATATTTTTTATCAATCCATTTTGAATAATATGTTCCCTTGCCATGAAATTTACCATTCTTAAATGTTCCTGTATAATCCTTTGAAATTGCGTTTCCATGAAATAATCCATTTTTAAAACTACCTCTATGATAAATGGTTCCATCTGTTTCTGGTTCAATCAAAACTCCTTTTGTGTAATAGTCACCATTGATGATTTTGGTAGGATGAACAGAACCATCTTCAAAATTGTAAAAAGTTCCATTACAAGGATTTCCTTTCTTGAAAATTCCTTCGAAACACACTGTTCCGTCAATATAAAATAAAATTCCCTGTCCATGATAATCACTTTCCTTGAAATATCCTCTATATTGTAAGGTTCCATCTTGATAGAACCGATTTCCAAATCCATCTTCATATCCATCTTTCATTTCTCCTTCATAAAACAGTTTATCAGAATTATAACAAAGGGCATCTCCATTTTTTTCATTATTTTTCCACCAACCTGAATATTCTTTTAACCAAGAACTTCTATCATTATATTTTTCACTTTCATATAAAATTCCATATCCTTCCTTTTTATCTTCCTTAAAATCTCCAATATATTTGTAAAGTTCCAGAAAATCTTTTTCATATAATATTCCATATCCATCTTTCAATCCATTTTTCCAATGACCAACATACTTTATATCACCAAATTTATCCATTAAAACACCCTTTCCGTGGTAAAGGTCATTTTTCCAATATCCTTCGTAAACTGTATTATCTTTTAAATTCAAAGTTTTACCAAATCCATTTCTTTTTCCATTTTTAAACTCACCAATATATATTTCATCATCATAAAAAAATGCAAATTCTCCACAAAAATTTTTAAAAAATCCTTCATATACAATGGAATTATTACAATAAAATTTTCCATAAAAAGGAAATCCTTTTTTAAATTTTCCATAAAAAATCATTTCCTTTGTATCAGGATGATATAAATTTCCATGTCCATGAAATTCCCCTTCCAAATATTCTCCATAATGAATTTTTTTATTTTCAATAAATGATGTTCCAATTCCATGTTTCTCCCCATCTAAAAAATTTCCATCATACACAACCTGACCATTTTTTTTCAAAACTCCCTTTCCATTTGGCATTTCATCAAACATCTCTCCATCATAAATAAAAATATTCTTGATATTAAAATCATCATCTATTTCAGACAATGAATCTGAATCAGATGATGAATCTGATGATAATTCATCGCCATCGTCGGTATATTGTCTAGATAGAATGGAACTAGAAAGTTCAGAACTAGAAAGAACCGAATTCTCTTCATAATCTTCTGGTAAGGAGTCCGTCAATAAATCATTTACAGCCAAATATTTAGTAATTTTCCCTTCCTTTACAAAACCCTGATCTATTTTATTTCCCTTTTCATCCATAACAATAACTTTTTCTCCCTCAAAAAGATGAAGCATCAACCCACCAACATCATAAATTTTTTGTTCTCTCCTCTTCCAATATGGATTTCCCTTTATCCATCCAGAATATTTAACATTTCCGGATAAATGGTAAGTTCGTAAAAACATTTTACCTAAAACTTTTGACTCTTAATAAATAAAAAAATGTAAATCAATTACACAATAAAGTATATTATATAATTAATAAATAAAATTATATAACAGATATATCTATACTACATATATCTTTCTTTTGAAAATTTAAATTTTTTTCAATTTTTAAATTTATTTAGATTAAAAAATTGTTGATATTATACACAATCCAAGGTGATTGTTCTTTCATAAGACATCGTTCCCATATCCATATATCAATTCTATTATCTAATTTATATAAAACTTTTACTTTTTGTTTAATAGGTTGTTGACCCCAAATTTCAAATGCTTCTGGTCCAATTATACCTGTAAATATTTGATGTTTAATATAATCATTATCCCAGAGTCCTAATATTTTATGATTTGACTTTGCAATTCCATATTCCAACCAACTATTTACAATCTCTGCATTAATAGAGTTTAAATTTAAATTAGGAGGAGAGTGATTATTATAACTACGAAAGTGATTTAATGCAAACGACATTGCCGGTGTCGTGTAACAATAATCAAGAAAATCTTCATTATTATAATAGGAATGAAAAATTCTATTATATCCTACTTTTACACCATTTTGAAATTGAGTTTTATCAAAAAGTTGTCTTTCATCTAAAGAATTTTCACAAATTCCTTTTTCTTTCTTATGATTTAATTTATTTATTTGATATTGACTGAAAAATCCCCATTGATTCAATACTTTAGGATGGAATTTTATATTATTATTTCCGAAAGATACCAAAAACTTGTGAAACATTTATTAAAATTTAAAATAATTTTTTTTTATTAATCTATTTCAATTTTTATATCCTTGATCATTTAAAACACCGATTTTATATCAGGATATATTTGTAATACATATGGGTTATTCACTATTTCTTCTATTTGATTTTCATTTAAATCAATCTTTGAAATATCGTTATTTAATTTAAATGGTTGGTTAATTTGCCAAGTTCTATAAGATCCGTGGTTAGTATTTTTAGGACGATGATTAACTAATTTTGTGCCAGTAATTATAATATTGGTATATTGATTATTATCAAATATAGTATCCTCATATTTAAAACCGATAGCATTCAAAATTTTTTTAAATTCGTAATAATTATTTTTAAATAAATCTTCGTAGGTAATAGTATATATATTTTTTTCAGGTTCAGTTTTATATTTAATAAATTTTTTTAAAATGTTTACATAACGTGCAAAATTAATATGATTTGGGATTCTATAGTTAAATCGTTTATTCAATGATGAGAAAACAAATAATGGGTTACGAATAATAAATATTTTTATATAATCTTTATATTTTTCACCAAAAAAACTATCTTTCGTATCTGGACACTTGCCTAATATAAATTTTTTGTTTGAATTTTTATTAATGGCATTAGTTTCATTATAAATCTCATCAACATCTTCTATGTGTCCGATTATTGATTTTAAAATACTTGTTCCACAATGAGGGAAACCAATAATTAAAATTTTTTGAGGAGTATCCATATATCTCTATATATATACATATAATTTTTTATTAGAATTTTAAGTTAAACCTTATAATATACATATACGCTCTCATATGTGCTTGTTCTTGAAAAATAAAATTTAAAAATTTGAAAAATTCTTTTTAATAAAAAAGAATTTCAAAATGGGAAACTTTATTGATATATTATTAACTTGTCAATCTAATAAAATTGATTATTATGAAATCAAGGGAAATTATCGTGCAAAAGTAGTGGATATTCATAAGGGAGATTGTATTTCTATTATCATTTATAATAATTTTAAATTTGAAAAACACAGAGTAATTATGGGAGATTATTATATACCTGGTTTTACAAAAAGAACTGATTCAATTATTAAATTAAAAGAATTAAAAAGAATGGAAGAAGCAATCAGTTTCGTAAAAGAAACATTATTAAACAAAATTGTCACTTTTGAGGCAACTGGATATGATTTACATGGAATTTTAATGGGAAATATCAAATTTAATAAAAAAAGTTTAGGTGATATTATGTTAGATAAGGGTTATGGTTATCCTTATTTATATCGTGAAAATTAAATATTATTATAAAATAAATGAATAAAATTAAAAACCCAAAAACAAATAGATTTGTAAAAATAGATTCAGTTCTTGGAATGAAATTGTTAAATGAAATGAATCAAAAAATTAATCAGCAACATTTAATACAAAAAAAAATAATTGGAAAAGGAGGATACGGTGTTACTCTTTTAGTTCAAGATAAAAAAACTGGAAGAGAATTCATTCAAAAGGAGTCAATACATGGTGATAATGAAAATATGAAATATCAGTATGATATTCTAAAATATTTACAAAAAAATAAAATATGTCAAAGATTTTTTATTTGTCCAGTAAAAATTTATGAAAAAAATGGAAATACATTGATTTTATTTGATTATCTAAAAAACTTTTATATTTTACAAGATGCTCGTTTTAAAAATTTAATTAAAGCACAAAAAGATAAAATAAATATATCCAAAAATTTAATTAAAGCTGTTCGACTACTACACCGAAATAAATTAGTTCATACTGATATCCAACCAATGAATATAATGATAAATCCAGATACTAAAGAAGTTCGTATTATTGATTTTGGAACTGCAATTGTAGATACGGGTAAAAAAAGTTATTCAAAAACACGCCCTACTGACCCATTTAGTGTATCTCCTGCTTTTAAAGGAGATAAACCAGAAACATTTGGACGATTTAAAAAAAATGATATGTGGGCGTTAGGAAATTTATTACATTTATTTTTATTTAATCAATATCCTAAATTAGTTACAAAGAATCAAATTGAAATAGCAAATGAGAAACTTAAACACGAATTAAATATGAAACATATTATATTTTTTCATAAGGAGTTGCTTCCGGACAAGAAGAAACCAATACAATTACAAACACTATATCACCCAATTCCTAAAAAACCATTACCCTTCCTCAATTTTATCAAAAAGTAACTCATCTCCACGAGAAATATGTTTTAATTCCGGAACACTACACCTCCAAAATAATATTTAATGAATCCATTTCTTCTAATTTTAAAATTGTTTCATAAATTTTTAATTCTAGGTTTTAATAAAACTCTATTTAAATTATGAACGTAATGTTTTTTTTTTTTAAAAAAAAAATATTTAATAAAAATGGAAAATTACAAAATTTCTATCCGAAAGGTTTTGACACAACTTCACCCTGATTGTAACATAACTGATGAAGCTAAAACAAATATTAATTTAATTCTCAATGTTTTATTAATAAAATTAGTCAATCAATCCAAGAAATTTATGAAATCCGAAAAATTTGAAAAAGGAGGTAAAACTTTGTCTCAAAAGAAAACTTTATCTGTTTTGGAATTAGAAAAAGCTGTTAAATTAATTATTCCAGATAAGTTTGCAGAACATGCAATATCAGTAGGAAAGAATATTGTTTCTAAATTTAAGAAAAACGAGAAAATGAAAGGAACCCTTGAGAAAAAGGCGGGATTACAATTTTCTGTATCCAAAACGAGAAAAGTCATGCGTAATCTTTTATCAAAAGATGATAATTTATCTGAATATGCACCAGTTTACGCATCAGCTGTTTTAGAATACATTTGCGCTGAATTTTTGGAAACTGCAGGAGAAGTTGCTCGTAATAAAAAGCGAAAAACCATTAACACAATTTTTCTCAAAACATACATTCTAAATGAACCAGAATTAAAGCATCTAATTGTGGGAACTTTAAAAATTTCTTTTAAAGGAGAAATAGGTGTCTTTACTAATCTTACTAACCAGAAATTTAAATATACACAATCTACTAAATTATAAATATTTAGGAAACAAAGAATTTGTTTGTATTTTGTATTTCTTTTTTGAAATAAAAAATTTTTGTAACATATTATATTTTTTCATGAGGAGTTGCTTTCTGACAAGAAGAAACCAATACACTCACAAACACAATATCACGTCATTACCCTTCCTCAATTTTATCAAAAAGTAACTCATCTCCACGAGAAATATGTTTTAATTCTGCAACACTACATAAAAATTCATAAAAACGGTTTGTCAAAGATTTTTTTGTCATTGAGGAATATTTTACATTCTGACTTGCCTCCAAAATAATATTTAATGAATCCATTTCTTCTAATTTTAAAATTGTTCCATAAAATTGAACTTCTTGAACTGTTTCTGCTAAAAATTTTGCAAAATGTTTTATACTTTCAATTTTATCTTTAGAATAAGAAAACTGATACAATTTTTTTAAAGGATAAAGATAATTTGGTAGATTCTTTTTCTTGTTAGGAACAAGAATCTTTAATGAACTCAAATCCTTTTCATCCTCTTGTCGTTTGTATTTTACAAAATCTTCAATTTTTTTCAAAACATTTAAATACAATAATGCGTTTATTTCTACCTCCTGTTTTTTTTCACTCTTATTATAACTTTTCATCATAGTGGTATAATAGATTTTTAATTGGATTGTAAAATAATCAATTTGTTTATATTCCTCGGAAGTCAAACGAGAATTTCCTGAATATATAATCAGTTCAAAAGAATTATGAAGATCAATTCTTGAATAAAATGCTGGGATATTATACTTCCTATATTCATCTTCTTCTACCAGAGGACGACGTCGTTCATCCACATAGCGAATTATCTCACTTACAGTCATCTTATTCAATAGTTTCTTTGAGGATTGATTACTTTCTTTTTTACCTTTACCACCTCTTTGTTGAATTTCCTTTTTTAAATTGGTAATATCAATCATTATATTTATATAAAATAGTATTTTTGTTTTTTTCAGTTATTGAAAAAAATAAAAAATTATAAAAAGAATAAAAAAGGATAAAATAAAAAGAATTTACTCCCAAAAAGGATGAATTTAGGAAATATTGAAAAACTATATCGTTATTTTTTCAAAAAAGATAAGATTACCAGACAAGATGTTTATACGAATTTACAAGAAGTTATCTATTCTGATGGTTCAGAAGAAATAGAATATGATTTAAAAGATTCTTTTATTGATTATGTGGAAAAAATTAGAGATCGTTTTAATTTTTATGAATTTTGTTTAAAAATTCTTCAACGAGAAAGAATGAATGAACCAGAAAGAGAAAAAGAAATTATCAAAGAAATTCGAGAAAGTGAAACCGAAGCAGATGAAAATGATTTGGAAGATTCAGATTTTATTTATAACTGGTATTTAGAAAACAGAGTAGAACATTGCCTTTATGAAAATTTAGATTTTTTTTTAGATATAATTGATGATTTAAACGAATCCGAGTAAATTATTTAAAAAAATTATAATTATAATTAAAAAATGTATTATAGTCACTTTGTATTTTTAGTTTTACAGTTAACATCAATTTTTTGCTTACTTCATAATGTTAAACTATCCGATAATTGTATTATAGATGGTGTAACTTATTTTCAATGTCGAGATGCCGCTAAATATGATACTCGACAGACAAAAGTTAGTGTGCGTTGCGAACAATGTAATTATGATATTCAATGTTGTAATTACACAAAATATAATTCAACAGACCCAGAATGCGGTAATCATGGAAGATTTTGTCCAGAAGATTAATAACAGGAAAAATTACAATCTTTTTGACAGTAAATGATTATGAAAATTGATTTTTTTATAACTTTTTATACAAGTTATAAAACAATGTCAGTATCTATTAACGAAATTGAATACAACAAGGAAATAAAAAAAGAGAAAAATTGAAATCTTAATGAATTTTATTAAAATTGTTAAAGATGATGGAAAGTATAAATTCAAAAATAAGAGAACAGATTTGTTATAAAACAATAAACAAACTAAATGATTGTAATTTATTAAATATTTATAAAGAGTGTAATTCTGTAAAGAAACAAATAAAATTATTTGAAAATGTATTAGATAAATATGTTAGTTCTGGAGTTAAGGAAAAGATAGTGAAAGAACACCTACCACAATTAATACCAGCAGGAACAAAGGGATGTATAAAAGGAAATTTATTTAATAAAATTGTCAAAGATTATATTTTAGATTTAAAATTGAATGAAAACCAATATGAAATTTGTTTTGAAAAAAAATGTTCAGAAAAAGAAACAAATGAAATTCCTGATTGGTATATTTTAGAAAAATCTACAAGAAAAGTTTTAATTGGTATGAATCAATTAGATTTTTGGACTGGAGGGGCACAACTAAATAGAGGTTTCAAGTATATTATAGAAAATAATATACATTATAACGAAAAAAATAAATTATTGTGTGTTATTTGTAATGAGATACAATTTAAGAATGACAGAAAAAAGGTATATAAATTATTTGAAATTGGTTTCAAAAATGACACATTATGTTATTTAAATAATTTAAAAAATGTTATCTATAATTTTTTTTCAATTATAACAACGGATTAAATTTCATAATTAGTTCCTGTTTTGAAATAGATTTTGGTCCAACTGTATTGTTAAATTCAAAAGAAATTTTTGATAATACATTTATATTATCTTGAAGAGATTTGTTATTTTGAAATTTTAGAAAATAATGAGATTGAATACTTTTATCCTTACTATTTACATCTATTTTTCCAGAATTAACACCAACACGACGAAAAGAAATATCTGGATTTTCTGTTTTCTTAACAAACAAAAATCCTTGTGGTTCTATTTTTTCTTTTATCATTCTATTTTCTGTTCTTTTTTCCCAAATTTGAAAAATACATGGAACATTATGTTCACAACCATTTACTAAAAAAGAATTATTTGGTAAATCACTCTGATGTAAAAGATGAAAATATAACGGAAAGAATTTTTGTAAACTATCTTTTTTGAAACTTTTTGGTAATATAAAAGAAATTGTATCACAAAATTCACATGATTTTTTGATAAATTGAATTGTTAATGAGGATTGACGCCCAAACGGAGGATTTCCAATAATATGTATTTTATTAAAATTTTCTTTATCCTCTTGATAATCGTATAATAAATAGTTTTGTTTTGTAATTTTTTCATGTTCAGGTTCAATATCATAAAATTTAAAATAATTAGAAAGTTTTTCAATACCATTTATAAAAGAACCATTCCCCGCACTTGGTTCTATAATTAAATCATTTTCGTTTATTGATATTTTTTCCAAAACAATAGCTAAACAAAATTTTACAATATCATCTTTTGTATAAAACTTATCAATTGTATTCCGTTTAAGACCCTTCTTTTGTTTTCCTTCATTCATTTTATTTATAAATCTAGAAAAACTATTTAATTCACTTTTTAAGAATTGAAATTTTAATCAATTTTATTAAAATTTGAAAAAAGATGATGGAAGAAGAATTTCCTAATATTCAATTTAACATTGCATTGGTTGATAAAGAATTAGATGAAAAAGTTTGTGAGGAAACTGAAATTCATATATATTATCCATATAATTGTTATTGTTATGAATATAGTATGAAAGAACCGGATTTATTTGTGGTAAGAGATACTAAACCAATTACATTTCGCAAAGTAATTGAGGAATTATGTTATCAGGGTTTTAATCCAGGATGTAATCATATATTTTTAGAAGACATTTACAAGAAAAATAAAAATGAGTATGGGTTATGGATGGCAAGTTAATATTTTTACAAGTAAAAAATATTATAATTAAAATAAAAATGAATAAAAGAACACCATATTATGGAATGGTTTTTTCTCATGGGATATTAAAATCAAAACAGAAAATTAAAAAAAACGATCGTTATGCGAATCCAAATGCAATGAGGGAATCTGACAAGGGTTATTTACCAATTTTTTCTTTTGGAACATTTGGTATAGGAACATATTATTCTGCGACCATTGTCTGTTTCAATGTTTTTGCAAATATTTTTGGAACTGAATTTTTAGAAGTTCTTTCAGAATCACTTTTAAAATATGGTAATAATTATATGAAACGATATAAAGTGACTGGTAATTCCTCGGAAATTGAAAAAGCAGTTGGTTATTTATTTAAAATAAATACTGAAGAAGTAAAAACTCATCCGCAAAATCGTTTTTATACATTTTATAAAGAAAATCAACAACCTTATGATTATACTTTATATATAGAAAAAAAAAATGAAACTGTTCTTTCCAATATTCCTTTTCCAACAGTAGAATTAAAAAAGGAAGGTAAAAAATATTTTACCATTACAGATTTTTTCAATTCAAATAATTTCAATATATCAGATTTTGAAAATAATTTATCAACACAGTGGAAAAAACCTGATGGAAGTGAAATGTTTCCTGATAAAAGTTTTATAGGATATGATGAAGCAATATATATGCGTGAAATAGACAATCCACTTAATTATATGCAATTTTTAGATTATGAATATGAATTTGGAATTTGTAAAATGAAAATTATGTTTAGTCTTTTATCAATGGGATTATATGGGTCAAAAATGAAAGAAAAAGAAGATGACCATTTAGTTTTATTAGAAAATTTTCAAAACGAAATTCCATTTTCAGAAGCTATCAAATTTTTTGCAAATTATAATGAAAATGGAACATTTGAATGTAGAGGTATATTTACATTTCATTGTAAAGAACCTGATTTTAATATAATTCCAGAAAATGAAATTATAAATTTACAACAACAACAATATCAAAAACAAGGACTTTTACCATTAACACAAGAAGAATTACAAGAACAGCGATTACAACAACAACGAAAAAAACAGAAAAGAAAAGCAAAACAATTAGTAAAAAAAGTTTTGAAAAAAAAATAAGGTTTTATATTTTGTTGAAATATAAAATTTAAACAATATTATGTAAAGCAATGGGAAAAGAATTCTATGATTATCAAAAGGTAAAACAAAATCAAAAATATATCAATGAATTATACAATTCTGAAATCAATCCGAATATTATCGGTTCGGAAAATAAGAGTGAAGATTTAATAATAATCAAAAAAGGAGGTGATGTAAAGTTACAAGGAACTTGGGTTCATCGTCTTATTGCTGTTGATGTTTGTAGATGGGGATGTCCTCGTTTTGCTGTTCAAATATCAAAATGGATTGATGAATTAATGACTACTGGAAAAGTAGAACTAAAACGCCCAGTCAAATTTTTAATTGATTTAAAAGAAATTGACATTGAAGCTGAAACCATTGAAATGAATAACACTTTATGTATAAATTTGAATAAACCTTCTCTTTATCTTGCTTATATTGGAAATGGATTAGTCAAAGTTGGTTATTCTTCTAATGTATTAAATCGTGAAAATAGACATCAATCCAGTAGTGAAACTGAATATCCAGAATTTCGTTTATTAAAAACCTTTGAAATTAGTAATTCCAATATAGAAACCACCATTCATAAATTACTGGATAGATTCCGTGTTTCTTACCAAAAACAAAAAGAAATTTATAAACCTCCTTCGACATTAACTGATTTTATACAACATATAGAGACACTCTTGGAGGAAAATGACCTTCAATTACAAATTCAAAAATATAAAATGGAAAATATGAAATTAAAAGAGGAAATCGTAGAAAAGAATAAAAAAATTGTAGAGTTAAAAGAGAAATTATTAGAAAGTTGAGAATTTATTTTATATTTTGTTGAAATATAAAAAATTTTTGTTTGTAGTTTTGAAAAAATCCAAAAACAGGATATTTATAAAACTGGGAAACCCAAAGCCCTTAACCACTTATAGAAGTGGTTTTGGCATACCTAACCTTTCGGTGAGGAGTAGACTATATCTTAAGCTATCATTAGATTTGTCCAAAATCTTCAAGCCAACACCCGTTGAGTCGTTGAGGGAGAAACATATTCTTGACATTAACGAACTTAGTTTCTTTACCCGCGGATTGTCCAATCCATTGACATTATTACCATTGGGAACGGCATTTAACCGTGTTCCCTCATCAAGTTTCCAAGATGAGGTGGTAGTCAAGGCTCTAAGGAGTTTCCCGAACATTATAAGGTGTTTCGCCAATTTGATATTCAAATTGACTAGCCGATTATATATTGCTTCTAGTCAGTAAGCAAGTGGATAATTACACATTTTTCCTTCAATCGTTTTATCCACAACGAATGAAGATGTCGACTGTTGGCGGCACTTTGGGTTATTCTGACCGCCCGAGATACGGATAATATTATTATTAACCGCAGTTACAATAAATCTAAAGGTTTGTGCTCGCTCAAAAGAAAGAACTGGGGATCCTTCAACAACAGAAGCAACCAAGTTCTTTGGTTCGGAAGCTACACGTGCTTCAACAGAAGCAGTAGGGATGATGGAAACGTTGGTTAATTTACCGTAGTTGGTTGAACCTAGAGGATCCAAGCAGATGAAGTCAAGAGAGTAGGAATACATATGGTATCCGTTGTATGGAGGGATGACAGGAGCAGCATAGTAAGGTTCGACCAAACTGTAATAGTCACTGCCCATTTGTGCCAATCTCTGGGTGTTCTCATAAATGAGGCTTGTTTCAGCGATAGGGTCATTCCCTGGGAAGAAAGCTTCTACTAATAAACTCTTATCGGTTGCGTTGGTTCCAACAGCAATGGTTTCCTTGGTGGTATAGTTAGACCAGGAGGAAGGAACAGTCGTGTTTTGAACAGCAAAGAAAAGAACTTTGATAGCATGAGAGAAACGAATATCATAAGATTGATTTTGGTTTTGGAAAGGATTGTAAGATTGAATAGGAGCTGTTTGGACCTGTTCAATGAGGATATCACGAGGAGCACAAGCCATTCTTTTACGTTCATCGTTAGAAACGAGAGCGTAGTTAGCCCAAACTTGAACAGATGAGATTTCAGGAAGAGTAGTTCCGAAATCAGCAACAAGAGGGACACGAGAGATAATAAGTTCTTCTTGAGTGTCTTGGTAAGTGATATGGTCGTAAGCAACTAATAATTCAGTGTAAGCACGGAAAGAAAATTGAATACGCATATCGTTATATGGAAGAGCAGCAGTTGGTAATGCTACACCGCTATCTCTTGAGTAGAAGAAAGGAAGAGGAAGATTCAAGGTTTTTGCTGGTAAAACTTTTCTTGGGATGATAAGGTCATCAGTCATACCAATCATGTTCAAGTATCCTACTTGTTTTCCTGCAGGAGTGGTGAAAGCACTCCAGAAATCCAAGTGCCAGTTATCGAAGCGAGCAGCAACGAGATCGTTGAAAGTGATGCAAGCTTCGCGGATTAAGTTATGCATTAAATTAGGTGTCCATGCCAAGTAAGTATCAATACTTACATCACGACCTTCTCTTTTAGAAGTGATAGGTCCTGGTAAAGTAGCAATAGGAGGAATAACAATTCTCAACCAAGTGTAAAGAAGGTAGTCTCCAGCCCTGGAAATAGATACAGACCACTCTTGGCCAAACATTGGGTTTCCAGATGCTCGGGAAAGAACAACTGGGACTTGGGTAAACCATGTAGATCTTCTTGTTGCGCGAACAAAGTATGCAGTTGCATCAGGTCCACCATACATGTACTTTTCGAGTTCATCAAAAGTAGCTAAATCGATGAATCCAGACGTTAGATTAGAAGAAACGATTGACATTTTTTTTTTTTTTTTAGTTAAAAAAAAAAAAAAATGTTTTTTTTTTTTTTTTTTTTAAAATTTTTTAAAACACAGTTTTTTGTTTATTCCCCAAAAAAAAAAAAAATCACAAAAACAATAATTTTTCACAACCAAAAAAGGCGTGGGGTTTATTCTAAAATAATTTTATAAGAGATAAC
>Ga0163109_10001809_pt1 | contig 16831 bp, 23 predicted proteins | sample CRUFie1St13metaG_FD_108704 | JGI IMG/M metagenome (GOLD analysis project Ga0163109, IMG submission 108704) | Marine microbial communities from the Costa Rica Dome - CRUD Field 142mm St13 metaG | ecosystem: Environmental > Aquatic > Marine > Oceanic > Photic zone | place: Costa Rica: the Eastern... | reverse complement strand
GGCACAGGCGGAACTGACATGACATACATAGAACAAGCAGAAGGATATGTAGCACACAAATGGGGTGCAGAGTCGCTTTTACCCGTGAGTCACCCATATAAGAGTTCAGCACCAACAGGATAAATATTACAAATAGGAAGATACAATGGCAACAAGATATCCACTAATATTAGATACAGCAGATAATAATAAAATTAAAGAATTACCCAACGGAGATAATTTAAATCTTAGTGGAAACAATATTGTAAATGCTGTTAATATTACTGCTTCTGGAGCTTTGAGTGCGAGTAGCTTAACACTTGATTCAACCAGTCTTACAATAGGAGGATTAACTCTAGCTACTGTAGCTACAACAGGACAATATAATGATTTAAGCGGACGACCTACTTTGTTTAGTGGAAGCTATAATGATTTAACTGATAAACCTATATTAAAAGATACTATTGAAAGTTTAGATAATGTAGATAATGCTACTCCGAATGACAATGACATTTTACAATACAACGCAACATTAGGCAGATATGTGCCTTCAGCTTCAAGTTCTGCAAGTGTATCATCTGCAAACATACAAGACCTTGCAAACGTTAATGTTTCATCTCTTTCAACTAATCAAGTTTTAAAATGGAATGGGTCAAGTTTTTCTAATGGTTTTATAAGTTACACAGATATTACAGGCACACCTAGTACGGAAGTTGTGGCAGACACTACACCACAACTTGGCGGCAACTTAGATGTTAACGGAAATAAAATTACAAGCGTATCAGGTGGAGACATTGATATTGAACCAGATGGTACAGGAGATGTTTTATTAGGAAATTTCAAATTTGATGTTGATCAAACTGTTGGTTCTGGACAAGACAACTATGTAATGACTTATGATGATGCAACAGGCAAAATAAGTTTGGAAGCAGCTTCTGGTGGAGCTGGTGGCACTTTGAATACAGCTGGAAACACTGGTACAGGAAGTGTTACACTTGCAAGTGAGACACTGCAAGTCCTAGGTACAACAAATGAAATAAACGTTGAAGCGGCAGCTTTTGCATTATCATTAAGTTTAGCAGATGATATTTCAGGAATATTAACCTTAAATGCAAGCACTTCTGTCACAGGAGGGGCTGTTATTATAAGTGGATCAAATATTGACACCACTGACAGTAGCACATTAACAGTTACACCCGCAGTTACTATGAGCAGTGATCTTACTGTAGAAAACGATTTAACAGTAGGTAACAATATAATTGCAGATAGTTTTCAATCAGTTGGTGCAGGAACACCTACATTGACTAGTGATTCGTCTATTATTTTAAGTGCAGTAGATAGAATTAATGTCGCACGTGGTCCTATAAATCAATCAAGTTTTACTACTACTGAAAGAGATGCACTTTCTTCTGTTAACGGTGATATGATTTATAATTCATCAACTAATAAGTTCCAAGGCTATGCAAACGGTTCTTGGGTAGACTTACATTAAGGTGACTCATGAGTGATAAAGAATATATAGTCACATTGAACAAAGGTGTAGACTACGCACAATTTAATCAAGATATGATAGCTTCAACTGGTTCAGGTAATATTCCAAATAGGACTGTTGATGTTGCTAATGCTAGACCGGGATCACAACGCAATACACATTATGGTCTTACAGACGAAGAAGCACTGGCACTTAAAAATGATAGTAGAGTACTAGACGTTGCAGTTCCGCCGGATCAAGACGATAACCTTGAAATAGGAACTACTACAAGTTTAAATGGCACTTTTTATAAGAGTACATCTGAAAGTGGAGAGTATTTTGATTGGGGTAAAAGAAGACATAGTATTCAAACTGAAACAGAAACCTGGTCATCTACACTAGCAGGAAAACACGAGTTCAGTTTAAATGGCACAGGTGTAGATGTAGTCATTCAAGATAGCGGACTACAAATAGATCATCCAGAATTTACTGATAGTGCAGGCATAACAAGAGTGCATCAAATAGACTGGTATGACGAAAGCGGATTAAGTGGTACTCAAAGTGTTAATCATTATAGAGATTTTGACGGACACGGAACGCACTGTGGTGGTACAGCAGTTGGTAAAACTTTTGGATGGGCTAAAAATAGTCGTATATTCGCAGTCAAAGTTAATGGTTTAGAAGGCTCAGGTGACAGTGGTACAGGAATTTCTATTAATGACTGTTTTGACGTAATAAAACTTTGGCATAGAAATAAAGGAGTGGATCCTATAACAGGTGTTAAACGTCCTACCGTTGTCAATGCAAGTTGGGGATATAGCACACCAAGTAGTTCATTAGATAATGTGAAATACAGGGGAGTTACATATACGTCTGGCAACGATAGTAGTTTTAGTTCTACACCTAATACACACATGCGGGACACATATGGAATTTATCCATATTTTACCACTTCAGGATACAGAGCTCCGGTTAGGGTAGCTAGTGTAGATACAGATGTAGAAGAGCTCATAGACGAAGGCATACATATCTGTATTGCTTCAGGAAATAACAGTTTTAAAATTGATTTGAGTGGTGGGGACGACTATGATAACTCATTTGATAGAGGTTCAGGAGATGTTTATTATCATAGAGGCAGTTCACCGTATTCCGTAAATGCATTTATGGTAGGATCGTGTGCATCACAAAGTAGTCCTGCAGATAATAAAGTAGGATTCAGCAGTGCAGGCCCTGGCGTTGACATTTATGCGGCAGGACACAATATTATGAGTTGTACAAGTAATACAAATAGATTTTCAGATGCTAATTACTTTGGCAATTCAAGTTTTAAGCAATGCAATATAAGTGGAACTAGTATGGCTAGTCCACAAGTTTGCGGTGTTGTGGCTTTGTATTTACAATCTAATCCACAGGCATCTCCAGCTGAAATAAGAAATATGATCCATAATGATAGTTCACTTACAATGGAAGCTGGATCACTCACAGGTTATGGAGATACAAATGATGCAATGGGTGGTCCAAGAAGAGTGCTAGTTTCACGCTACACTAATCCTGTGCCCTACATAACTAGTTTAATAGGTAAATACAATATCAGGAGTTAGATGATGGCTATTCAAACAATTAACATAGGTAATATTGCAAATGACGGCACAGGTGATGATTTACGTGAAGCCTTTATAAAAGTTAATAATAATTTTACAGAACTCAATAATAATATTACTAGCACAGATGTACAGGGTGAAAACTTAGGTGCTGGGCAAAGCATATTTGCACAAAAATCTGATAATACTTTACAATTTAAAACCCTTTTAGCTGGTGCTGGTATAACTTTATCTCCTGGTGGAAACACTGTTAGCATCACTGCAAACTCGGGTGTGACACAAATAATTTTTATAAGTGACGATGGTAGTATTGTTGTGCCAGGTGGCGCTAGTAGCGTAAATTTATTTGGCGGACAAAATATTAACACAAAAGTTGAAGGCGGAAATTTCAAAGTAAACATAGACGGAAATAATTTAATAGAACAAGATACTGCCCCTAAGCTAGGCGGAAATTTAAATGCTGACGGAAAAGATATAACCAGTGTAAATTCTTTATCCGCAGTTACTTTTAATGGATCATTAGAGGGTAATGTATATGGTATTGATGTTCGCAATCTTCCTGGTGTAAGTTTTAATTTTGGTGGATTTCAACAGGTAGCATCAAGCATAATTGACTACTTAATTTTGACACAGGATCAAGATCTTGGTACGCTTACAAGCCCAAGTGCAATTGGAATTGATTTAGGCACAATAACTTCTCCTAGTTGATTTACGATAAATACAATATAAGGAGTTCCAATGGCAAATTACTGGACTGAAAAATCTGGAAAAATACTCACTACTTTAGTCGAGAAACAAACCACTACATATGCCTTACCTATAAAAAGTGAATATCTTCCTTTAAGTTCTACTGGAATGGAAATATCTATATCTAGTGGAACAGTACCTAAAGGCATGAGGTTACAAGGTTACATTCTAGAAGGTACTCCGTTTGAAGTCAATAAAAATACAAAATACACATTTGTCGTTCGGGCTTCGCTGAATGGTGTCATTGACGAAAGAACATTCAGTATTATGGTTACAGGACCTGATGATCCTATTTGGGTTACACCTGCGGATTTATTGCCTGTTGGTCCTAATAATACTTTCTATATTATAGATAGTGCTCCATTAGATTTCCAATTAATAGCAACAGATCCTGATACTTCAGCAGGCGATTCTATTGAATATTTTATTCAAGAAGGTGACGGTGAATTGCCGCCGGGTATAACATTAAGTTCGAGTGGTAGATTAACAGGTATAGTTGAACCTATTTTGGCATTAGAAAAATCCGCCAATTCAGGCGAATTTGATAGCAACATTTATGGTGCGTTTCCTTTTGATTTTGGTGTTAGACCTGATAATGGTTTTGAAAGTTTTTTCTATGATACTACTACATATGATTTAAGTGTACCATCTAGAGCACCAAAAAAACTTAATAGATTTTATGAATTTTATGTATCTGCAAGTGATGGTATTGCTGTTGTAAAAAGACAATTTAGAATATATGTTGTGGGAGATGATTTTTTAAGATCTGACAACACAATAATGAAAGTTGCAAATGGTGTGTTTACTGCTGATAATTCACATATAAGAGTACCTATATGGCTTACTCCTGCAAACTTTGGCTTTCGTAGGGCAAATAATTACGTAACATTATTCTTAGATACGCTAGATCCAAATAGCACACTTGGTATTATTACTTACACACTCCAAACAACTAATCCAGACGGCTCAGCAAGTGTACTACCAGATGGTCTTTCATTAGATGGCACAAACGGTGAAATTGCTGGTTTGACTCCATATCAACCAGCAGTGACAAAAACGTTTACTTTTACTGTTCGTGCAACAAGACAGTCAGCTGTATCAAACGAAGTAAGTTTTAAAGATAAGACATTTACAGTCAGTATGCTAGGAGAGGTAGAAAGTGTAATTACATGGACCACTTCAGCAGATTTAGGTACTATATCTAGTAATTACATCAGCACATTAAGTGTCCAAGCTACTACATCTGTGCCTAGAGCAAATTTACTTTATACTTTACAGTCTGGTAATTTACCTCCAGGATTATCATTGAGTTATGATGGCGAAATAATAGGAAAAATAAACAGTTTTGGAAGTGTGGGCAATCCAGGCTTGACAGTATTTGATAATAATAATTTAAAATTAGATGGCAATACTACATTATTAGATAGACAATTTAAATTTACCGTGAGAGTGCAAGATCATTTTGGTTACAGTGCAATAACAAGACAGTTTACAATAAAAGTAACAGATCCTGATAATAAACTGTATAGTAACATATATATGCAACCTATGATGAAAAGTGTCAAAAGGCAGGCATACGAAAGTATTATTAATAATACAAATCTTTTTGATAGTGATATAATTTATCGCCCTAACGATCCTGCATTTGGAATTCAAAAAAATCTACGTATGTTAGTATATGCTGGAATAGAAACAAAAACTGTAAATAATTATGTTGCCGCTACATCTAAAAATCATAAACGTAAACAATATAGATTAGGACAGGTTAAAAGTGCCATTGCTAAAACACCCGGAACACAAAATATTGTGTACGAAGTAATATATGTTGAAGTAATTGATCCATCGGACGCAAAAACAAAAAAGAGCTTTGACGTTTTTACAAGCAACAAAAAAACTGTTGATGAAGCAACTTATAATATAGAAGTAGGATCTGTTGAAAATTTGAATCCTTCCGGTATATTTTTCAATACAAGATTACAAGGTGATGTTATATATCAATTTTTACCAAACTTTGTAGTTGGTACTAGGACTGGTGATTATAATGTAAACTATGAACCTATTGTAGTAGGCACTAGAGATACCGGCGATATAACTATTGTTCCTGATGTAGTTGGTACAAGTGAACCATTTAGATTTAGACCTGTGCCTGAAAATAATGTTAAAGCAGATAATATGAATATTAAAGCTGACGGTTCAAAAGAAACAAAAAAATACATTAGCAATATTACTAATATGAGAAACAATATTAGAGACCTTGGCGAAACAGAATTGAACTTTTTACCATTGTGGATGCGAACATCACAACCTGGACAAATTGAAACTTTAGGTTATGTAAAAGCTGTACCGTTATGCTATGTAAAACCTGGTTCAAGTATACAGGTGTTAAACGCTTTAAAAAATGCTAATATTACATTCAACCAATTTGACTTCGATATTGATAGATACATAATAGATACAACAGAAGGTGTATCTAATGAACAATATATACTATTTCACAACTATGAATACAATGTTTAAATAACATAAATACTATGGAGACAAAAATATGGCCATTACAACAAGTACAACAGAGATCAATGCAATAGATCAAACATATCCTGTGGCAGGGCAAGACAATGATAGCCAAGGATTTAGAGATAATTTCAGTAATATTAAGGATTCTTTATCAAAAATTAAAGCTGACCTTGATGCATTAGATACAAATACAGCAAAATTGAATGACTCAAGCAACCCACAGGATTTCAATGGTAATCAAATTAGTGAAGCAGATTTTAAAGCAACTACAGAAACAGTCAACCCTATTGGTAATATATCAGGGTCTGTACTTGTAAATTGGTCAAATGGTAATTATCAAACTGTTCAAGTTGGAAATAATCTCACACTAACTTTGACTGAATGGCCAGCTTCTGGAAAATTAGCCAAACTTAGACTCGTTGTGACAAGCGACGGTTCGGCTAGAACAGTAACATTTGCGGCTGGTGGAAGCGGTGATATTAAATATGAAAGCACAACTGGTAACGAATTTCCATCTCCGTTTACTGTCACAAGCACTGACAATCCAAAGATTGTAGACTTTTGGACATCAGATGGTGGTAGTATAGTGTATGCAAAATACGTTGGCGAATACACATAATGACCCATCCGTTGTCAGACGAATTACAATCTCTTTCTGATAATGATTTATATAACAAGTTAGAAGATTTAAATAAAAAATATTGGATGACAACCAATGAGCAAATTAGATCACAAATCGTTATGCTATTGGATGATATTAAATTAGAACAAGAAAATAGAAAAATTGCTGAAAAAAAGCAAGAAAACGAAAATAATAATCTTGACAATTTAATCAATATCAGTTAATATATAAGAATGTTGATGAAAACAGATAAATTAGGTATACCACGATTCTCTAATCAAGACTTAGTAGATATGATTTATTCAGGTCATATAGACAAATGTCATGTGGTCCTATGTGATCCATCAGATGATGTAGATAAATTTAACTCAGCAATGGAAGAGCAAGGACTTAATACACTTCAAAAATATATTCCATTAGATGTAGATCAAAAAACATTTGACGGTGTGTGTCAATCAGAATGGTTTATGCCTGATGAATATAAAGAGTTAGATGTTGTAGCACATTTATATAATTTATGTGAAGGTGATGACGAACGTTTTCACAGAGTGAACGAAGAACTAGCAGAATTTGACCGCAGAGGAATGTTTAATTTGTTACGTTATATGATTTACCTAGTAGACTTTATGCGAGATAATAATATTATTTGGGGAGTAGGACGAGGATCAAGTGTAGCAAGTTATGTGCTATTTTTGATAGGAGTTCACAAAATTGATTCAATCCAATATGGCCTGGATTGGAGAGAGTTCTTGAGATAAGTACACATATAAAGGAGGTGCTATTATGCCTATGAAACAAACAGGTCGGAAACAATACAGATCAATGCAAGGTAAAACTGTTGATATGGATTTATTACGACAAAAAAATGAGTTGACACCTGCTGTCGGCAATGCTAAAGTAAATGCTAGAGGTGACGAATTAGGTCCTGGTGGTAAAATTGTGAGAACAAGAGAACAAGTTTTGCAAGATTACTACGATTCAAATCCAGGAGTTCCTGATGAAGTAGCAGTATCTAGACAAGAAATGGCAGAGCAATCAGAGGTTGAAGACCAAGTTGACCCTTTAGTAATCGATGAAGATGAAGATTGGGTTGAAGATGACGAAGGTAATTTTATTAAGAAAGGTGAATAATGTCAATTAATTTACACACTATTAAGGGTGATCTTAAACCTGTAGGAAACCGTGTATTAGTGTCTGACATGCACTTTGGTGAACAAAAGACCAAAGCTGGATTAATTGTGTTGGACGATGATGGCACAAGTAGAGGCATTTATCCTAGATGGGGTAAAGTTTATGCAAAAGGTCCAAAGAACCAAGAAGATTATTCTGTTGGCGAATGGGTGTTAGTAGAACATGGTCGTTGGACTAGAGGATGTAAAATTGATAATGGAGATAAAGAGATCGAATTACGAATGGTAGAAGCAGAAAGTATATTAGGTTACTCACAGGATATTCCAAATGATGTGAGTTTTAATAATGATTGATTTAAACAAATATAAAGAGTTTGTAGAAGGTGTAACAAGCAAACAAAGTAACGACACTGCTGAACTGTGTGAACGTATGTCTGCACTTGAATCTGAAAGCAGTGTAAACACCGGACTATTATTGACAGGCGCCATAGGCATAGCTTCAGAAGGAGGAGAATTTGCAGAAATTGTTAAAAAATGTATTTTTCAAGGTAAGCCACTTGACGATGACACGAAGTTCCACATTAAGCGAGAGTTGGGTGATATTATGTGGTATTGGACCAATTCATGCCGAGCGTTGGGATTAGATCCTAACGAAGTTATTGAAGAAAATGTTGAGAAATTAAAAGCTCGTTACCCAGGCGGTGAATTTGATGTCCACTATTCAGAAAATAGGAAAGCTGGAGATTTATAATTGGGTGACACACAAAAAAAGATTCTCACAGATGTAGACGGAGTTTTACTTAACTGGGAGGATGCGTTTACAGCCTGGATGGCTAAACGTGGGTATTCTGTAACAAATGAAAATCATTATAATCAATACACAAGGTATAACATTACAAAAGAAGAAAGTGATGAACTTGTAAGCAAATTTAATGAATCAGCTTGGATAGGTTGGCTACGTCCGTTAAGAGACGCAACTTTGACTGTTCCAAAATTTATAGAAAAAGGTTTTTCCTTTGAATGTATTACAAGTCTAAGTGATGATTATTATGCAGGTGAATTGAGAAAATTTAATCTGCGTCAGCACTTCAATAATAATATTTCGGCATGTCGTTGTATTGCACAGGGTGCAGACAAAGATGATATTTTAAAAGAATATGAGCCTGGTCATTGGTGGATTGAAGATAAACCAAAAAACTGCGAAGCAGGATTGAACGCAGGGCATAGAGTAATTTTAATAAATCATAGTTACAATGAACATTATAAAAATAAGGATGTATATTGTGTAAATAGTTGGTCACAAATATATCAACTTATTGTAGAAGGAGAATATCATGATTCAAGAATATACTAAAACAAAAGACAGTGTAGCTTTTGATGAAGGGCTACGTCAGTTTATGCTAGGTATGTATAATCACACTGCGGCAGGGTTAGCATTAAGTGGTGCTGTAGCTTGGTTTGTCTTCTCTAGTGGACTACTTTATCAAATGGCAGGATCAATGTTATTATTTGCATTTGCTCCGTTAGGAATGATATTGTGGTATAGCTTTGCAGGACAAAATTGGAGTTACCAAAAGCTAAGAACTTTTTATTATGCCTTTACCGCAGTAATGGGCGTAGGACTTGCACCTATTTTTGCAGTCTACACCAATGGTAGTATTGCACAAGTGTTCTTTATATCGGCATGCACCTTCCTTAGTGCTAGTCTTTATGGATACACAACAAAGAAAAATCTTATGGGCTTTGGACAGTTTTTGTTTATGGGCTTGATTGGCATTATAATAGCAATGATTGTAAACATCTTTATTGCTAGTTCAGCACTTATGTTTACAATTAGTGTATTAGGAGTATTTATATTTACAGGTTTAACAGCATGGGACACACAAAATGCTAAAAATATATACCTCACACACGGAGGCGATCCTCGTTATGGTGTACAATTTGCTCTAAGTTTATACCTTAATTTTATTAACCTCTTCCAAATGCTTTTAATGCTTTTGGGCAATCGCGAATAAATTTTACTTGACAATTAGATACTTTATTGTTATACTAGTCGTATAATGATAGAGTATCTTATGAAGAAAGGCAACTAATGAAAGAATTATGGGTAGAAAAGTACAGGCCAAATACAATAGATGGTTATGTATTTAGAGATGAAGCACAAAAACAACAAGTAAAAAATTGGGTAACAGAAAAAACTATACCACATTTATTATTTTCAGGTAACGCAGGTATTGGCAAGACTACCCTAGCTAAACTACTTTTTAATGAATTAGAAATAAATGAATATGATATACTTGAGATAAATGCAAGTAGAACAAATAGTGTTGACGATGTAAGAGATAGAATTGTTAACTTTGTACAAATGATTCCATTTGGAGACTTTAAAGTTGTTTTGCTTGATGAGGCAGATTATTTGTCACCAAATGCACAAGCGGCTTTACGTGGGGTAATGGAAGAATATCATACAACAAGTAGATTTATTTTAACATGTAATTATCCTAATAGAATTATTCCAGCAATACATAGTAGATGTCAAGGATTTCATATTGCAAAAATTGATCAAACTGAATTTACAGCCCGTGTTGCTCAAATATTGATTACTGAAGAAGTAAATCCTGATTTAGATATATTAGACACATACGTAAAGGCTACGTATCCAGATTTACGTAAATGTATCAACATGGTACAAATGAATGTGCAAGATAAAAGTTTGCTTAGACCTAATGAAGGAGATACAGGCGAAAGCGATTGGAAATTAGATATGGTCGAACTTTTCAAAGCTGGAAAAATACAAGAAGCTCGTAAATTGCTTTGTGGAGCAGTTAGGCCTGAAGAAATGGAAGAAATTTATCGTTGGTTATATGACAACATAGAATTGTTCGGAGATGACGAAAAACAAGATCAAGCTGTGTTAATAATTAAACAAGGATTAGTAGATCATACTCTAGTAGTAGATCCTGAAATTAATCTAGCGGCAACATTGATTAGATTAGCGAGACTGTAGTGAAAATTTTAATATTCGGTTTACCAGGAAGCGGTAAGACTACCTTAGCAAAACCATTTGCTGATTTAATAGGTGGAGTGCATATAAATGCTGATGAAGTACGTGAACGATATCATGATTGGGACTTTACACCCGACGGTCGTCTAAGACAAGCAGAACGTATGAGACATCTAGCAGATGGTGTAGTAAGTGCAGGAAAAGTTGCAGTGGCAGATTTTGTTGCTCCAACATTTTTGAGTAGAGTCAAATTTCAGGCTGATTTTGAAGTGTGGATGGATACTATAGAACAAAGTCAGTATGAAGATACAAATGCAATGTTTGAAAAACCATTAGAATGGGATTATCATGTTGCACAATGGTTTAATGATACACATGCACAACTATCAGAAGTCGTACAGAGTTGGATGAAGAAAAATAATGTTTGATTGGAAAAAGCCTACAGTGCAGATGTTAGGTCGTTGGCAACCTTGGCATGACGGACACACAGAGCTTTTTAAAAAATGTATTGTAAAAACAGGTCAAGTGGCTATTCTTGTAAGAGATATTAATGGAGATTCTAATCCTTTTACTTTTTCTCAGATTGTTGTAAGGATTAGAAATGAATTAGGTAAACATAATTATAATATAAATGAACATTATATTGTTCTAAAAGTTCCTAATATTGTTGATATTAGTTATGGAAGAGACGTAGGATATTCTGTAACAGAACATAATTTAGGAAAAGATATACATAGTATAAGTGCAACAAATATACGTAATGAAATGCGTAAAAAAGGAGAAATATGACATATGTTGTAAACGACAACTGTATAAGATGTAAGCATATGGATTGTGTAGAAGTTTGCCCTGTAGATTGTTTTTATGAGGGAGAAAACATGCTTGTAATAAATCCAGATGAATGTATAGATTGTGGTGTTTGCGAACCAGAATGTCCTGCAGATGCAATTTTACCAGACAACAATGATGCTGGATTAAAATGGGTAGATTTTAATAGAAAGTGGTCATATGAATGGCCTAACATAACTGCAAAAAGGGATGAAGACGTGCCTGAAGATGCAGAAGAATGGAACAATGTTCCAAATAAATTAGAGGAGCACTTTAGTGAAAAACCAGGTAAAGGCGACTAAAAAATTAATACATGATATGATAAGGGTTGATGTTTTAGAAGATGAAATTGAATATTACAAAACTCTAATACAACCACAAGACACAGGACATATACATACTACAATTAGTTTTTTATCAGATAGAATACGAAATTTAAAAGGAGAAAAGAAAGAATGGCCGTTCGTTTAGTAAGTTACTCGCAACCGACAGATATTTTTATAGATCAAGATATAGGTAATGCCCAGGATTTAATTGCATTTTGTGCAAGAGTCTCAAATCCTAACAATCAGATTAATTCAGAAACAAGTGAAAAACTTTTACATTATCTTGCTAAACATAAGCATTGGTCACCGTTTGAAATGGTAAGTGCATGTTTAGAAATAAACACGACAAGAGATATTGCTCATCAGATAGTTAGACATAGAAGTTTTAGTTTTCAAGAATTTAGCCAGCGATATGCAAAACCCGAAGATATGGGTGAGCAATTTGTTATTAGAGAAGCAAGATTACAGGATCAAAAAAACCGTCAAAATAGTATAGAAACAGACGATGAAGATTTGATGAAACAATGGCGAGTGCAACAACAGTCTGTAATTAATAGAGCTCAAGATGCATACGACTGGGCAATTAGTAATGGCATAGCAAAAGAACAAGCCCGTTGTGTTTTACCCGAAGGCAATACAAAAACAAGATTATATATGAATGGAACTTTAAGAAGTTGGATTCATTATATTGATCTAAGGGGAGGACACGGCACTCAAAAAGAACATATGGAGATTGCCTGGGCATGTGCAGATGTCATTGCAAATATATTTCCAGCGGTAAAAGAATATGTCGACACTTCAGGAAATCCATAATTTCTGGGGTATAAAACCTAGTCATGTTGTTGGTGAAGAATTTACTGGCTACGAATGTGTCTATGATCAATTAAACAAATTAGATAAACCAGCCTATAATAAAGATCCAGAAGGTACAATAGAAAAAGTATTTGATATTTACAGAAGTGTAAATTTAGTTCCTATAATTTATTTTACTGAAAAAGGATTAATTAATGCTGTTAGAGAGTTTAAATCTATAAGCTATAATACAGTTAAAGATTCAAAAATTAGTTTAGGAAACAATAAAGGACAACCATTAAGTAGATTTTTATTTCCAAATATGATGACTGCTGAACCTAAAGGCAGAGGCAGTAACAGTCTTAAAGATAGATTTTTTAATGATACAAAACTTAAAAGAGCTATCAGAATATGCTACGATATGAGAGAAGGACACAAATTAGTATATCCTACTGCAATTCGAAGAGCATTAGAGCTTGTTACAGGAGAAAACGTACAAAACTTTAAACCACAAAATGCTAGAGCTTTAGCAGAACACTTATGTCCTGTGCTTTGGGGTAACGTATATGACTATAGTGCAGGATATGGCGGAAGATTGTTAGGTATTAGCTGTAGTAATATGTCCTATAATTATTTAGGAATCGATCCCAATACAGAAACAATTAAATATTTAAATTATTTTAATGAAATCCTAGACGAAGCAGTTGGCTTTAAAGGCACTATAATTAAAAATGTAAGCGAAGAATATCTACCTAGTGATATTGATTTAGCATTTAGCTCACCGCCTTACTTTAACTTGGAGAAATATTCAGATGAAGAAACACAATGTATGGTACGTTATCGCACCCTTGACGAATGGTTTGGTGGATATGCTGAGCCTACTATTAAAAACATTTATAACAGTCTTAACCAAGATGGAATCTTTGCTACAAACATTGCGGATTACAAAACCTACGGAAAAAAAGAATATAAAGTCGTCGATGATTGGATCACGCTATCTGCAAGAATAGGTTTCAAACATGTGGGTACTATAAAAATGATGCTTAATACCCGACCAGGTGTAGGAAATAACAAACTGGCCGGGCGAGAGAAATATGAAGGTGTTTACGTATTTAAGAAATAATTATATATCTCCATAAATTTCTAATACCTCCTTAACAGCATCATGTCTTTCTATATCTCCTTTTGCAAAACGGACTATGTCCAAACGAGAAATTTCACGTTGATTCAAACATTCAACAAATTTAACTAAACCATTGTCTCTGATTCTATCTGCCTGTGCTAAGTCTCCAGTGACAACCATTTGCGAACCAATGCCTATTCTAGTGAGTAACATTTTCATTTGACTTTGTGTTGCATTTTGCATTTCATCAGCTAATATAAAAGCCTTTTTAAATGTTCTTCCTCTCATATATGCCAAAGGAGATATTTCAATTATGCCTTCGTCTATCATTCCTGATATTTCTCTAGCATTAAAATATTCTCTTAGCACATCAAAAATAGGTCTAGTCCATGGTGCCATTTTTTGTTCAAGTGTGCCTGGTAAGAAGCCTAAGTCTTCATCAACCGAAACTGCTGGTCTTGTGACTATTATTTTATCAATTACACCTTCTTTAAAAAGTTTTACTGCCACCTGAACAGCTATAAGTGTTTTACCGGTTCCTGCTGGACCTATCCCGAAGACTATATCTTTTTCTCGGTCGAGTAGTTTAAGCATGTAAGTTTCTTGATTTTTGTTTCTAGGAAGGATTGTAACTTGATTTTTCTTTTTAAATGTCTGTAACTCAACGACATTGTTTACTGAATTTTGTCTCTTTCGAGACGCTCGTTTTGCACCCATTAAGTGTCCTCCTTACAATGGATTGTAAGTAGAGCAAGTGCCCTGTTGGGCTTATGCCCTACAAAAGTATTTATATCTATCAGCTAACGGATATCAACGTACATTTTACGATAAATAAAAGTATAAAATAGGAAGTAAGTAGTATGGAAGATATCACTAACATAATAAAAAATGTTGAAGGAATATATGAAAGCAACACTGGTTTTCAAGTCCTAAAAGATTTTGAACGTGTCCTTGATGAATTAGACATTTACGTATATGATAATTGGGAACATGGGGAACTTGCAGAAGGACCTCATGTAGAAAGACATTGGGTCACATGTAAATTTTTCTGGCCTAGAAATAAAATGCCAGATCCTATGGGTGGTAAACGTCTTTTAGATTATGATTGTAAAATTACATATCAAAAAACATACATGTTACAACCCAGAAAAATTCGCCAACCTGACGATATAAGACCAGGTACAAAAAAGGGTAAGTTAGATAAAAAACCAATATGGCTTGTTGAAATAATGATGCCTAAGAAATTAATTATGGATATTTTTGGTTCATACAAAGAAATGGAAGATATGCTTACTGATCCTATGGAAGCTCCGCAAGCAGGCGCACAAGAACAACCAGCAGATGCCTTAGCAGCTGCACCACCAATACCAGGCGGTGAAGCTCCGCCGGCACCAGGAGGAGAAACACCTCCAGCAGAAGGAGCAGTATAATGGGTTTACGTGGTGAAGATTTAAAACATATGGTATACGATGTTTTTGAAGTTGATTCTTTTTCAAGTAAAATGGGAGAAGACGAAGACATTGTTGTGCTAAGTTTTAGTATGAGAGATAAAGCTCCTGCAGATGATTTAGTCAAATTTTTAGAATCTGGTTATAGATTTATTTTAGATGCTGATGTTACACCCGGAGAACAATCAGATGGTAGTTACAAAGTTTTTGTTGAAATGGAACGTAGCAAAGATATTGCAGATAACATATATGAAATAGTAGACGGCATCAAAAAAATATCCGGTTTAGACAAAGTAAAATTTAGATATTATAAAAGTTTTAATAGTGACGAAGCTACATTAGAAAATTTGCAAGGAAGAGTTCCTAGTAGTGCTATAGATTATAAAAGAAGTAAAGAATCCATTACTGTAGAAAATTACAAAAATTTCTTTAATAAAAGCTATGTAGATTCAATTGATTTGCTGGAAAACACATTAACTATTAAAAAAATTTACTGCGATCCTTTAAAATTTAAATTTTTAGATTTTGGAGATAAACAAACTATCCTTGAAAATATAAACGAAAGTTTTAATACTAATGACTTTGCTGAAGTAATTTTCCTTTGCAAATACATAGGAGATTACAATATAACAAAATACGGTAATAAATTAACACTAGAAAACTCCGGAAAAACATTAGTACTAGAACGCATTTCATAAATACAATATGGACTACTGTCAAAATTGCGGGCATGAAACACATTGTGGATATCCAAAATATAGAGAAGAAATAGATTCTATTACAGAATCAGGATATCAAATAAAAGTATGTGATCATTGTCGCTGTGACAAGTGTATAATAAAGGATAATGAAAATGGGTAAAGAACATTTCAAATTTGATTTTGAACCATGGATGGCTGAAGAGCTTATTCATAGAGAGGATTGGCGAGATTGGTACAACGCAATGCTTGAAATACTTCCTTTATGGGAAGTAACTACAGCAGAACGTGTAGCAATGTTTATCGCACAGTGTGGACACGAATCCGGCGGCTTTAGAGTTTTAAGTGAAAACTTAAATTATAGCGCCAAAGCACTAAACACAATATTTCCGAAATATTTTAGAAGGGCAGGTAGAGATGCTAACGAATATCATAGACAACCTGAAAAAATTGCTAACGTTATTTACGCAAACAGAATGGACAACGGTGATACAGATTCCGGTGACGGGTGGACATTCCGTGGTGGCGGCATTCTTCAACTTACCGGT
>Ga0163109_10001808_pt1 | contig 16833 bp, 18 predicted proteins | sample CRUFie1St13metaG_FD_108704 | JGI IMG/M metagenome (GOLD analysis project Ga0163109, IMG submission 108704) | Marine microbial communities from the Costa Rica Dome - CRUD Field 142mm St13 metaG | ecosystem: Environmental > Aquatic > Marine > Oceanic > Photic zone | place: Costa Rica: the Eastern... | reverse complement strand
TGGATAGTTGTCATCTTGATTTGCAACACCATCACCATCTTTGTCGCCTAAAGGTCCATCGCTGTCATCACTGTCCAGTTCGTCGTCAATCCCATCACCATCACTATCGTTTCCAGATGCGCGGTTAGGATCATTTGGGTATGTATCTAAAAAATCAGGTAGGCCATCTCCATCAGAATCTATCGGTATGTTAATTAATGAGTCTCCATCTTTTAAGGTAATTGTTGAGCCTTTACTAAAAGTAGATCTTGATCCATCGAGACCAATAACCTCGCAATCAAAGTCAGAAACAAAAGAAAGGTCTATTCCTGTACTATTAAATAGAGGAGTTTCCGAAAAGCGGATATTGGAATCTATAGAGACAGAGGCTGACGCTACACCTTTGTAGTCAGGTCGGTCAAAAGACCCTTGTCCTGAACTTAGGTCGCTTGAATTTGAGAAATTTAAAGTCTGAAGGGAATAAAATCCTGCTTCTCTGATGTCTATAGTGCCATCGTTGTCTGAATCTATAAAGGGAGGAAGGCCTTCATTTGGTATCCAAGCGTAGTAGTCAGTAAATCCAGATTCATTATAAATTCTGCCTTTTCTGCTATTCTTGTTATAATAAAAAATATTTGATTCAGCTATAGTTGAATGAGGGAAAAAGTCTACTATTCGGTTTTTCATAAAAATGAATTACACAATATATAGGTATTATTGTTATTTATTTTTGAAGAGACGCATCTCTTCTTCAAACTTTTTATCAAAATCAACTTCTGGTATATCACTGCATTGTTTGAAGAAATACAAGCAAATTCCAGTGATAGCAAGTAGCCCAACTATAATAAAAGAAATAATTTTTGGTTTTTTGTCAGGATCAACTGGATCAGGATCAACTGGTTCTGGATCAGGCTCAACTGGCTCTGGATCAGGCTCAACTGGCTCTGGATCAGGCTCAGGGTCAATAGGGTCAGGATTAATAGGTTCTGGATCAGGATCGGGTTCGACAGGATCTGGTTCAGGGTTAATATAGCCATCATTAATTTCAACATAATAAGGTCCTACAGAATTAATTATAATTTTTTTAAATAAAGCGTCTTCTAAATAAAAACAACCTAAATTTCCATGGAAAATCCCCCAGCTATTTTGAAACTCCCAGTATAATTTATCGCCAATGGTTTTCCATCCAATCATACATACTGCATGGCCGCCAGCCCTATTTGATGCAAGATACTTTTCTGTATCAACTACCCCATCAAAGCCTAAGGAAAAGAAATAACTATGAACCATAAACCCATACCATAGTGGGCGATCAAGTAACATGCTTTTTATCTCATCAGTTTCGTCAACTGGTATAGTATAAAAAGAATGAATTTTTTTATAAGAAGCATCCAGCTCAGCACCTTCTTTTGGCTCTGTATTTTCACTAACAGTATAAGGCCAAAAAGATTCAAAGCAGCAACCTTCTGTTTTTGTAGCCATTGCAGCTCCTTTAATAGATGTGCCAGAATAGTTTTCTCCTGCCCATGCATCATATTTTTTACCTTTTTGATAAATCCACATAGGACTAGGCTCTTCTGATTTAAATATTTTGGCAGAGCCTAATAAAACTCTACCGCTATGACCAACGCAAGAGCCTATGTTTCCTTGATCTTTTACTTTTGGAGAAATTTTTCTTCTAGAAAACTCTGGGTCATCTATATTGGAAGATATAATTTTTCTTTTTATGTGCTTCCAATCTCTTGGGTCAGCCTCTAACTCAGAAAGATTAAGTTTGTAATTTGAAAATTTATTTTCTTTAATGGACTTTGATATGGGGTTATCAAAAAAAGCCCAACCTAATAGTTGTTTTAATTTAAGTCTCATAAAGATGAGTACACTTAAATATAAAATGTAGTATTTTGACTATATCATTGACAACTTTCGCAGACTTCTCCGTTTTTCATAGCTTCTATACTGCAAGCTTGAGCTTCTTCGTTTGATTGAGTTGATTTTTCAACTTTGCTAGCAGCTCTGTTCCTCAAGTAGTAAGTCGTTTTTAAACCTTTTTCCCAGCAATCCGTATAAATATCATTTAGGTACTTTAATGATGTTTGAGAATTGTATAAATTAAAACTTATTGATTGGTCTATCCATTTTTGCCTAGCGGCGTTGGATTCAATAAGTTTGAACATATCTCTATCAAAGGCTGTTTTATATTTAGATTTTATATTTTCAGGAATATCTCCGTTTAATAAAGATAAGTCTCCATCGACGCTCTTGACGAGTTCAGCTAAATCTGAACTCCAGAGGCCAAGAGACTTCATATCTTTCACAAAATGCTCGTTTGTTATATAAAAATTACCACTCTTATTTTCGTAAACGAATAGAACTGAAAAATTTGGCTCTATACTTTGCTCAACTCCGTTTATATATCCAATAGTAGCAGTTGGAGCTATAGCCATAACATTAGAATTTCTTATTCCAAATTCAGAAATGCTTTTTCTTATCCTTCCCCAACCTTTAAGCGTTTCCCCTTGCCCTGTTTCGAATTTTTTACCAGTTCTGTATGAAACTAAATTGTTATAAGAATCAATAGGTAATATATTTTGACTCCATAAAGAGCCTTCAAAGTTTTGGTATGAGCCCCTTTCTTTAGCCAAAAGAGAACTAGCATAAATTGATTGCATTGAATAAAATTCAAAAAGTTTATCGTTAAACTCAACTGCTTCTTGGCTATCAATCGAAATGTTTAGTTTGTGTAAAACATCATGTAAAGCCATCATCCCGAGACCAATAGGGCGATTTTTAAAATTTGAATTTTTTGATTCTTTAGTAGGGTAGAAGTTTATGTCTATAACGTTATCAAGCATTCTTACTGCAACTCGTATGGTATTTTCTAGTTTTACGTAATCAATACCATTTTCTTCTTCGTTTAAATGGTTCAGTAAGTTGATCGACCCTAAATTACAAACAGCTGTTTCTCCTATCTCTATCTTTTCACCTTGCTCATACTTGGAGGCTTTGGTATGCAATGTAATCTCTGTGCATAAGTTTGAGCTATTTACAGTTCCAGCATGTTGGTTTGTATATCTTATGTTGCAGGGATCTTTGAAGGTATTCCACGGGTGAGAAGTCTCAAATAAAACCTTTAACATTTTTTTCCAGAGTTCTTTGGCTGGTATTTTTCTGAAGTTCTTAATGCTACCAGATTCTGCGGCACGACAGGCATCTTCATACCTATCATCGAAGTCTTTGCCAAAATAATCATGAAGAGTCTTGCCACCTTCATAAGTCATTTCTTTAGGATCAAAGAAATACCAATCTTCTTCGTTTTTAACACGACGCATGAATTCATCAGGAATCCAAGCGGCAGTATTCATGTCGTGACACCTCAATCTATCGTCTCCAGTATTCCTTCTTAAATTAAGAAAGTCCTCAAAATCTAAATGCCAAGGCTCAAGATATGCGCAACCTGCACCTGGACGCTTACCTCCTTGATTGACAGCAACCAAGAGATCGTTGTAAATTTTTAACCAAGGTACTAAACCGCTAGAAATCCCATTTGTCCCTTGAATGTATGAACCTGTTGAACGAAACGGAGTCACATCAAGGCCCAACCCACCAGCATACTTAGATTTTCTAGCTTCTTGCCAAGCTCCATCAAAGATTCCATCTATGCTGTCATCAAAAGTATTTAAATAACAAGAACTAAGCTGTGATCTTACAGTACCGCTATTAAATAAAGTTGGGGTAGAAGATGTATAAAGCATTTGACTAAGTAAATCATAAAACTCTATAGCTTTTTCGGTTTTATTTTTTTCGTTAACAGACAGCCCCATTGCTATTCTCATCCAGAAGGATTGCGGAGTTTCCATTATTTTGTCATCTTGTCTGATAAAGTATCTATCGTAAAGAATTTGTATACCTAAATATTTGAAATTTTTATCTCTCCTAATTTTTAGGGCTTCTGATAATTTTTGTAAATCAAAATCTAGTAAAGCTTTGTTGAGGCGATTTGACTTTACTAACTTTTTAATGTTTTGTATAAAGCTTTTTCTGTATTGAAGGGAAAAGGTGTCTGAGTCAACGCCTTCTTTAAATACTTCTTTGTATAAGCAGTTAAGCAATAGTCTTGCTGCGGCAAATGAATAATTGGGCTCCTTTTCTATTTTTTCTCTTGCCGACAAAATAAGCGCAGTATCTATTTCTTTAGTGGTAATCTTGTCAAACAATTGAAGTTGTGCGTCTAGTACGATTTCACTGGGAGAAACATCTTCAATTTCATAACAAGCTCTTTGAGCGCTAGCGTTAATCTTATCTACTTCAAACTCTTCTAAGCGACCATTGCGCTTTTTAACTTTTATGTCCATGGATTGGTTTACACGGGGGTTGAGGGATATTCCCTAAATTTAAACAATAACTTTGATTTTGTGATAATAACAAAAGAGTTAGTGTATGGCAACACTAAAGTTCTCGAAAGTTATTAACATTTATAGGTTAGTTCACAAAGTTGACTTAAGTAACTCGTAGTCACTGTTATACATTTTTTCTACAAGGCTATTAAAAGTCATGCTAGGTTTCCAATCTAAACGTTTTTCAGCTAAGGAGTAATCAGCGCAAAGCTTATGAACTTCAGCTGGTCTGTAAAAATTTGGGTCTATCACGATGATGGGATTTTCTTTATAAAAATACTTTTCGTTATCAAGTTCTCCTTTTTTTGTAAAATCAATATTGGCGCAAGCTAAACATATTTCGATAAATTTTCTAACTGAATGCATTTTTCCAGAACCTATTACGTATTCTAAGGGTTCATCCTGATTTAGCATCAACCATACAGCTTTTATGACATCTTCTGCATGAGACCATTCTCTTTTTGCGTCTAGATTCCCAAGCCTAATTGGCTCAAATCTTTTGTTTTTCTCTATAGAGTGTTTTATTCTAGCTATTCCATGACTAATTTTTCTAGTAACAAAGTCTAAACCTCTTCTTGGCCCTTCATGATTAAATAGCCAGCCTTGTATAGCATAAAGGTTATAAGATTCTCTGTAGACTCTAACAATATGTCTTGCTGCGCATTTTGCAGCTCCATAAGGAGATTGAGGTCTGAGTGGATGGGATTCACTTTGAGGTGTAGAAATTACATCTCCAAATTCTTCTGAAGAGCCTGCATTATAAAAGCGGCATTGAGGGGCAAACCTCCTTATCGATTCAAGAATATGAAGAACCGCATCGGCGTCTGTGTTCCAAGTTTGAATTGGATAGTTCCAACTACCAGCAACAAAAGACTGCGCTCCAAAGTTTATAAAATAGTCTGGTTGTATATCGATAATAATATCTCTAATACTATGAGCGTCATTTAGGTCCATATTAATTAGTTTAAACTTGGGCTCATTTTCTAAATGTAAAATATTGTCATGGTTTTTAACACTAAGCCTGCGGGCAGTACCGTATAGCATGAAATCACTTTCGCCAAGTAGTTTCAGTAAATAATCTACCATATGGCTGCCATCTTGGCCTGTAACGCCTGTTATTATAATTTTTTTCATAAATCTATAATAGATGATATATCATATAAGTTAGATTGCCTGTATTGTAATCCAGGGAAATCAGGATTTATTTTTTCTTTTAATGTTTCTATTGGGTTATTTTTAAAACCTTCAAAAGTGTATTTAAAGTGGCCAAACCCGCCAGGGTTGCATTCTTCAAATATTGTAAAATCGTCTGTATGACCAGTAACTAGTACGTATTTAATATGTTGATTGGATTTGATATTACTTAAAGCTTTGAACACGTTTTCCCTAGCGATATGTATGAAAACTTCTTTTACAATGCATAAATCATGTTCAATATCAAGTTTGTTTTCACAGATATTAAGTTGATCACAAGAAATGTCTGGATGCTTTTTTTTATTTTCTTCAATGAGTTTGCTAGATATATCGTATCCTTGATATTTTATTTGAGGATTTTTATACAAAAAGGGATTTATATAATTAAGGTCTCCACAGCCTATGTCTACTATAGAATTGATGTTGTATTTTTTTAAAATAAACTCTAAAAAATATAACCAATCAATATTAGCAGAAGATTTTGAACCAGCGCCACATACAGTTTCATCATCAAGCATTCCTGGAGCACTATGATTATAGATAGACTCAAAATAAATTTGCATAGGATCGTGAATTTTTGTTTCAAATTTTTCTAAAACAGGGTTCCATTGCGAAACAACCTCAACTTTATTTGAGTTAATATCTAAAGATGTTTTTATTATATAATCAATAATACTTTGTTTTGGTTTTGTTTTATAAGTAAGTTCGAGGTAATGTTTTTCTTTTAAAAGATTGATTGAAATATCGGAAAGTTGAGAATTTTTATTTAAGCATATTTGTCGAGGCTTGTGAAATTCATTAAACTTATTAAGAAATTTAATTTTATTTTGATCAGAGTATTTTGATAAAACAAAAGAAGAATAACATTCATCTAATCCCCAATTAGGAGAATTAAGATAATAAATATTTTTTAAAAAGAATTTAGATCTCGATTCATAAACCTTTTTAGCTTCTTTTTCCCAATCATCTTCGATTTCATATATTTTTTTAAAAGTTTCTCCTTTGGCTACGTGATGAGAAGAGGGAAAAAGCAAGCTTGTTTCATTATTCCAATAACCAAGCGTTGAAGAATCGTAGTTTTTATATGCGTCTGTAAAAAAGACGATGTATTCATCGTTATTATGGTTGGTAGATTCTTTTATATAGTAATCAGAAAGAGGAATTTGATCTATTCCTGATAAAAAACAAACTTCATCAGGAAACTGACTTGCTCCCCAAAATAAAGCCCATGTTACTAACCAATTAGGGGCAGGGTCTGAAATTTCAGGAATATATTCAAGAAGAAAAGTGTCTCCAATTGAGTGGTCTATGTTTTTGTCAAAAACAGCTTTTGAGCCTACAAAAAATAATGTAGGCTTTACATTAAAATGTTTGCTCCAAATATATGCATAATCATTCCAGAAGGAATAATATTTTGGATTTTCGTCTACGCAAAGAATGACTCTATCAATTTTCATGTGTATTCAATGTTGGATAATTTGTAAATATCTTCAATTAGTTTTATTACGTTAAATGATTCAGTGATGTCAAATTTGTTTAAGTTTGAATAAAGTTTTGCATGATTTGGGCAAGAACCTTCGTAAGAACCATAAGAATTTGGAGTTGTATTAATATTGTATTTGGAATACATGTCACTGTATAAATTTTGAGATTTTTGAGACAAGAAATTAGCCGATTCTATAATATTCAGAGCTTTGCCGCCAATTTTTAAAAAACCGTTAGATCCTTGAATCGATATTGAACATTCAAGGTTTCTTGGCTCTGATGCAATTGTTACTTCACAAGTACCACCATAAGAGCCAAAATCAAAAATTGAATAAACAGTGTCTTCAATTGAGCAATGAGTATGTTTTGTTGAATATTCTTTTGATGAACAAACTTTAGGTTTACCAAATAAATATTGTAAAACATCTAAATAATGTATTCCTACTTCATACAAAATACCTCCACCTAGTTTAGGTGAAGCTCTCCATCCTGAAAAATACTCTATAGGTCTTTGCCATCTTTGCACTAGTGAAACAGATCTAATATCACCTAAAATATTAGCATCTAACACTTCTTTAGTTAAAAAAATTGTGTTGTTTAATCTTACTTGTAAGACGCAATAGCATTTTTGATTACACTCTTTTGATATTAAGTTAAGCTTTTTTATAGATTCAGATGAAAAGCTAGCAGGTTTTTCTATTAAGACATCCTTTTTGTTATTTAAACATAAAACGGCTTGATTGTAATGAAGGTGGTTCGGAGTGCAGATAGAAACAAAATTTAAATCTTGATCTGAAAGTAAGGAATCAATATCTGGATAACTTATGCAATTATACTTATCAGCATAAAAATCACCCAGTGTTTTATTAATATCAAAAACACCATGCAAGTTGAAATTACTGTTTGAAGATATCGCTTCGATATGTCTTGGAGCAATTGCTCCGCATCCTATAATGCAGCAGTTATTCATATTATTTATTTAAAGTTATTATTCTACAAGGGTTACCAAAGGATTTGGAAAATGGAGGAATATTTTTTGTAATTACACTTCCAGCTCCTATTAAACTTTTTTCACCTATTGTTACCCCGCATATTATGGTGCAATTTGCCCCTATAGAGCACCCTTTTTCAAAATAAGTTTTTTTGAATCGAGGTGTTTTTTTGAAATCTACGGTTGATGCAGACGGTATATAATCGTTTGTCGTTATTGTGTTTGGTCCAAGAAAAACATCATCTTTAATGTAAACACCCTCATATATTAAGCTATGGTTTTGAATTTTGCAATTGTCACCTATTTCTACGTTAGGTCCTATATGAACCCCTTCCCCTATTACGCAGTTATTTCCAATTTTAACCCCTTTGCTTATATGCGTCCAGGCCCATATTTTAGTGCCTTCACCGATTTGATCGGTTTCTACAATAGCAGTTTCGTGGTGAAAGTATTTTTTCATTTTGAATAAATTGGGCATAAATCAGAAATTAAATCCAAAGAACTTTTATATTTTTTGTAAGGCCTATGGGCATGGATTTCTGAATAATAGCCTTGTTTTAGTAGGTCGCGATCAAAGTCTAGAGAGTATGCTCTGTCAATTCTGTGTGATTTTAAATTTTCAAAACCATTGTGAAGTTTGATGTCTGGAAAATTTTTTAAAATAAATGAAGAGTGAAGCTCATCAAGACCCCAAAAATCTCCAGTATTATACATGGGTCCGTAATTGTTTCTAAAAGAAAAAACTGATTTAACTTCATCTTCCCATCTGTCTTTAATAGATAAAGCTTTTTTAAAAATAGAACCCTTAGCAACATGATGAGAAGAAACATACCAATTAGGATTACTATAGGCATCTGCTAACCCTATGATGTAATCTTTGTTTAAATTATATTTTTCAATAGATTTAAAAAATCTATTTGACAGTGGGATTTGATCTATGCCGTGAGTGATACATATATCGTCTTTAAATTGGGAAGCCCCCCAGAATAAAGCCCAAGTGACTGACCAATCTCTATCACTATTAACTATAACTTCATTAACCTCAGGTAGAATATAAACTTCGCCAAATTTCTCGCTAAGTTTGACCGATGGCTTCCCGACGAAAAATAAAGTTGGAGTGATTCCAAAGTTAACCTTCCAAATTTTAGAAGAGTAATTCCAGAAATCTAGGTATAAAGGATTGTCGTTTAAAACAAGAATAACTCTATCTATGGGAATATTGCTCATGATAAATAAGCATTTAACGCATTAAGATGAGATTGGTCATAAAAATCATTCTCATCAAAAACCTGTCCTACAAATTGATTTTTTATTCTTTCGGTTGGGAAATCAATTCCAGAAAAGAAAGGATCGTGAAGCATTAAGGTTTCAGCTGGAATTCTATTAATGATAGAATCAAAAAATTTGTAATCAGTTCCATAATCATTGGTTTTGGAGAAACTTGCACATAAATCTTTCATGTTGTCTAGTAGTCCTTTTTTAATCCCAAACATTCCCCCTAAAACATTGAACTTATGCCAAGGGTGATCTCTCATAATATGAAAAAGCTTGTCGCTATTAATAAATTCTTGAACGGCTTCTGATTCTCTTAAATTTAATCTACTATCACAATCTCTAGAAATCATAATTGCAACATCCTTATCAGAAATTGCTTCAAACCTCCAAAACATTCCAGTCCAGTTAGCCTCTCTATCCTCAATTAAAATTTCTGTATTTTCAAAAGATTTTAATTTATTTATATATTTTTCAGGAACGTCTTTGTGGACATAAAATCTGCAAATCCAGTCAGGGTATATTTTTTTTCTGAGTTCTGCATTTTTTAATGCTCCTACGCAATACTTTGGATTATCGCCCCAAAGAGAAAATGATATTATTTTTTTAGACATTTATCATGTTGTTTATGTTTCTTATTATTCTTCTTACGTTACCTGTGTGAGTAGTTCCATATTCTTTATACTTATCTCTAACCTCTTTTTCTTCGATCATTTTCCAAGAATAATTATTTGGATCAGTTGAAACTCCTGTAGGGTTGTCATAATAAACACCGAGAACATCATCTATCTTTTTCATTTTTGCGCCGTTTGCGCCACATCTTAACCAAAATTCATGATCTGCTGCAGACCTGTAGGATTCATCAAATAAACCAAATTTATCATGTAAGGATTTTCTGTAAACAGGGGATTGATGGGGTGGATTGCAATCTATTATATTTGCCATTGAAAAATCGGGAAAATTGTACCTGAAAGCGCTTTCTTTAAAAGCTACGTCATAGCTGCAATTAATAGAGCTTGTTATAAAACTATCTGCATAAACTAAATCAATATCCTTGTTTTGATCAAGATATTGATATTGAATTTCTAGAGCATCTTTTCTTTTTGAGTCGTCTAGATTTGCATTGTTAAGTATTTCTCCCGAAGACTCCTGTATTGCTATGTTCCAGCATGCATAGAGGCCTGGATCACTATTCAATCTTAAATATTTAATATTTGAATATTTATTTTGGTACTCTTTAATTTTAGAGAATTCTTTATCTGGCGAGTTTGCATCAACTAGTATCAACTCACATTCTTCAAATATAGTTTGGTTGGTTATATCTTTTAAATAGTGATCTATATATTTTGCGCCTTTAAATATTGAGCAGAAAATGCTGACTTTAATTTTTTTAGTTGACATACTTGACTAATTTATGTATAATTGAGTTCCTCAAACCTTTGTTTGAGGATATTCTTACGTATCCTCACGTTATTATCTAACGTTAATCTTAAAAATAATGTTGACATTACTTATGATATTATGTTATCATACATCCTTTTCAATAAATAATTAATGAGAAATGTAAATAATTTTATAAAAGATTGTCCATCGGGCATGTCCGATGAAGACTTAATAAACGGGATAAAAGAACAGGGTAATTCGGGTGAGTGTCTTTCTGAATTAGTCTCTAGGCATAGCGGGATATTCCTAAGCATGGTTAATAACTATACGCCATCAGCTAGTTCTCCTTACAAATCCCATAAGAACGAATTAATAGATGATAAATGCTATTATATTTACCAAGCGGCTTTAAAATATGACGATAGCAAAAATACAAAATTCTCAACTTATTTAGGTAACGAAACAAGATGGATGTGTTTAAACCTTTTTAATAGGGATAAAAAAAGAAAGGTTACAGACATAGATCTAACAGACTCTAAAACGAAACAGATCCCAGAAGATAAAGACTCAACGCAGGAGCACCTAAAAAAAGATTTCTTAGAGATAATTTTTAAATTAATAGAGAAGGACCCTGACTCAAGAATATCAAAAATTTTTAAGATGAGATATAAAGACTCAGATACAAATAAAGTAACTCCATGGAAAAAAATAGGAGAAGAATTACAATTAAGCATACAGGGATGCATTAACATTCATGATAAAACAATCGATAAAATCAAAAAGGAGCTCACGGCAGATATATGATAAATAAATTTATAGGTATAGGTAATTTAACAAAAGATCCTGAAAGCAAAAAGCTTGGAGAATATTTCAAATGCAATTTTGCAATAGCAATCAATTCTACAAAAGATGAAGTTATATTCCTTGATGTGGAATCTTGGGGTAAGACAGCTGAAAATTGTCAAAAATTTATAAAAAAAGGTTCTCAAGTTTATGTTGAAGGGAAGATAAAAATCAGCAAATGGGAAGATAAAAATGGAAACAAAAGGCAAAAGTATTACATTAACGCAGACCTTGTAAGATTTCTCCAAAAAGACAAAAAAGCTGCGGAAGAAAAAGTTTCAGCCCCAGAACCTTCTGCAAATGTAAAAGAAATAGTTAATGAAGAAGAAATGCCCTTTTAATGAAAAGAATTAATTACAATGGCCCCATAAACCCATTGAGCTTTGGGAACGTATCTTACAATATACTAAAACAACTTTATAAAAAAAATATTGAAGTATGTTTTTTCCCAATGGGCAATAATTTAGATTTTTCTGCATTTGATAAAGCTAGTGAAGATTTTAAAAAATGGGTTTACAAATGCTACGAAGATAGATACAAAAACCTTTCTCCAGATTCACCAGCGTTGCGTATGTGGCACATAAATGGTTCTGATACAAGGTATTCCAAACGTCAATTTTTATACACATTCTATGAATGCGACAAACCTACCGAAACAGAATTAAACCTTTGCAACTATCAAGATAAAACTATCTTCAGCAGCTCTCATGCAAATGAGGTTTTTTCTAAAAATGGCTGTAATAATTCCTGCTTTATTCCGATAGGGTTCGACGAAGACTTTTATGAAACTGGAAAAACTTATTTAGAAAATAAAATAAATTTTGGATTAGTTGGTAAATTTGAAAAAAGAAAACATACTGCAAGAATCTTAAAATTATGGGCCGATAAATATGGAAATAATAAAAAATATCAGCTCACATGTTCAATAACCAATCCATTTTTCAAAAAAGAACAGCAAAACTCCCTGATACTTAAAGCTCTAGATGGTAAGTTGTATAACAATATAAATTTTCTTCCGTTTGTTAAAACAAATACAGAGATGAACGAGGTTTATAACGCTATAGATATTAACCTCAGCGGCCTTAGTGGGGCAGAAGGATGGAATCTTCCAGCTTTTAATTCTTCCTGTTTAGGTAAATGGAGTATTGTATTAAATTCTACCTCCCATAAGGATTGGGCTAATAAGGATAACGCAATCATAGTTGATCCAAGTGAGCAAACAGATATTTATGACGACATATTTTTTACCAAAGGCCAAGATTACAATCAAGGAAGTATGTCATGCTTCTCAGACGATGATTTTTACAAAGCCTGTGAAATTGCTGAAAATAAAATTGGGAAAAAAAATACAAAAGGAGTAGAACTTATCAAAGAGTTTAATTATAATAAAACCGTAGATAAAATATTAGAATTAATGCAATCATGAATATAATCAAAGAAAATAACTCAGTTTTACTATGTTGCGGAAAAGGCAGATGCCCCGCTTTAAAAAAATCAGAAGAGCATAAAGATATGTACGAGCTTACAGATGATTATGGAAATAAGGTTTTACTTGAAAAAGAGAACCTTATGATCATCAGTGAAGCTGTAAAATCTTTGGATGATAATTGAGTTAACATCATGCATAGGTCTAATGTGGATTTTGAAGCATGGATCTATACTTAATGCTCCTAGAAAACTTTTAACATTTCATTCCAAAATTCTTGCCGAACTATTTAATTGCAGTTTGTGTTTAGGTTTTTGGTGCGGTCTTTTGGTGGCTTTATTCTCTTACTTTTTGGTTAATGAGAATAATGTCTTGTTATTAATTCCTTTTGCTTCTTCTGCTCTTTGTTGGTTTTTTGATTCGTTGCTTGATCTAATACAGTTAGCTTCTTGTAAATTAGATAAAAAGTAATTGACATTTTGTCTAGCTAAATGTATAATCATGCATTATGCCAATGTACATTTTTAGCAATCCTAAAACAAAAGAAGTTAAAGAAGTTTTCTTTCACATGGAAGACGATAAAAAATACATAGATGAGGATGGTTTAGAGTGGAATCGAGAACTCTCTTCCCCTCAACTAAACACTCAAGGCGGCATTGATCCTTGGAGTAACTCAGACTTTGTAAACAAAACTGCCGACTCCAAAGGCACACTTGGAGATTTAATGGATAGAAGTAAAGAGTTGTCTGATCAAAGAGCAAAAGAGCACGGAGGAGTAGATCCACTAAAAAAGAAATACTACGAAAATTATTCTAAAGAAAGAAAAGGCGCAAAACATTTAGACGAAGTCAAAAAAACATACGAAAACAAAAATGTTAAAATAGAATTTTAAAATGAGTATACAAATCTATAAACCAAATAAAGATAATACAGGATTCGGCTTTTCCTTTAGCTTAGGCAAAGATAAAAAAAGTGGTGATCCAGTTATGTTTGTCAATGCTATAGCTCAATACTCTTGGAATAACGGAGTAGGTTCATTTCAAAAAAATTCTGAAAATCCAGATAAAAATATATCTGTTAAATTCAATGAATTTGAATGTGGTTCAATTATATCTTGTATAAAAGAAAGATATGAATGGAACACTTTCCACCAAAGCAAAGAGAACAAAACAACCATTAGATTGACACCATGGGATAAAGTTGTTACAGTGCAAAAGTTTGACCCTAAAACTAAAAGTTATGAAGCTTCCAAGCAAAAAGTTCCAGCCTTTGGAATGACTATGACAAAGAATGGGAATCAAACTTTTAAAATTTCATTAGACCCAGGTGAATGCGAGTGCATAGTAAGGTTTTTAGAGCTTTTGTTAGGTAAGTTATATACTCACAGAATAAATAAAGCAGTGAAAAACAGCAAGACCATAGAGCCCTTTGATGCCTAAAAAGAAAAAAATATTATTCCACAGTAATCACAGTAAAGCTTTTACGGGGTTTGGTAAAAACTGTAAGAATGTACTTACATACCTACACAAGACAGGAAAATACGAAATAATTGAAGCTGCCAATGGGTTTGTTAAAAGCAACCCTGCTTTAAAAAAAATGCCTTGGAAGTGTGTTGGGACTTTACCAGATGATCCAGTTAGACTTTCCCAATTAAATAAAGATCCCAATTTAGCTAGAGCTGCATCTTATGGTGGAGAAACAATCGATTCTTTAATCAAAGAATTTAAGCCTGATATTTATGTTGGAGCCGAAGACATATGGGGCTTTAATAAGTATTGGGAGAAAAAATGGTGGAATAAAACAAATTGCATGATATGGACAACGCTTGATTCGGAACCAATCCTTCCTCTTGCAATTGAAGCTGCGGATCATGTTAAAAATTATTTTTGCTGGGCTAGTTTTGCTGAAAAAAATATGCATAAAATTGGCTTTAAGCATGTTAAGACTCTTAGAGGAATAGTTGAGAGCAAGCATTTTTATAAACTACCTCAAGAAGATAAAACTAAATTAAGGGAAAAATTTAAAATAGACAGTAATTGTTTTCTTATAGGTTTTGTTTTCAGGAATCAATTAAGGAAAAGCGTCCCAAACTTACTAGATGGATTTAAAAAATTTTGCGATGAGAATCCCAATCTAAATACTAAACTGTTACTGCACACAAGCTGGGCAGAAGGATGGGATATCCCTAGACTTATAAAAGAAAAAGGTATAGATGAATTTAAGATACTGACCACTTATTTTTGTAATAAATGTAAAAATTATGAAATAAAACCTTTTTCAGGACAAGAAAAAGATTGCAGATTTTGCAAAAGTGAAAAGTCTCAAAATACAATTACGGCAGCGCATGGTGTATCTGAAAAACAATTAAATGAAATTTATAACTTAATGGATGTTTATTGTCATCCTTTTACTTCAGGAGGCCAAGAGATACCAATACAAGAAGCTAAACTTGTTGAGCTGATAACACTTGTAACAAATTACAGTTGCGGAGAAGATCACTGCACCAAAGAAAGCGGCGGTCTTCCTCTTGATTGGTCAGAATATAGAGAACCTGGAACTCAATTTATAAAAGCCAGCACCTCTCCATTTAGTATTTGTGAGCAGCTAAATAAGGTTTACAAAATGGATGTTTTAGAAAAACAGGAAATGGGATTTCGATCAAGACAATTTGTTATAGAAAATTATTCTACTGAGACTATAGGGTCAAAGTTAGAAGATATTTTTGACGAAATGGATTTCTGTGATTGGGACTTCGATTTTGAAGAAAAACCCAGAAACCCTAATTACAAACCTAATGAAAATCTTAGTGATTCTGATTGGCTGGTTGATATATATAAGAATATATTAAATATGGATGTAGACCCATCTTCAGATAAAGGTCATCAGCATTGGATGAAAAAGATAAAAGAAAACTTTTCTAGAAAAAAAATATTAAATTATTTTAAGGAAATAGCTACAAAAGAAAACGAAGAAATTTTCAACAAAAAAACAATAGAAGACTATCTAGAAGGAGATTCTCCAAATAATAGAGTTGCAGTTGTAATGCCTGGTAGCGCTGGCGATGTTTTAATGGTCAACGCCTTGATTGATAATTTAAAATCTTTGTACCCCGACAAAGATATATATTTTATAACAAAACCAGTATTTTATCCCTTAATAGAAGATAATGAAAACGTTTTTAAATTAATACCTTACCACGAAAGTTATGATAGTTTACTTGCGCTAGAAGGTTCTGCTGGACACGAAGGTTATTTCGAGGTCGCTTACCTACCTCATATAGGAACTCAAAAAGTTTTAAATTACGTTCACAACGGAAAAGACAAAATGCAAATTGAATTATATGAAAATTGAAACACCAATATCTGTAGGAGAGTTTTTAGACAAAATATCTATACTTAAGATCAAATCTTTTAAAATAAAAGATGAAGAGAAACTTAAAAACATAAAATTTGAACTAGAGCACCTAAATAAAATATCAGAACAAAAACTTTCCGATTACGAACATCTTAAAGAAAGAGAAGAAGAGCTTTATCATGTAAATACATCTCTTTGGAATATAGAAGATCAAATAAGAGAATGTGAAAGAAGAAAACAATTTGACGAAGATTTTATTTTCTTAGCCAGGTCAGTTTACATAACAAACGACAAAAGATTTGAAATTAAAAATAAAATAAACGAAGAATGCGGCTCAAATTTTAAAGAAGAAAAATCCTACGAAGATTATAAATGAGCCATCTGATAGAAGAATACGCAAAATCATTAGGTGTCAAAATAGGTAAGCCCACCCTAGACCACCATTTTTTTCCTATATTAAAAGATAAGTATATAACTTTTCATACAAACAATGAAAAAGTTAAAGCTAAGCA
>Ga0163109_10001807_pt1 | contig 16838 bp, 17 predicted proteins | sample CRUFie1St13metaG_FD_108704 | JGI IMG/M metagenome (GOLD analysis project Ga0163109, IMG submission 108704) | Marine microbial communities from the Costa Rica Dome - CRUD Field 142mm St13 metaG | ecosystem: Environmental > Aquatic > Marine > Oceanic > Photic zone | place: Costa Rica: the Eastern... | reverse complement strand
TGGGCAAGTTGCAACTGGATGTATTGTCAGACAACCCTGCCGTGAACTTTTACCAGTCCATGGGGTTAAGCCTGTTGGTGGAATCTCGGGCACCAATTCCCCAGCAGCACGGTGTACCGCCGGAATGGCGGATGGGTATTTCCTTACCCTGAAGCCAATTCAGAAGCGGGTGTCGGGGAAAAGGCGCTCCAAAAAAATGTAAGGCGATGACCAAGCTATAAAGGCCTGACCAACACTCCCTTTGAGGAGCGTCGCACCATCGCGTTGGCCATGGTCAAAGAGGGTGATTACCGTGGCGTTAGCTTCAGCAGACGGCCCTTGCTGCTGCTGCGTTCGTCTTCCAGCACCCAGAGTGCGCCATTCGGTCCTTCCAGCGCACTGCGGATTCGCGCACCCATGTTAAAGCGCTCAACCTCTTCAGCGCGTTCATCATCGATTGCGATGCGCACAATGGCCTTTGAGCCTAAACCTGAAACGAGAGCATCGCCTTGCCAAGCGCTGAACAACTTACCGCTAACGAATGAAAGATGCCCAGGAGAAATCGCCGGTACCCAGCTGACCTTAGGTGCCTCGAACTCTGGGCGGGTACTGTGGTCGGGTATTGGACGGCGGTCGTAATGATCGCCATCGGACACCTCTGGATAGCCGTAATTGTAACCCTTGCGGATTAAGTTGAGTTCGTCGCCATGCAGCGGCCCCATCTCGATCACCCATAACTTGCCCTGTAGATCTTGGGCAATACCCAAGGGATTGCGGTGTCCGAGCGACCAAATTTCGTCATATACCCCGTTTCTGTCGGCCAAGGGATTGTCGTCTGTATAGTTTACGAACGGGTTGTCAGTGGGCGTTGTGCCGTCATCATTTAACCGCAGCACCTTGCCAACATTGGACTGCATATCTTGGGCCGGAGTGAATTTTTGGCGGTCGCCTGAAGTCACCCACAGAAAACCTGCGTCATCAAAGAACAGGCGATGGCCGTAATGTCCGTAGCCCAGCATTTTGGGGTATTGACGCCAGATCACCTCGAAATTGGCCAATGTTGGGCGCCGGGCGTCCACATTCAGCTGCCCTCGGCCAACCGCAGCGCCTCGAGTGCCATCAGTGGCTGATTCTACGTAGCTAATGTAGATCATCCCGTTAGACCCAAAGTCTGGATGCAGCACGACATCGCCCAGTCCACCCTGACCACCGTAGCCTACGTCTGGTAGTCCACCCACGGCACGCTTGTTACCCTCGCTATCAACGATCAGCAAACGCCCTTTTTTCTCCGTTACCAGCATTCGCTTATCGGGAAGAAAGGCCATGGCCCAGGGTTCGTCGAATGCGGTGATCGCTTCAACGTTAAAGGGTAGGTCTTGATCGGCGTGGCTGCTCCACGCGAGCGTCAGCAACAGAGCCGAGGCGATAATGCGTAATTTCATTTAAATTGACCCTCGAATAAAACCTATAGATTAAATGGTCATACGTGAATTGCGTGTATGCCGCACACATTGCCAATTCAGCTTCAATATTGCGTTAGGGTAGATGCATGGAAAGATTTTCTCAGGCGGCAGACAACAATAAAACGCCGATTTTAGCCGTGCTAACGGAGTGGCTTGCGGACGGGGCGCGGGTTCTCGAAGTTGGCAGTGGCGCGGGTCAGCACGCCGTGCATATGGCCCAAGCGCTGCCGCGTATTACTTGGCAGCCCTCGGATTGCTCGGATGTGTTGCCGGTGCTAATAAATAATGTGTCGGCGTATGGCAGCCGAAATATCTTGAGTCCCATTAGTCTTGATCTTGGGTTAAACCAATGGCCATCAGAGCCTGTGGCTTGCGTGTATGCGGCGAATGTTATGCACAGTGTTAATTTAGTCTTGGGTGAAAATCTTATTCGAGGTGCGGCCAAGTCACTAACCGAGGGTGGGCTATTAGTGCTTTATGGACCGTATAAGTACAGTGGGGCCTTCACCACCCCTTCGAATGCCGATTTTGACCAGTGGTTGAAGGCGCGGGACCGCCAAAGCGGTATCCGCGATTTCGAGTGGGTGTGCGAGCTAGCGACAGATGCTGGGTTAGCTCTTGTGGAGGATCGATCCATGCCTGCGAACAATCAAATGTTGGCGTTTCGACGCTAGGCGTCATCGGCCATTTGGTTGTTCGCCGGGATATCGCCCGGAGCTAACCTCAGCGTGACAGTCTTACCAGGCCGCGTTGTACATGGCCTCAAAGCCTGCCTGATCAACCGGGCGCGGATTTGTCATGTTGACCGGATCAGCCATGGCGTCCTCAAGCAGGACACTCAGCAAATCGCCTTCCCCACCCAGATCAGTAATCGAGCGATCGATACCTATATCACTGCGTAATTGCAGCACTGCGTCGATGGCACCTGCACCAGTGGCAGGGCCTGAAGGCGCTAGGATCCTAGCGACTTCAGCATATTTGTCCTCGCGGACGGACATGTTGTACTCCATCACGTGAGGCAACATCGTCGCCAGAGTTTGTCCATGCGCGGCGTTGAGTCTGGCGGAAATTGCGTGGCCAGTTCCGTGTGCCGATCCCAGGCCTGTGACGTTAAACGCCTGTGCGGCCATGGCAGATCCAAGCAACATCTGTGAGCGAGCCTCGATATCTTGACCGTCAGCGACAACTTTCCGTAGGTTAGCCGCTACTTTGCGAATGGCCTCAACGGCAATCGCATCCGAATACGCATTTGCCCCAACTGAAACAAATGCCTCAACCGCATGAGTTAGCACATCAAATCCGCAGGTCGCGGTGGGGTAGGTGGGCAGACCGACGGTCAGCTCTGGATCAAGCACTGAAAATGCAGGTGTGATGCTTGGATGCATTACATAGGTTTTGCGACCAAGTCGGGTATTCGTGATCACACAAGCGCTATTTGTTTCAGAGCCAGTGCCAGCGGTTGTAGGCACGGCAATGACTGGTGCTGCCGCAGGTGTGGGTGCGGAACCTTGCATCTCTTCGACGGTGCCTGGGTTGGAGGCGAGCAGGGCAATCGACTTACCACAGTCCATTGAGGAACCACCGCCAATCGGGACTACAACCGCGTCACCGAGCTCTTTTAGCTTCTCGGCGCCAGCTTCTACGTTAAGATCGGTCGGGTTTGGTTCAACGCCGTCGAATACCTCAACAGAAAGATTCGCTGCACGAAGCGCTTCTAAAATTGGGTCGAGCACACCACTCGCGGCCAGATTTTTATCGGTCACAATCAATGCCGCACTTTTTCCAAGGGCTTGGATGTGATTATTCAGGTCGTTGGCCGCGCCTCTATTGAAGACGATCGTTGGTAGAGGGCGGACGGTAAAATTCTCATTTGAAAGCAAGGCTAGAACTCCCCAAAAGTTGTTACGGTACAGATGTTAAGTCAAAACTTGCTCTGGTTGATAGGGCAACGACGAATGATGCAGGACAATACGCAGCACACCTGCCTCGTCCTTCTTGTAGCCCCAGCTTTTGTCGACCTTAGTGATGTTTCCTTTTGAGTCGGTAAACGTCACCCAGCCCATCCACATCGCCACGTCACCCTGAATAAAGCTAGCAGCCGTTTCTGAAACGACGGAACGCCAGCTTTTGATGCCAAATCCCCCATCGCCTGGGTACTCATCACTGTGACCCACAAAGTAAGCGAGAGCACCGTCTCGGGTGGTACGAAAGGTCTGCTCTCCCCCGGCTAACGTTGGTTTAAATAAAACGGGCCCAAGTTCATAGCCATAGGCTGCATCGAGCGCACCGTTAGCAACCACTCTGGCCCCATCGATGCCTTCTTCTTCAAAGGCCCTGGAGATTGCAATCAAAGCATCTCCCCAAATTTGTCTTGCATTGGCAAGTTCTTGTTCGGTTATCTCTACCGTCATCTTTTTCCCTTCACCATATAAAGCGTGGCGAGTTTGCCTGCGCGTACGTCATCGGCTGTATTCAATATGAACCTCGACATTCTAATCTAGCCAAGAAGACAAAAAACATCTCGGGTTCGATAAGCGTGAATTTTTATCCGCAGTAAAATAGAAAGAGCGTTTATCGTGAAGGATTGCCGCGGGTGTTAAAGAGGATAAGCGACCATCACCGATGGCCTGGAGTAAGGAGGAGCGTTCACAGATCCATTTAAACAAGCCATGAAACACCTTTAAGCTTTAATCCTGCAAAGTGACGCTGAAGTCTTTGTCTCAGAGTAATAGGGTCAGCCCGCTCTAAAGGCACCTAGATAGCAGATAGGGTTATCTAGTTGTTATTGGTGCTGGAGAGGCACTTGAGAGCAACGGATTTAGTATGGTCTGCAGGTGCAAATCACTTTGTCGCCACGGGCTGTGTGAAGGCCTAGTTATTTTTCGATTTTGCGATCACGAAATGCTCAAGCTTGAAGATTTGGTTTTCCGGGAGAGTTCTGCCCACCGGGGTGAAATACATAGAGTTGAGATCCTCTAAAGTAACGTTTTCCGCTACTGAAAAACCATTTCGTGAAAGTAGGCTGGCAATTTCTTCAGCCGTATAAAATGAAATCCAAGGCTCGCCTACCTTTGCTGATAAGCTTTTTATCGTTTCAGCTCGTCGTGCTGCGTTTGGGTAACCCTTGCCGAAGCATGCTTCAGGATCTTTATCGAGCAATTCATCAACATAAGATATAAAAAAGGTTGCGGAGGTTGTTTGAATAAGCGTTGCCAGTTCTTCGATTGTTGAACTGACAGCCTCTTTAGTAATGTACTGGGACACACCCTCGAGGGTGAAAACAGTGGGTTTGCTGACATCAAAACCTGCAGCTGTAAGTTGTTCGGCTAACGACTGGTGAGTGAAATCTACAGCCACATAAGTAACATTGTCTGAGTTGGTAAGGTTTTCTGGCAACTTAGAGCGTTTTCTAGCCTGTACCTCAGCCTGATCTACCTCAAAAATTCTCAGTGAAGACGGAAGATCAAGCCGGTGGGCCCGCAAGTCATATCCCGCACCCAGAATGACGTATTGCTCGGCTCCAGTAGTGGCGGCTTTTTCGATCAGATCATCGATGAAGCGAGTGCGTGCAATGAGATGCTCGTGCAAGCCGGGCGCCAATTTGTTACCCAACCAGACGCTAAACTTATGACCCATCAGCTTGATAAACCCAGCGCCTATGACAAATCTATCTGCATAAGGATCGTTTATGACGCGTTTGTCGGATTTAGCCAGTGTTTCGATCAAACGCTGTTTGGCCACTCCCTGAGCCGTGCCGTCTTTTCCAAAAATTGAATTGCTCATCGCCCTCATGCCTCCCTTGCACGCCTTAACGATACATTGCTATTGCGGACGCAAACACCATCAACAGTCATTTTTAACAGGGCTTCAAATCACAACCCACAACGCCATGCACTTATCATCCAACTTTTAGACTTCAGGCTACTTGGCAATATCAGGTGTTTTCCAATCCTTACGAATAGTACAAGTCGGCAGGCAGCCGGCGGTAGATAGGATTGTCTGGTTGTTATTGGTTCTGGAGAGATACTTGCGACCAGCTTTTTTCAGACATCTTACTGACGAAGTTTTAGATTCCTGGAATCTTATCATTAGAGATTAGTGAGGAATGAGTCGGCTGATTTGCTTCTAAGTGTATTCGGGTGTTGCAACAGTGATAGATATCCGCGGTTCGTGAGTTGATATCGCCGCGATGACATTGAATTATGGCCCCTAAAGGATCTAGTGGTCTTTGGTAGCGGCTCCTTAAAGATTATGTGCTGGCTCGGGATTTCTGTCGGCTAAATGTCCGGTGTGCGTCCCAGTAAAGTCCTAACCATTAAAATAAACACTGCTATTGTTAGAGTGGATTACGAAAAGATACAAATATGTTAGTTCGAAAATTACGACTCAAAAGAGGATGGTCTCAAGATCACTTGGCTCAGTTGAGCGGTCTTAATATCAAAACTGTCCAACGGATTGAACGAGGGAATAGGGCAAGTCTGGAAAGTCTCAACTCCCTCGCCGCGGTATTTGAGGTTGATCTCGAGGAATTGCAGGATTACCAAAAACCGTGGGCAGATCAAAGTGATGAAGCGGAGTTAAAGGTGATAGAGCAGGTTCAGGATATAAAGGGTTTCTATACGCATTTAGCGATATTTTTTGCAGTCCATGTTGTCTTTTTGTTGATGAACCTAGTGAATTCGCCTGATGAATTTTGGTTCTATTTGCCGGCTTTTGGGTGGGGTATAGGGATACTCGTACATGGATTGTGTGTATTTGAAGTGTTCAATCTTCTCGGGCCCGAATGGGAAAAAGCGCAAATTGAAAAAAGACTTAATAGAAAATTATAAAACTAGTTTCTGAGTATAGAGTCTTAAGGCAGCGCCGGTGCAATCAGATAATGAACTCCGGAATGGAACAGGACGCGGTTTGGACAAATATACCGCGTTGGCTTTGATCGCATCGCTGGTTTTGTATCCACTGCTTTATAGTTTGGATTTTTTCAGCACGAATTTCCCCTCACTGGTTAAATGCATCTGGGAATTTGGGTACTTTGGTGAAAAGCACAGACAAAGCTGGTGGTTTTTGTGGCTATCAAACTTCATTTACCACTGGGTGCCTTTTTTATTTGTTTGGTTCGCGCTTTTTAAAAACCGCGAAAATTGGGGTTCCATTGGTTTAAATCTCAAGTGGTTTGTCGCTAATAAATATTGGATCGTTGTCACTTTCTGCGCTTTATCGCTTGCAGCCATTGTTGTTCCTGAAATTTATTACGCTGACTTGCCGAAGAGGTCACAGACCGTGTCTTTCGGCCCCATATCAACCGCCGAACGTTTGTTTATGGTAGTCATGGCGTTCACAACAGGATTTACCGAGGAAGTTCTGTTTCGCGGCTTCGCTTTCACAAGGCTGCAAAGCTTAGTAAGAAATTCCTATGTTGTTCTAACGATAACCATCATTTCTTTTTGGCTGATCCATGGACAGCCGGAGAGTGTCGGTAGATCATTAAATTACATCATCTCCGGTGCAGTATTTGGTGGAATGTTTATTTTGCTGAAATACAGAAGGCTTGAATTCCTTGTGCTTATCCACTTTCTAATCAACGCGAGTTTGGTCATCGCCCCATGAGTGTGCCTCAATCTCGCTAAAGCGGTGCTACGCCTTGGTGGTGATTTGAGTGATGAAAGGGACTCCAGCGCCACTCTTTCAAAAGGACCCCGTCATCCGTTCGCAGAGCGCATTGCCTATCTTACGTCTAGGATTGCCCGCCCAACTTGCCCCATCCGTGATTGGACCCTCTTATCGATCGCTTGGAGTACGTTAGTAGAGGAGGGAATTTCGGAGTGGCCGAAGAAACAATGCTGAGCACGTCTCAACTTGCTCGTGCAATTCTGCGTGCCTCCATGCCATAAGTGTGCGTTGTAAACGAAACAGCATCCCGCAGCGGCGGTAAGTTTTATCTCACCTTCTACCGACTCATAAAGATCTCGAGGCTTACCCCTTACTAAATCACCAGTGGGGTGCACGCCGGAACGATGAGTTCCAGGAACCACTCGAGTTGCACCATTTTCTGAAGTAAATTCGTCTATTAACCAGACCGCATTAACCACAACCGGAGCGCCCTTCACCCCCCATAGAAAATCAGCATGGATGCCCTGGTGACCATAGCCGGGGAGGGCGCAGTGATAGTTGGAACCAATAAATTTAAAATGGGTACCAAGGATGTGCCGCACGGCAGCAAGTAACCGAGGATGTAAAAAAATGCTGTCCAGCAACCCATCGTTATTAATAGGTCCCACTACCGTATCGATTAGCCTGCCGATTCCCCTTGTGCCGATGTTCTCTGGTTTATTGCCGTCCCTTACAATCGCTATGTCATAGCGACGACGCATCTGCACAAGTTGTTCTTCGTTTAAGAGTTGCCCTAAGTTGAGATACCCCTCCTGGTCGAGCTTGTCTTTTTCAAATCGAGACAAAACAGTGTTGTGCTCACTATGCAGGCCTAATTTGTTTAGCGCGTCCTCGATCTCAGTAAGCGGAAGGCGATTTGACGCTTTGTTCAAAAACGGCCCCATAAGCTCAACGACACTAGCGTCAGCCAGAGTATTTTCAGTTTGATAATTTTTTAAGGCTTGAAGGCGTCCTGCTCTAGTGTCGGCCGCACTCCATATGGCGGTGGCGGCTCTGCACCTTTCATAGCGTATGCGTCGCGCTTCGGGACTTAGCTTACTCGGCTCATATCGAGGCGCAGAAAGGTCTAATGGCAGCCTCTCAATTTGGGCGGCGTCAAAGTATTTAGATACATCTTTGTGTGCTTCCATATGACTTGGTTTATCGTTGCTGGACTCTAAATCGCTTTTTACTGCAGCTTGGGAGTATGTTTTAAAACGAACGGTATTAGTGCTTCTAATATGTCTGGTAAGTGTGGTGCAAACTTCATCGACGAGTTGGAGATAAGGGTCGTAGCAGCCCTGGAGTTTGTGACTGGGTGTAGATTGTCACTGTATTGATCATGGTGGAGGATCAACGTAGCTGGGACGTTGAGTTCCGCTAACTCCTTGTCATCCATGCCCAATGCGGTTTGGTAGCGTGTTTTTTGTAAATGACTACCAGATGCCTCCATAGCTGCGAGGAAGTCGTTAATGTCGGTGGTAAAAAATTGATCTCGCTTTTCAGAAGTGTTTCGTGAGAGATAAGCGCTCCACAGATCAGTGCGGGCTAGGTCCTCCATAGACCTAATTGGCACCTCGTTGACGTGTTTCCTCGTCGTTAGCTTTTTGTTCGCTAGATATTTGAAAAAATAGTCTTCAGATAATCGAGCTGCTGCGTAAGGTCCACCGGTAAGAGGGGCGATGACGAGCGCAGCAATGTCCTCAGGGTAGCGCGAAGCCAGAATAAGATTGGAGCGCGCGCCAGAAGACATGCCATACAAAGCGCTGGGTGCCACCCCTAGACGGTCGATTAAGATATGCAAGTCTTCACCTTCCTCGATCATTTGCGGCTCACGACCGAAGTTAATTTCGGACATACCCAGGTTCCGGCGGTCATAAATTATCACTTTCAATTCCGGTGATGCGGCAGCAACGTTTCTAGCGAAGCCCCCGAAGCCGTTCGTATCGCCATTTCCGCCAGGCGTGATGATTAGAGGGATTGTCCCGTTTGGGTTATAGATCTCTACGTGCAGCGTAACGGCGCGCTCGGGCCTCAGATCGACCGCGTGTGCTTCCATCTCCACGTTCTCCGCTCCGGGGACTGGTTGCGCTTTAAAATACACGGGGAAGTAGGAGTTGTTGGCGGCGCCGCGAAACAAGGTAACGTCGATCTCATCGTTCTGGACATCGATTACCTCATCCTCGGCTACTGCATAGCTGCCTTGGAGAGATAATACTGCAGCAACGATCGATAACCATAATCGACTAAACAGTGGCTCGAGCTTGCTCATGGCGCCTCCTAAGCGGAAACCAAAGAAAATGACCGACCTTGGGCGGCGCGTCAACAGGAGAACCTGCTCATGCGCCAATCAAACTTCGGCCTTGAATCAGCGTCGCTTCCCTATCTTTAATGTACACCCGAAATCTTGGGCAGCTTGGTCCACGAGGAAAGAGAGCTTATTCGAGCGAGCGCCAAGAAAAACCGGCCAACCATGTGAGGCTTCTTTTGGGGTCATAGAATAGCGTCGAGCCAAGGCCGCGGATTTAATTTTCACGGGGCGGCTTTGGGTAGACCCCATTGGAGGTGGCTACACCTTCTATGGCTGTAAATACGCCATCTTCTGCCCGGAAGACTTTGTGCGTATCGATAACGGCCATTGGTGAGATCCCGCCCAGGATGTGTGGATAAAGTTCGTCATCATTTCCGTCAAAATCCGCGGGCTTATCCCCGACCGGAGCGGTTCCCTCAAAAACCGTTACAACACCGCTTATCTTTAAGCTATCTACCGTCATTCGAAGACACAACCAGTCTCCGGGAACGTCTTTATAGAAGTGATTCGCTACGGTTAATAGTTTCTCAGGATTCGCAGTTCCATGCGTGAAACCATCTTGTTTGTAGGTAGGCGGGTAATATACCTGGTCCTCACTGCTAGATGCTTCTTCCCACAGATTCTTTTGAACAAGATGAAAAACATAGGGGTGCCTATTCTTCACCTCGGCATCAGCCGCCATGATCGTTGCGCAAGGTGAAGAGCTAAAAGCTAAAGCCAAAAAAAGGGGCAATAATTTTTTTAGATACATGTCTAACCATACCTCTCTTGTCTAAGCATCATCGATGTTAGTTCTTAGCAGTCAAGGTAACAGATGAATTTTCTTTTTTGCATAGGCATTGGATACATACTCACACCGTCGAAGATGCTCCCAATTAGAAAAGGGCGCAGTGTCAGCCATTTATTAATACCTTGCAGCTATCTTTGACAGAGACCACTCCTGGGCAGGAGGCAAGAGGAGATCCCCGGTGAATGGGGCCGGTGATCTGAGGATTATCACTGGGTCCGACGGGGACACCTCAAACTTTTACGGATAAAAGAAAAAAGCTTCTAGGGTGTTTCTTATCATGTTTTTTACGCCTAGGGTTGTTCTTGCCTAAGCCCCATTAAGTAATGGGATACGAACCATTCCTTACCCTCATTGCATGCGAAGAGTTCCTCGCAAGCTAAAAAGAATAACTGCCATCTAACAAACCACTGTTTTGGATTGGGGTAATGCCTCGCAAAAATATTTAAAATAGTGTTTCTATTTCTATAGTGATTTTGAAGCCAAAGATTGCAAGTCTTGGCATAGTGCGAACCATTTATTTTCCATTTTTGTTCAACTACAAAATCGTCATCAAAGTAAGAGAAAATGTCGTGTGAAGGCATTAGACCTGACGTAAAAAAGTATTTGCTCATCCAGTCTGACGGGCCTCTTACCTCATAGGGGTAAGGATGATCACGATGGGTGAAAATATGCACAAACATCTTTCCATCGCTCAGCAGGTGGTTGCGGAGTTTTTTGAGTAATGTTCCATAATTCCGCATATGTTCAAACATTTCGACAGAAATAATCCTGTGGAAGGATCCCTCTAAAGAAAGATCATTCATATCTTGTTTGATTGCTTGAACATTTTCCAAAGATCTCGCTTGAGCAGTGTTTTTGATGAATTCAATTTGATCGTTGGAATTAGATACAGCGACAAAATTTGAATTTGGGAATTTTGCAGCAGCAAAAAGAGTGAAGCTTCCCCAGCCACAACCTAAATCTAGAACCCGCTGATGATTTTGGATGCCAAGTCGCTCTACATATAGTTTGAGCATATTCTCTTCAGCAGCATCAAGAGAAGCTGTTTTGTCATCGAACCAGCCACTGGAATACTTCAGGTGAGACCCCATAATTTCGCGAAAAAAAGATGGTGGTACCTCATAGTGTTGCTCATTAGCTTGCTGGGTACTTAAAGCGATCGGGCTTGATTTTAACTCCTCAATAAAAGCAGCTTTCTTTGATTTCCGCTCTTCAGGACAGATAGGGATCTCTAATCGGCGTTGCTGGATTATTTTTTTGATGGCCATCCTAAGAATCGGTTCAGGAACTACGCCAAGCTCGGTTAATTTGATTGCTAAATTGAGCATGAATAATGAATACCTCTGTTGCTTACCTCTGTGAACGGCCTGATAGGCACGAGAGTAAAATGGCGGAGCGGACAGGATTGGAACCTGGAAAGTGCCCTTCTATAGCAGTCCATAGGAACCTAAGTGATTGATTTATAGAGGGTCCGCAGCGCGAGATTTTATCCTGTTTTCCTAAATTGGGCTAAGCCAAAAACCACCACCGTAGTGGGGGAAAACCCCGGGGGATAAATTCGCAGACAAGAGCTATCGAATCTAAGACTTTATTCACCGATTTCGCTAAGTTTAAGTTCTGGCCTGGGCATGGGAAGAGCAACTGCCCGGAACCTGGCGATCTGTTCCTCCACCAGAGCCAATCACCTAAGATTTCTGGCGCGACGCTTCTTCAAAGCCGTAATATTCGCGTACTGCTTTAAACTTGGATATTCCCGGTTCAAAGGCCTCCAATAACACGCCGTCCGGGGCTTCAAGCATGAAATAGCCACCACTGTTCGCTTGGCGACCGAAGCGACGAATGGGATTGGGTAAGTTCAACCCTTCGTTTTGCATGCGAGTGTAGAGTTCGTCCAGACCCACAACCTGCATCCCTAGGTGGTGCACGGCATTCTTGCTCAAGGCTTTGGGTGGTTGTTCATAGAAGTGGAGCGCACCGAGCCCGATTTTCATAAACACGTTGCGGGCACCTGCTGTTTCCCCATCGTAGATGACTTTCGCGTCAAACCAGTATTCGTAGAATTCGATGGATGCATTGAGATCTGACGCGAATAAATGAACGTGTTGCAGATGGAATCGATGCTCGGTATCGGCATAGGGATATATCCAATCCGGTCTGGCTTCGTCCACGACAGTTTCCCTTTATTGGTGGAACAACTACTGGCCTATCAGCATAGAGAAAAAAGTATCATATAGTTTGATTTGGATTCCAATCGACGAACGAGCGCCTCGGGCCGGAAACCGTCCTCTGGCGATGATATTGCAGGATCTTCAACGCGCATTGCTAATATGTACGAATGCTAGGAGACCCAATCTGACAAGGCGGGGGTGCCCCTGGGGTGGGGTCGGTGATCGGGGGATTTAGATTGGGCCGCGCAGAAAAACGTAAAAATCTCACCGATCGCAGCAAAAACTCTTTAGCGGGTTTTGTTGGCGGTAAAACCCGAAATTATTCGTAAGGTGTTGATAAATATTGATAAATGGCGGAGCGGACGGGATTCGAACCCGCGACCCCCGGCGTGACAGGCCGGTATTCTAACCAGCTGAACTACCGCTCCGCAGCGACTTCAGCATTCACGCAGGTGCGCAAACGCTTCGGACTTGGTGGGTGTTGCAGGGGTCGAACCTGCGACCTACGCCTTGTAAGGGCGCCGCTCTACCAACTGAGCTAAACACCCAAAAATCAGTACTCTGGCAAGGCCGCGTATAGTACCTGCTCGTGCCTGCCTGTCAAACCATCTGTGGTGGTTCGTGTAAAAATTTCCCGACTTCCGTCGCCATTTTTCAGGTTTGGCGCACCTTTGAGGTGATTGGCTAAGCGTGCACTTTTAGTGGTTGTTGCGGTACTCTCAGGGTCATCGAGTGAAGACTTGCAGATAGCTGTAGGTTCGACTGGGGGCGCTTATGAGATTCGGCAAAGTCATTATGCTGGTTTTATTGATCTGGCTCGCACCTTCTGCGTGGCTGCCGTTGTTTGGGTACATGTACGAGGTGCCCTATACGCTCATTGAAATTGATGTTGCGACGGCTAACTGGCGCCTACACAGTATTCGCTCTGCAGCATTTATGACGGTTTCCTACTTCATAATCAGTTATTTACGTCACCAGCGCCCCTTATCATCGGTTTTACCCATCCTAGTCTTCGGCTATTGGCTGGTCGTTTTTCGGGTGGCGTTTTTACTCATCTACTCCAACCCCTGGACCGAGTGGATCCTGGTATTCGCATTTTTCGTTATTAACTTTTTTCTGACCATCGAGCACCTGCGGGACTCAAACAGGATCTTCAAAGATTCTTGGTAACAATGTGTCGTCTGTTGCAATACCCTTAGTCGGAATGACGGGCGTGACACGCCTCTCTTAGCAGCGTTACCGCGTTGCTGATTTGCATTTTTGCCAAGCGAGCCAGCACGCAGTCGGCGGCGGCTTGGTTCAAAGGTGGTTGCTCTGGCCGAGCTTGAAGATCCAACGTATCACTGAATATTTTTGCAGCGAACGGCATCGTTGCGCCGTCTTCATCGCTGCGCATTATCACGATCCGGCGGCCGTCTAGGTCGAGGGTGTCGAGTTCGGCTTCGATATTGTCCAAGTCAATGCCGTGTGCGCGTAATTGCTCAGTTACTTTGCTACCAAGTTCGCCGCTGATCGATTCAATGGTTTCAAATTTTTTGACTATGACTTTCGGAGTTGCGCCTGCATCCTGCTCGTCAGCATTCGCTGATATCGAGCACAGTAAAAGTAGCCCGAATACACAGCCGTTCGTTAGATAACCCATAGCTTTTAGCATCGTATTTTTCTCTTTTCATAGTTAGGCTGTGGCACCGCAAAAGTGCTTTCTGAATTGAGGTGCGTTTGCCGGAAACATTCACTATGGCAGAAACTATGGCGTTATTCCCCTTTCACTTGGCAATCCCGGTCACTGACCTAGCCGCCGCTGAACATTTTTATGTTCAAGTCCTCGGCTGTGCCACCGGCCGTCGCAGTGACCAGTGGATCGACTTGAATTTATTCGGGCATCAGCTGGTATGCCATACGGTGGCGGCCAATACATCGAATCAGCCCCGTGGCGATAATCCGGTGGACGGCCATGATGTCCCAGTTCCCCATTTTGGCGTGGTTTTGGACATGCCTACATGGGCGGATTTGCGTGACCGATTGATCGCCCACGACGTGCATTTTGTGATCGAACCCTATATCCGTTTTGCCGGTGAGGTAGGCGAGCAGGCCACAATGTTCTTATACGATCCCAGTGGCAACGCTTTGGAGTTCAAAGGCTTTGCCGATATAGAGGGCGAGTTATTCAAATCATGATAGGGTTAAAGGAGTGCTCTCACCGCTGCACAAAATTCAGTGGTGGAAGCTGTTCCACCCTGATCGCGTGGCAGTATGCGGCCCTCTGAATAGACCGAACCTAATGCTTGGCGCAGTCTTAGTGCCGCTTCTTGCATATCCAAATAGTCGAGCATCATGGCCGCAGATAACATGGTCGCGGTGGGATTGATGATGTTTTGGCCGGCAATATCTGGAGCTGTACCGTGGGCCGATTCAAAATAAGCGTAGTCTGTCCCGTAACAGCCTGATGCCGCCAGGCCCAGACCGCCAATCATGCCTGCTGCGCCGTCAGATAAAATATCCCCGTATAGGTTGGGGGTTACGACCACATCTAAATCTTCAGGGTGAGCGATCATGCGGCATAAAAAATCGTCCACAATAAAATGCTCAAAGTCGATATCCGGATAATCCTCGGCAACTTTTTTTGCTGTATCTAAGAACAAACCATCTGCGGTACTAAGCATATTGTACTTGCAGGTCACTGTGACTTTACGCTTCTGTCCGCGCTGTCGGGCCAGCTCGAAACCATGGCGAATCACCCGTTCACTGCCACGTTCGGTAATCGTCTTAATGGCGTATTTGCCGGGTCCTAAATCTGCCAAATTGGCCCGGGCATGACGTGAATAGTAGTTAAGCGCTGCCAAGTCTTCGAGATCGCCTTCAAGTCCAAGATAAAGGTCCTCGAGGTTTTCGCGCACAATCACAAAGTCAATATTTTCTGGGTTGGCCATTGGGCTGGCGTAACCGGGCAGCCATCGGCTTGGACGAACGTTGGCAAAGGTCTGTTTACCCCAGCGCAAATAGAATAAAGCGGCTGTGCTGTTGCCGCTGGTTGAACCAAAAAAGGTCGCATCCGCCGCGTCGATGGCTTGTTTGCTTTGCTCGGGGAATAGACTGCCCGTGGTGCTTTTGGCATCGGCGCCGACAGCAGGGTAGTGGAAGTCGATCCCTAGCTGCATGTCTTCGATGATTTCGATGGTCGGTTGCATCACCTCTGGTGATGCGTCATCGCCTAAAAATGCACAGACTTGTTTATTGCTCAAAACTTCTCCCCCTAATGTATTGCGCTATGGACCATTAAGCGCCGCTACTCGACTGTAGCTTATTTTGTGTTGCGAGGGATTTTTCATTACTGTTGAAGACTGCTTAAAAGTGCTGGGGAGGTGCTATGAGCCACGCGCATATTTCCGTAGACAACCAAATAGGCCCGGTTGGGGCAGTGGTTTCTGGTGTTGATTTGTCGCAGCCACTCGCTAGGGAGGTTATTCAGGAGATCCACAGCGCATGGTTGCAGCATCATGTATTGTTTTTCCGCGATCAGGATTTATCGCCTACTGCTCAAGCACGCTTTGCCAGTTACTTTGGCGAGCTTGATCAGTACCCGTTTATGCAGCCAGTAGACGAAAGCGCCTTCGTGATTCCAATTATCAAAGAGGCTGATGCCACGATGAATTTCGGTGGTGACTGGCATACAGATACTTCTTATAAAGCGTATCCGCCTAAGGCAACATTACTGTACGCAGTTGAGGTGCCCCAAGAGGGCGGGGACACTCTATTTGCAGATGCGACAGCTGCCTACGCAGCACTCAGTCCGGCGATGCGCGCGGCGCTTGAAAGCTGGCAAGGTATTTACTCGCCGAAGTTAGTCCACGGCCAAAGCGGTGACTATAAGTCGGTGGCGGCAAAACAGAATCTTGGTGACGCCTATGGCGGTGATGCGGAATTTGCCGAGTCGGAAGTAGAGCATCCGCTGATCCGCACACATGAAGAGACAGGGAACAAAAGCATCTATTGCAGTAAGCCCCACACCATCAACATTAAAGGCTGGACCAGAGACGAAAGTCTGGCCATTTTTCGGTTTCTAACCAAGCATTTAACCAAGGATGAGTTTGTAACGCGTTTCAAGTGGCAGCCGGGTAGCTTGGCTATGTGGGACAACCGCTGCATGTTCCATAACGCACTGAATGACTATCAGGGCCATCGGCGGCATATGCACCGCGTCATCGTTAAAGGCGAGCGCCCGCAGTAGCAGTTGAGCCCAGCCACTTGAGTGAGCCTGGGTACGGTAGACCCAAGCTATGCGGACAGCAGCGCCGCGGCGCTGGCGAAGAGCTGCAACCCGGTGTCAGCGTGGATCCAGACGAAGAAAATAGCGCGGTGGAAAACCGGTCAGGAAGCGAAAGCTCAGCGGCAGAGGAGAACTGCTGTTCACGTTAGCGTGCTCCTCATCGCCTACTGCCACGGCCTTAAAGTCCGAGCGTTTACCGTCGATGGTGACG
>Ga0163109_10001803_pt1 | contig 16863 bp, 9 predicted proteins | sample CRUFie1St13metaG_FD_108704 | JGI IMG/M metagenome (GOLD analysis project Ga0163109, IMG submission 108704) | Marine microbial communities from the Costa Rica Dome - CRUD Field 142mm St13 metaG | ecosystem: Environmental > Aquatic > Marine > Oceanic > Photic zone | place: Costa Rica: the Eastern... | reverse complement strand
GGACCTAGTCAGGTGGATACCTTCGATCCAAAGCCCAAGCTCAATGCTCTTCATAAGAGCGAGAGCAAGCGTACTGGAACCCTTGAACAGGGTTTCAAATTCTTTGTCGGTAGTCCCTACGGCTCCCGAAAAGTTGGAGAATCTGGACTTGATATGAGTGACCAATGGAAGCACCTACCAGAAGTTGCTGACGAACTTTGTAACTACCGGGGTTGCTTTGCTGAGTCTCTTAATCACCCAGAGGCCCTTTTTCACATGAACACAGGTAGTCGACTGGGGGGAGACCCGGCCCTTGGTGCTTGGGTCAACTACGGTTTGGGTTCTGTTAATGAGAATCTTCCCGGTTATGTTGTGATGACTGAACTGGCTTTACCCCAAGGTGGTTCACGCAACTGGTCCAACGGCTTTCTTCCTGGAAGGTACCAAGGGACACGTCTAAGACCTGAAGGCTCGCCTATTCTCGACTTGAATTCACCTTCGCACAAGAGTCGAACACATCAACGACAGACACTCGATGAACTTGCTTTCCTGAACAAGCGTCACATGGCTCTTCATCCACAACATGCGGAGCTGGAGGCCCGAATGCAAAGCTACGAACTAGCATACCGAATGCAGATGGAGGTCCCTGGGGTCATCGACATTGAAGGGGAGTCTGAGAGGACAAAGGACGCCTACGGACTAAATCGAAAGGAGACGGCTGGGTTTGGGAAACAGTGCTTGATGGCGCGTCGTTTAGTTCAGAAGGGTGTGCGTTTCGTACAAATCTTTTCAGGAGGTTGGGACAGTCATGATTATCTTGAGCGGGCACATGCTGCTCGTATTAAAAGTGTAGATCAACCCATGACTGCACTTATTAAGGATCTCAAAGATCGTGGAATGCTTGATGATACACTTGTTCTTTGGCTGGGTGAGTTTGGTAGAACACCTGACAATAACCGCAGAGGTGGAGTCTATGCTATAGGTAGAGGACACAACAACAAAGCCATGACTATTCTGATGGCTGGAGGAGGTGTTAAGAAGGGGACCATTGTAGGTTCAACTGATGAGCTTGGTGCTCAGGCTGAGGAGGTCGCTCACCCAATCCGTGATTTTCATGTCACTCTCTTACATCTTCTCGGACTAGATGACAACAATCTCACCTTTTTTCATGGTGGTAGGTACAAGCAGCTCAGTCAGTTTGGAGGAGAAGTCATCAAGGACTTAATTGCATGATTACAAAAACCCTAAGTCGTCGTACTCTCCTTCGGGGTACAGGTGGTGCAATGGTTGCCCTTCCTCATTTGAACCTAATGGCTGATAAGCCAAATGGCTCTGATGTCCCCAAGCGTATGGTTTGTGTCGGAACTAACTTTGGATTCGTTCCAAAGTTATTTTTCCCTCAAAAAACCGGGCGAAATTATGACGCTCCAGAGTTGATACAGCAACTTGAACAACATCGTGAGAATTTTACCATATTTTCTGGTTTAGATCATGGATCTGAGGGGGTAGGTGGACACCAGGGTGTACACGCTTTTCTATCAGGAGTTTTGTCCAAGAATTCTCGTGGTCTTACCGAAAAAAATATAACAGTTGATCAGAAAGCTGCCGCCCATGTCGGATCGGCAACTCGTTACCCTTCTATGCAAATAACTTCGGGTAGCGGAGGAGGGAGTATTCTTTCATGGAATTCTGCTGGAGTTGCTATCCCTCCAATCCGTGATTTAAACCTGCTCTTTTCGATGCTATTCCAGCCCACTCCAAAGGGTGATCTGAGTATGCTCAGAAAGCTAAATAAGCAAAACATCAGCATCCTTGATCTTGTTCAGTCTGATGTTAATTTTTTACACAAAAGAATAGGGCAAGAAGACCGCGAGAAACTTGATCAGTATTTTACCTCATTACGGTCCTTAGAGAAGCGTCTTTCACAATCGGCTGCCTGGTTAGATCGACCAAAACCTAGCGTCAGTTATGAACTTCCTGTTGGACCCAATGAAATGGAATTCGTCGATCGTGTTCCTTTATACTACGATTTAATTACCCTAGCCTTACAAACTGATTCCACTCGAGTGATCACCCTTGAGTTTTCTGATTTGGGACCAAACTCAGGTGGGTTTCCCCTATCCCGAGGTTATCATCAATTAACTCACCACGGTAAAGTGGAGAGTTATATCAAGGAACTCTCTATCATAGAGAGGTTTCATACTAAGCAGTTTGGTAGATTCCTTGATAAGCTCTCCGATGTAAAGGAACCCAACGGTCAGAGTCTCCTCAGTAATACCATGGCATTACTTGGTAGCGGTATGGGAAATGCGAGTTCACACAGTAATAAAAATCTTCCTCTTTTGCTTGCTGGTGGTGGTTTCAAACATGGCAATCATCTCAGTTTTGAGTCAGGCAAGACACCTGCTTCCAATTTGTTTGTATCAATGCTTCAAAAATTCGGTTTAGAGACTGATACATTCAACCGCTCCACCGGTACCTTAAGCGGACTTGATTTTGGATGAAGTACAGTAGTGTTTTTTTACGAGCCCTTGTTTTCTTTTCAGTTGTTCTTACTGGTTTAAGGGCAGATTTCCCTCCTGCAGTCACTGCTTTCGTTTCAAATTACTGCATCCAGTGCCATGACTCTGACAGCGAAAAGGGTGATCGTAACTTCGAGCCCTTACTAGCCAACCCTCTACCTAGGGAACACTTTGAAACGCTCAAGGAAGTCCTTGATCAACTCAATCTTGGTGAAATGCCACCGCTAAAAAAAAACGTGGCTCAACCTAGTGATGATGAGCGTCGTCAGATGGTCGGTGTCATCAGTACCTATCTGAATCAAGTACAAGCCGATAAAGTCCCTGATGCCACTGTGATGCGCCGACTCACGCGCTATGAGTACAACTACGCTATGCGCGACTTACTTGGTGTCGATACAATTGCTGCTGATGCTACGAGACTTTTCCCAGCAGATGCCAATGCTCATGGTTTTCCAAATTACGGCCCTGTGCAGGCGCTTTCAGATGTTCAGCTTCAACATTACATCAGTGCTGCCCGCACTTACCTTGATCGAGCTTTGTTTTTTGGAGAAAAACAACCCGAAATCCAAAAGTTCCTCTTCAAACCCAAAGACCTCAATTACGAAAAGAAAAATGTTGGTACTGTGCGTTATCGGGTGATATCAGCAGATGGAAAACATCTTGATATTGGTCACGGAAAACCCAATGACAGTGGTCCCACCTACCCCAAACGTTTTGCAGCAAAGGGAGTTCCTCGAGATGGCTTTTATCGTGTAAGCGTAAAGGCAACCGCAGTAGGACGTGAGCACCCCTATTCCCCAGAATTAATTCCAGCTGACCTCTCGCATCCATTGCAAATGGGATTATGGCAAGTTCCTGATTCATCTTATTTGTCCAAACGAACTGCAGAAGGTCGTGTTTTGGTTAAGGTTTTTGACTTAGCTGATAACAACCCTCAGTATTACGAAGCCACCACATGGATGCCTGCAGGTGCGATTCCATTTGTTCATTGGATTAACGGTATTGGCTCCACAAAAGGGCCATTACAGAAAATTATTCAGCGCTACTATCCTGAAGCCAAACGTAAGACACCCTACGAAGTCGATCGACTCAAACAAGCGGGTTTACCAGTTCCCAAGGACGCCTTAGTACAAAAGATTTGGATTTCTGACCTTTACAAAGGACCGCGCGTGAGGGTCCATGAGATTCGTCTTGAAGGTCCTCTGTTCAAACAGTGGCCACCTGAGAGCCACCGGCTAATTGTCGGTAACGAGACCGATATCAACCGAGTGGATCTACAGCAGGTAATTCTTGAGTTTGCGCGCAAGGCTTTTCGCCGCAGTGTCAACGTTTCAGAAATATCTCAATACTATGATTACATCAAAAGCCAAACGGCTTCTGGTATTGCTTTAGATGAGGCATTTAAGCAGGCGCTTACAGCCATTCTCACTTCACCTCTTTTTCTCTTTCTCGATGAGGGTGGTGCGATGGATGAGAAGTTACTTGATGACTTTCAGCTAGCAACTAGGCTTTCCTTCGCTTTTTGGTGTTCAACTCCGGATGAGCAATTGCTGAAACTTGCATCTCAAGGCTTATTGAATGAGCCCAAAACCTTAATGGCTGAAACCGAGCGATTATTACGAGATTCTCGCTCAGAAGCTTTTGTACAGCATTTTGCTGATTCCTGGTTGCGGCTAGACAAAATTGGTTCCATGCCACCTGGCACAAAGCAATTTCCCTCCTATTTCCGAGATCGCTTAGATAGTGCGATGAAGAACGAAACTTATCACTTCGTTAGTCATCTGCTAAAGCAGAACCGTCCCATCACGGAATTCATTGACGCTGATTACAGTTTTCTCAACGGAGCTCTTGCCCGTCATTATGGAGTATCCGGTGTCGTAGGAGAAACATTTATCAAGACACAGTTTTCTCCCGACTCCAGGCGCGGAGGATTACTAGGCCAAGCGAGTGTACTGACTGCCACAGCAAATGGTGTAGAAACCTCTCCTGTTACCCGCGGAGTATGGGTGCTGGAAAGCCTGCTTGGCACGCCTCCTTCCCCGCCGCCTCCAGACGTGCCTCCAATTGAGCCTGACACTCGCGGTGCAGTGACTGTTCGTGAGCAACTAGCTAAGCACCGTCATGTCACAGCTTGTGCTGATTGCCATGCGAAGATCGATCCTTGGGGCTTCGCGCTTGAATTTTATGATCCCATTGGTGGTTTGCGGGTCCATTACCCCGCCAACAAGGATCGTGGAACAGGGAAGGGTCCACGGGTGGATGGATCAGGTCAACTACCTTCTGGAGAACAGGTTCTAAATGAGCGGGATCTTCGAAGATTAATTGCTTCTCGCAAAAAGCAACTGACGCGAAATCTTACCCACAAACTCCTCTTGCACGCAACTGGACGCGAACCAGATTACCGTGATCACCTAATCTTGAATCAAATCGTAGATCATTCAATAGAAGGTAGCAATGGTTTTAGAGACTTGGTTCACGCTGTAGTTGGAAGCGAACTTTTTTCTCGAAGGTAGATCACTTACCAATGCACAAGCTTTCCTCCCTCCTTGTCTTTCTATCGACTGCTCTCTACGGAGAATGGAAAAAGCACATCGTTGTAGAAGCAGAACGAGGGATGGTGAACTCCGCTGTTTCAGCGGATTGGAATGGCGATGGAATCCGTGACGTCATAGCGTCATTCGATGGCAAAGTCGTACTCCTTATAGCGCCAAATTGGACCGCGCACGTTCTACATGAATTCCGTCCCGGTTTTTCCCGCAACAAGCCTCGCAGTTCTTGTATCCACAGTTGCCTTATGGATGTCGATGGGGACGGCGATCAAGATTTCATCGGCTCCAACAACACGGTGTTTTGGTTGGAATGTCCGGGTCAACCACTTTCAAATACTTGGAAATACCGAACTGTTGATGATGAAATACTCGGGACGCACTGTCTGATCACCGGTGATGTAAACCTAGACGGTAGGCTCGACCTTATTGCCAATTCTGGTCGCACTGCTAGACAGACTTCCATTCCCAACTCTCTCACTTGGTTGGAAGTGCCGAAAAATCCGTATTCAGCAGAGAAATGGATACGTCATGTTTTTGCCAAAGGCGATGCTCCTGGAGGTTCTCACTATACTGGTTTTGGGGATGTCAATGGCGACGGTTTACCTGATATCAGTTGCGCTGCCAAAGGTGGCGAAAAGTTTCCTGATGGCCAATGGTTTGCATGGTGGGAGCAACCCAAAGATGGCAACCTGCCCTGGAAAAAACATCTTTTAGCCGACAACCAACCTGGTGCCACCAATATTCTTCCTGCGGATCTTGATGCCGATGGGCATGTTGATTACTTCGCTACACGCGGGCATGGTCAAGGTGCTCTTTGGTTCAAGGGACCTGAATTCGAGCAAATCGAGATTGATCCAGATATTCTCGTACCGCACTCACTTGATCTCGCTGACATAGATAATGACGGTGATCTTGATGCCGTCACTTGTAGTAAGGACCCCGTGGATGTTGCAGCTTGGTACGAGAACCATGGGGACGGTCGCTTCACTAAAAATATTATTGGTCGTCAGCAGGGTTCCTATGACACTCGCGCCATCGATATGGATGGTGACGGAGACCAGGATGTCTTAATCGCGGGGCACACCAGCAATAACGTAGCTTGGTATGAGAATTCTCTCATAACTCACAAATCTTCCTCGGTTCCCAATAGCTTCTTCGGGAATTGGGCCTTAAAACAACCTGACGGTTCGGCTGCTTGGCTGAGGCTTTTTGATTCAGAAGGAAAGCTGAAGGGGGAGTACTGGGCTGTAGGTGGAGGTCGACAGCTTCTAGACATTTCAATAGAAGAAAATACCCTAAGTTTCTCTCGAAAAATTCGTATTGGTAAGCCTGAATTTGACGGAGGTCCTCCTTCTGGTGACCGAGTATCTGTGCGCTACTCCGCGAATGTGGATGGGGACATCCTTAAGCTTTCAATGTTTCCAATGGTTAGCGGAGAACTTTCTGCGTTACTAATGTTTTCTGGAAAGCGTATCCCTCCGCTTCCGCCCAAACCCGACTTGAGTACAATAGAGTTTGGTAAACCTATAGAACTATTCAACGGTCGTAACTTGGACGGTTGGAGACTCACAAATCCCAAACAGGTCAATGGCTGGAATGCTGTAAACGGTGAACTCGTCAATGTTACCGAGAAACTCGACTTCTCGGCCTACTCAAAGTACGGCAATCTTCGCACAGATAGGGATTTCACTGATTTCAATCTCAAGATTGAGTTCAAAGTCCCAACCGGGGGTAATAGTGGGATTTATCTGCGAGGTATGTACGAGGTACAGGTTCTGGATCGTGATAGCCGTATGCAGGGGATTCAGGGAGTTGGTGCCATCTTTGGGCGTATCTTACCTACCGAAAATGCTGGTAAGCTGGGTGGGCAGTGGAACAGCTATGATATCACTCTCGTAGATCGTCATGTAACCGTGATTCTAAATGGTAGGAAGGTCATCAATAATCAACCCATACCTGGTTGTACCAACGGAGCCCTACATTCTGATGAAACTCTACCAGGGCCTCTCTATCTTCAAGGCGACCACACCTCTGTTAGTTATCGCAATATCGTCCTCACACCTGTTTTAACAAGCATTCCAAGCGTTGGTGAATGGCCGCAAGCTGCAGGTCCTACAGGCAATTTCATTACTCAGGGCAACGCGCCCAAGCAATTTAGCGGAGCAACTGGTAACAATGTAAAATGGCGTGTGCCCCTGCCTAACACTGGTCAGAGTGCCGCCATCATATCAGGCGGACGCATCTTTGTTACCTCTCACGAGCCAATCACCCAAGACACTCAGACTGGCGCAGCCATTCTTGGACTCTGCTTTGATGCTGAGACTGGTGAGGAATTATGGCGTAGAACCATTCCGGGCACCCGGGAAACTGATCTCTCCAGCCTGTTCAACGACAACACTGCGTACTCGCCAGTGGCCGATGGCAAGCGGGTCATATTCATAAACGTTGGCGGCACAATCAAATGCTTTGACTATAATGGTAAAGAGATCTGGTCGCATGTTTGGACCCCCTTCGGACGCCATCACGCTCGTGCCCACGAACCCATCCTTCACGATGGCAAAGTTATCCTCCTCCACGCGCCCACCTACGACTTGCCCGTGGAAGCCACCACAAAGGCCGGTTCCAAAAAGTACGGTCGCGCAAAACCCTACTGGACCCACCTGCGCGCCTACGAAATTGCCACCGGTAAGCTCGCCTGGCAAGCTGGTCCAGGCACTAGTGTCCACGCCCTCTCTATGCTAGGTAAGCTTACCGGAGACCGCGCCGCCATCCTAACTGGCCGAGGTGGAGGCCACCAACCTCCAGAGGAACCTTATGGCCTTTCCCTCGTTGACGCATCTAATGGCCAATCGATCTGGAACACTGCCATAGATAAGTTTCCCTGTCATCAGAATACCACCTTCAAGAAGGATACCGCCTACTACTTTGCCAATGGGCGGCACGGTGCGCTCGATCTTACTACCGGTAAGCCCAAACGTGAACATTCTCTCATAGAAGACGTCACGGTAACCCGATGGAAGGATGGCAAATACATCACACTCGAAAAACAAATCCTTCCTACAGGACCTAAGGCTAAAAAATCTTTTACCTACTTTACCAACATCGTAGTTGGAGATTATCATTACTTTCGCTCCTTCAGCGGCTTTCTAATCGGTCGTATCCAGCTTTCTACAGGCAAGGTTGAATATCTACAGGTCCCCGTACAAATTGTTCGTAAAAAAGATCAACCCGACGAAACCCTTTGGTCAAAGCATTTACCCAATGACATGAAAACCGCTAATGGTTTCATGGCTACCCAGGACAAGCGTAATGCTGGCAATGGTTGGGGCCATGTGACTGCTGCTCCTCCCATTGTAGTCGGTAACTATATCTACTGGCCAACTATGGTGGGAATGGTTTACGTCATTGACTCGACCAGTAAGAATTTAGACGCATCTTCCATTGCTGGTTTAAGCGACCTTGGCCTCGCCGGGCAAACTTGGAGTCTTTCATCTCTCAGTTTCTCGGATGGAAAGCTCTATGCTCGAACACTCAAAGAATTGATTTGCTTCGAGAAGTGAAGTCACTCGAATTCAAAATACTATGAAACGTCCCCTAATTACGTATCTCCTGTTCACAAGTTTCATTGTGGAAGTCGTCGCTAAAGACAGACCCAATGTACTCTTTATAATGTCTGACGATCACACTGCCCAAGCGGTAGGCGCGTATGCTACGGTATTGAAATCTCTTAACCCGACTCCAACTCTGGATAGGTTGGCGGCAGAGGGGATGGTATTCGACAATGTGTTTTGTTCGAATTCCATTTGTACACCAAGTCGGGCGAGTATCATAACTGGGCAATACCCACACGTGAACGGAGTTACCGATCTGGGCGGGCGCGTTCTTCCCGCGAAGCAATCTCTGCCAATCCTTTTCCGCAAAGCAGGATACCAGACAGCTATGATAGGGAAGTGGCACCTTAAGGTGGAGCCAAATTTTGACTACTACAAGGTGTTGCCAGGGCAGGGTAAATATTTTGATACCGAGTTCCGTGTGCAGGGCGACAAGCCGTGGCCTAAGAACGTTGTCACTCACAAGGGCGAACATTCTTCCGACGCCATCACGGATTCAACCCTCCACTGGTTTAAGAACAATTACGACAAAGATAAACCTTTCTTCATCTGTCACCAGTTCAAGGCTCCACATGATTATTTTGAGAACGCACCACGCTATCAAAAGTATCTTGCTGATGTTAATATTCCCGAACCACCGACTCTATACGACGTACCGGATACATTCGGCTCAATTGCAACCCGAGGTCATCGCGATGAACTCTTGCCGCACATTGGAACTTCCATCGGGAAACGTAATCCTCGCCGTTCGTACGCTGTCGATCTTAAACAACGCTTTCCTGAGGAACTGCCATCAGACTATGACGTGGCCAAGCTTTCTGAACGAGAGACCACACGACTTGCCTACCAAGCCTATCTTCGTAAATACCTTCGTTGTGTAAAGGGGGTCGATGATAACCTAAATCGGCTCTTCGACTACCTCAAAACCGAGGGTCTCTACGATAATACAATCATCATCTACACTGGTGATCAAGGCTTCTGGCTCGGTGAAAACGACTATCAGGACAAACGTTGGGCGTACGATCCTTCAATGCGTATGCCCTTCATCCTTCGATATCCTAAAGCTGTTAAGGCAGGCACCCGTTCTGATGCAATCGTGGAGAATATTGATTTCCCTGCGCTTATGCTAGATTTCGCTGGTATTCCTGTGCCCAAAACCATGCAGGGTCGCTCATTCAAGAGCATTTGTGAAACTGGCAAGGAACCCAAGGGTTGGAAGAAAGCTGCATACTACCGATACTGGATGCACATGGCGCACCACGATAATCCTGGTGTCATGGCCATCCGTACCAAAACTCACAAGCTTGTTTATTACTACGGTTGTAATTACGATGGAGGTTACCAAACACCTCCCGGTTGGGAACTCTATGACCTTAAAAAGGACGCTACTGAAATAAACAATGTCTACGATGATCCAGGTTATTCTAAGGTTCGGGATCGCTTGAAGAAGCAGCTTGCTTCACTCCGCAAGACTGTTGGCGACGATGGAAGTCACTATCCCGAAGCCGAAAAGGTGGTTCAGGAATTTTGGGACTATGATGCCAGCGACCGAGAGAAAGCTATAAAAATCTCCAACGCATATTTGCAACGTCGTCTTTCTGAACTCGAAAAAGGAATTCGTAACCACCGTACGTATCTAGGGAAATAGTCGAATACATCAATTCCACCCTTCATAGTTTATTCATTTCTGCAGTATCGGACCGCTGTAAGCCTGTCCCTAGCGTGATCCAAAGTTATCTTTTCGCTCGTACCTCCGCTAAATCTTCACTCACGTGCTAGTTCAGATCATTGAGGTACTTGATGAACACATTAGTGTCATCGATTTTGCGATGTTCATCATCATTTGGATGGTGCAACTCATCATTTACCCATCTTTTGCTAGATTTGAAGATGATCACTTTGTTGATTGGCACAAAACCTATTGCCAGCGCATAGGTCTATTCGTTCTTCCATTAATGTTTGCGCAAATCATTCACTCTTCTGCATCTTGCTTCTTCGAAGGACTTGCCTACGATTGGCTTAAGTTGGCGGCCAACCTAGGTTCTTGGGTCATCACTTTTTCGATCTCTGCACCTCTTCATGGGAAACTTCAGGAAGGGAAAGACTATGAGTTGATAGCCAAGCTGGTGAAAACGAACTGGTTAAGAACATTTTTCTGGAGTTTAGTGTTCACAATTTCAATCTACCAATATTATCAATAATACCTCTGGTATCCCAAGGTGAACAAGCTAACTGTATCCGATTGTCATACCGCACTTCGTAAATCACAAGATGCTGTCCTTTTAGATGTTCGCACCTCTGCTGAATTTGAGTCCTACCACGCCCTTGGTGCAGTCAACCTACCAATTGGCTCGTTTTCTTCACAAGATTTAACCTACGACAAAAGTGCAGAAATATTTGTCATCTGCGAGTCTGGTGGGCGATCTCGAATGGCAGCAAAGGATTTGGCCAATGCAGGGTATACAAATGTCTCCGACGTTGAAGGAGGAACCCGTGAATGGGCAGCAGCAAAGCTACCGGTTACTGAAGGTAAGTCCATTATGTCCCTTGAGCGGCAGGTGCGAATTGCTGCTGGTGTAATGATTCTAACTGGTGTTGGTATTGGGCACTTCGTCCATCCTGTCGGTTATGGATTATCAGCCTTTGTCGGCGCGGGGCTTATTTTTGCCGGCATCACGGACACTTGCGGCTTGGGGATGCTAGTCGCCAAAATGCCTTGGAACCGTTAATTGTCCAACCATCCACCATAGACTGGATTTGGGAGCATGAACTTCTCTTGCCCCCAATCCAGGTCCTTATTGTCTGGGAAGTCGTTGGAGGCGTCACCAAACCAAGCTAGTATCTTAAGTTTACCATGTTGAGACATTCTCTTGCTACCTTCAAAAACCTCCTTGCGGCGAAGAGTCTTTTTGTCGGCTCTTTCCTTACGAAGAAGAAATACATCGTCTTTTCCGAGTAGCCCGTGTGCACTCAGATTTTGGCGCGTTGGTTCAGTATTGCTCGCATAGCGGTTGCTTATGAAGATTATGCGACCACCGGGAATCTTTCGCAATTTCTCAATAAATGTCTTAACCCCTGGTATCGGGGTGGCTGCCCTACGATTGACCCATTCAGACCAAGCCTGTTGACTATGGGTCTCTCCCTTGGCATTCAATTCCACTTGATACTGTGCATTGTTTAGAACGGTCTCATCAATATCCATAACGATAGCCCACGAGGTATTGGCAACTTCGGCTAGTGGCAGTACCTTTTCTTCTGCTGCTGAATAAACCTGTTCGCAAACGGCTTGGTACTCGCTCGATTTTGTGATCCATAAGACCGCCGTTTTTGAAGGCGTGGCGCTAGACAATTGCAAAAAACAGCTCAGAAATGTAAAAATATGGAGGAGGTGAAGGTATTTCATGATTCAAATTTCGAATTTTTTTACTGAGGTGGTCTAAACTTCTAACTTCATCTCCAATTTGCTGATATAACCTTAGCTTCAGGTTTACGTCGGATTATAGGAGCGAAGTTCTGTTGTATGTTTGCAAACTCTTACTATCAGGTGTCTCACATTCGTAAATCTAATTAACCTCCTCTTCATTTACTTTTTGAGCAAGAATACCAGAACTTGCCCTGCGGGTAGATTCATGCAGTTCTTATCTCTATGAAGAAGCAATTATTTTTACTCTATTCATTTATCTGTTCTCTGAATGTCTGTTTTGCTACCGTTGAGGCCTTTGAGGTTGGCCCGGATCAGGCAGATCAACTCCCCAAAGGAAAAGAGGCAGATGGGATTGTGGGTGACTTTATTCTCCGTAATGAGCTTGTCACAGCCGTCATCGCCGGTAATCAGCCGCTGCGGCGAGCCAACATGGGTACTTTTTATGGTGAAGGTGGAACATCGCAGGGCTGTCTTTATGATTTCACCCTGAACAAACGCCATAATGACCAGCTAACTGTTTACACTCCTGGAAGACAGCGGGGACCAATCTCCCATATCCGAGTGAATCAATCAGGTGAAGATTTCGCTGAGATCGAAGTTGTTGTGTCTGCAGCAAAAAACAAAGGTCTCTACAAGAAACACACTTATCAACTTCACGCAGGGGCTAAAGGACTTGTGGTTACAACATTTTTTCGGAATGAGAATAAGGTTGTCCGTAAGATTTCTCTTGATGACTACTGGAAGCCTTCCGGTAAAAGCGGAACGTTCAACAATGTTAGGTGGGTGGATGCTGTAGATCCTTCAGATAAGGGAAGCTACGCCGTTGGTTGGTTAGATGGGGCAGTTAAAGGCTCTGCTTTGATCAAACGTCCATCCGCTCCAACTTTAAAACATGGTGAAAGTCGCACTGTTACGCGCTTCATTGCGGTTGGTAATTCACCTGCAGATGCTTACGGTAATGTGATTGCGTATACTGATTCCGAACAATCTATATTGGAAGTATCTCTTAAAGATGAAGCAGAGGCTTCTTCTACTGGTTCTTCCACGGTTGCCATCGCAAGTGGTAATCAGTTGATCCCAGCTTACCCCTCAGAAAAGGGTCATTTGACTGTTGGGTTACCTCACGGTAGTTACTCGCTGAATATTAGTGATCGAGGTAGAAAGTCTGTGAAGATGGAGGTCTTACTGGCCGACAGCAAAAAAGAAGCGGTGAAGATACTCCTACCTAAGCTTTCAGGCGTTAAGTTCAAAATCGATGACGAATCTGGCAGGGATATTCCATGTAAGGTACAATTTGTTGGTATAGGTGAGACTCCAACGCCGAATCTTGGGCCTCAGAATCGCGCACACGGTTGTGTAGACCAATGGCATTCTGAGACTGGTGAGTTTGAGGTGGCACTCGATCCGGGTAGCTACCGCTTGGTGATCACACGGGGCATTGAATATGGACATCTAATCCGAGAAATTAAGGTTCAGTCCGGCAAGTTCACCCTTGTGCAAGGTAGCCTTAAAAGATTGGTTGATTCTTCAGGCTGGGTCAGCACAGATTTTCATAATCACTCAACTCCTAGTGGAGATAACCAATGTGGTACAGATGACCGAATCATTAACCTTGCTGCTGAGCACATTGAATTTGCTCCAACCACTGAGCACAACCGGCTTTATGATTGGGCACCTCACATTGAGAAACTTGGCCTTAGCCATTTCCTTAGTACAATTGTTGGTCTTGAATTGACCGGTCGGGGTGCCGGTTCGCATCATAATGCCTTTCCTTTGCCAAAACCCAATCCCTTTGCACAGGATGGTGGAGCACCTGTTTTTCAGACAGATCCAAGGTTAAATGCTATCGCCTTGCAGAATTTTGGAGGGTGGGATCCAGATCGCTGGGTGCACATCAACCATCCCAATCTCAGTGAGAAGTTTTGGGATCGTAATCAGGATGGTAAAGCGGATGGTGGCTTTGTTGGTTACTCCGACTTGATCAATGGTATCGAGTCACAGAACTTCAGGGGCAACGACATCCTCGCTACTGCACCTTGGAAGATCACTCGTGTAGGACCGCGTAAGAGCGTTCGTGAAGTTCGTGAGTTTATCTGGCTACAGATGCTTAACCAAGGATTGCGTACTCGAGCAATCGCAGTTGCTGATGCACATTCAGTCTACGGTAATGGTGTCGGTGGTTGGCGCACCTACATTCCAAGTAGTTCAGATGCTCCCAGTAAAATTGATTCTAAAGAAATTATTCAGAATGCAAAAGCGGGTCGTTTAATGCTGACCACCGGTCCCTACTTGGAAGTTACCGCAAACGGGGTAAGAGCTGGAAGTGAAATTCCTGCCACTTCTGGCAAGGTAAAGCTGAAGATTAAGGTTCAGTGCACAGATTGGGTCGACATCGACCGGGTTCAAGTACTTGTCAACGGTCGTCAGGTTCCTGACTACAATTACACTCGCAAGAGCCATCCGGATTTCTTCGGCAATGATGTCATCAAGTTTGATCGCGCTCTTGAACTCCAACTCAAAAACGATGCACACATCATCGTGGTGGCAATGGGAGAGGAGCACAATCTTCGGACTGGCTATGGTACGAGCACAAACTCTCAACTTCGCCCTTGCGCTTACATAAACCCGATCTGGGTTGATGTGGATGGTAAGGGTTTCCAGCACAACGGTGACACTTTGGATTGGCCACTACCCGTCAGTAAGCCTTCGGCAGAGAAGTTTGAGACGATGTTGGAAGAACGAAAGAAGTCTTGAGCCATCCAGATTGATGAAGGGCATATTGATGCTGACAATTTGCATTATGCTCTTTTGCTAGCCACCCCCAAACCAGTGTAATGGAAAATACTCTTATGATCATCTCTAGAACATTTCCTTTCCTTCTCCTTGTTTTACTTTTTTCGACGACTGCTTGGGCAAATAAACCCAACATGATCTTCATCATCGCTGATGACTGTACCTTTCGAGATATTGGATGCTATGGAGGTCAGGCGAAGACGCCCCATATTGACAAACTGGCTACCGAGGGGATGCGTTTTACGCGATGTTTTCAGGCTGCACCCATGTGTTCACCTACGCGTCACAATATCTATACTGGGCTTTACCCGGTTAAAAGTGGTGCTTGGCCAAATCATACACGAGTCTATCCGCACGTTAAGAGTATTGTACAGCATCTATCCCCTTTAGGTTATCGAGTCACTCAAACAGGCAAGACCCATGTTGGTCCTCGAGAAGTGATGGCATTTGAGAAGTTCGGAGGGAAAAACCCAGATATGGGCTACATCGACCAACTATTCGGTGAAACTGCAAAAGGAGGAAAGCCCTTTTGTCTATTTGCTTGCTCAAATGAACCGCACAGCCCTTGGGATAAGGGTGATGCTTCGGTTTATCCCCCGGAAAAAATAAAACTGCCTCCTTACATCGTGGATACACCGGTCATGCGAGAGACCTTTTCTAGGTATCTGGCAGAAATTAGTTATTACGATGGGCAGGTGGGAGAAATTCTGGGTCTCCTTGATAAGCATGGTCTAAGCGAGAATACTATGGTTATGGTTGTCAGTGAGCAGGGTAATGGTTTTCCATTTGCCAAGTGGACTTGCTACGAAAGTGGATTACAATCTGCTATGATCGTGAGGTGGCCAGGGAAGGTAAAAGCGGGAAGTGAGACCGATGCTATGGTTGAATATGTGGATGTGACGCCTACGTTCATCGATATTGCAGGGGGGGAGCCGATTGTACCTTTGGATGGTCGTAGTTTTATTCCTGTTCTCACAGGCAAGGCCAACAAGCACAAGAGTCATGTCTACGGCATAATGACAACTAAAGGCATTATTAATGGGACGCCCGCTTATGCGATTCGCTCGGTTCGGGATATCCGCTACAAGCTCATCCTCAACCTCAATCATGAAAGCAAATTTACCAACGCCTGCACCAAGTCAAAAGAATTTATATCTATGGTCGCCAAAGCCGATGCAGGTGATACCACTGCGAAAGAGCTCGTAAGAGCCTATCAGCATCGTCCTGCTGTGGAGCTTTACGATCTAGAGACTGATCCCCTAGAGATGAAAAACCTTGCTGGTAAAAAAGAATACAAGACTCACGTAAAACGTCTTCGCTCCAAACTACATTTCTGGATGAAGGAACAAGGAGACGAGGGTGTGAAGACTGAGTTGAGTGCTGGTGAGCGTCAGGGTGGGGGGAGAAAGAAGAAGTCCAAAAAGTAACTGGAAAGACTTCAATAGGGGAGTTGGTATTCAGTCTTCGTGAATACCTTCCAAGACATAAGCTCTTACTTTTTCTGCCTTTCCCTTGACCTCGATCTCCTGCAAATCACCGACATCCACATGGTCTTTGACCAGTTCGTAGGTCTCTGCAGATAACATACAACCTTGCTTAGGCGCGCTGCTTTCAAGTCGCTGGCCAATGTTTACATTATCTCCAATCATGGCATACTCTAGGCGGTGGCGTTCACAACCTAGGTTACCAAGTATTACGTTACCGCTGTTTATACCAATTCGGCTCTGCACCTCCTCGAAAGAGTCTAGATTGAACTCTTTGAGTTTTTCATTCATATGCCATGCTGCAAAGACAGCATTACGAGCATCCACCTTACGATCGCCCGAATCAAATCTTGCTACAATGGCGTCTCCGATGAACTTATCTACGATAGCGTCGTAATCGAACAATATGCCTACCATTAGGTCAAAGTAGGTGTTCAGCAAACGGATGATTTTTCGTGCAGAGTACCGCTCACATTTGCTGGAGAATGCACAAATATCTGT
>Ga0163109_10001799_pt1 | contig 16886 bp, 28 predicted proteins | sample CRUFie1St13metaG_FD_108704 | JGI IMG/M metagenome (GOLD analysis project Ga0163109, IMG submission 108704) | Marine microbial communities from the Costa Rica Dome - CRUD Field 142mm St13 metaG | ecosystem: Environmental > Aquatic > Marine > Oceanic > Photic zone | place: Costa Rica: the Eastern... | reverse complement strand
TAATCCAGTTACAGCGGCAACATTTCCTACAATTTGTAAGTTTTTGCCTAGTTCTTCTGCGTTGTCACTGATTACGGCAAGGTTACCCGCACCTTGTTGTATTTCTTGTAGTGTAAACGGAACTTTACTTGCAAAATCTAATAATGTATCAAATGCTTTGTTGCCCTCTTCAACTGATCCAAATAGGAATTGGAAACGCACACCAAGTTGTTCTACTTCACTTGATACTGCCAGTATTTTTCTAATACCAAATGCAGAACCTATCGCGGCACCAACTGTGGCAATCTTGGCCGTAAGACCTCCAAACCCTCTGTCAAGGTTTTTAACATTCTTGTTTAGACGCCCTAGTCTTTTGTCAATGTTGTTTAAACTGCCACTGACTTTATCTACGGCGCGGATTACGAGTGTTGTTTCCGCCATGTTTCTTCATTGCCTCCGCTTCCATTTTGAACCATGCGGCCCAAAGGTTTATTTCTAGGACACTGAAATGCATTACTTCTTCAATGCTCTTGCCAAGTTCTTTGGCAATTTTCACGATCAGTTGAAGTTCAATGTCCTCTTTTAGTTTTTTTCAACTGTCTCATAGTCACTAGTAGTTGCATTTAAAACTGCGGCAATTCTCATCAACACATTTGGATCTGCTTCGTGCATTAATGCGTTTTTGTCAAATTTACCAAACATTGGTTTTCCTTCTGGAGTCAATGCTTTTAGTATAATTGATTCAACTAATGCTTCAACAGTCTTACCTGCTTGTTGCAATTCAATTACCTTTGATTCTACTGCAAAACTGTGTGCAGATTTGTAATAGATATCAGTTTTCCATTCTGGTACTGTAATTTTTTGCAGTTCTCCAGAAAGTTTGCTTCTATAATGACTTTTAATGTTTTCTAAAACACTCATTAGTATTTTCTCCTCATTATCTCCCTAACGGTAGGCCCTAATATACCTTTAGGTGCTTGTTTTGAGCGACCTTTTTCTAACAAGTCAATGTAGGGCACACGGTTGACTACCCGCTTTTCTCTAAAAGCAGATTCAAGGCGCCAACCGCGTCTTGCTTGTCCTTGATCAATTGGTGTCTTTTGAACAGCAACTGTCTTAATGTCGTCGATCACTCTAGTCATAAGTTTCTCTTTTTCTCTTTCAAGAGATCTCATGCTTCGTCTAGTGCCTTGTACACTAATGGTTAACATCTGGATTATGCAGTCGCAGTTGTTAATGCACCTGAACCTTGGAAAGATACAGTTGCAGTTATCAAATCATCAAATGATGCAGTTCTTGATACAGATGTAACAATCACTTTACCTGAGAACTTCTGTCCACCACCGCTTGTAGCAGTAGTAAAGAATGAAACGTCTAATTCTCCATCCTGATCAGGATTAAATGCATTTGATGCCGTAGTGTGAGTGCTGTCATAAACAACCTCCATACTACCTGTGAACTGGTGTAAACCAGATTTATATGTTCTTGCCGCGTCGCCCATAACAGTGTCTTCAATCACGTCTTTAGTGTGTTCAACTGTCCACGAACGAACTTCAGCAATAGTTGTAACGCCGGCAGAATCAGCACTTGTGATATCAACCTGACCGTTTTCGCCTGTAAATGTTGCCATAGTCTAGTCCTCCTTTTTGGCAGTTTCAAGGTCGCTGACTGTGGGTTCATCTTCTGGTGCTGAAACAGATTCAATTGAGTCTGCCCAGTCTTCCCCAGTTAATGGATCCCATTCCTCTTCAACCTCTTCTTTTGAAGTCACTTGGGCCTCAGCAGTAATTTTATTTTTACTGCCACGCTTTTGTGACTTTTTTTCTACAACTGGTTTTGCAACAAAGGATTCCTCCATTGTCCAACCTGTTGCTAGAAATCTCTGTACACGGTCCTTCTCTACCAATTCAAAGGATCCGTCTTTGTACATTTTAACAGTTTCTACATTTGGCATTATACCGCTCCTTTTGTAAATGAATATTGAACTTCAGCAACAAGATTAAATTCACCTAATGGTGGATTTCTATCTACTACTTCAATAGTAGTAACCAAAGTGGTAGCGGCCCTAGTTGCATTTAGTTCTCTATCCCTGTTTGTGTTTAATGTTTCCTCAATACGCTCTATTAATTCATTGCGTTTTTGATCAACACTTTGTACGAATCCTTGTCTACCATCTGACCGTACAAATCCTCTAATATTAATTTCTATAGTACCACGTCTGTTGCCACCCATTGAATTATCTTCACGTGTTTCATTGCCTGTGGTTACTAATAGTGCGGGAAATTGTGTAAGTGCTAGTTTATCAACGTCAAATGGTTCACGTGTAACTAGTCTAGGTTTTGGAACGTCCATATCTTCCAACACCTCTATTATGTTCTTGATAATATCTTCTCTATTGGACATCTACTTACCTTTTAAGGCGTAGATAATGAGTTGCTTCTTTTTCTTCGTCAGTAATTGTACCGCTTGAATCAAGATCATACTCTACACCATCCCTTAAAACTTTGTCAAATTCTTCTGCATATTCTTTTCTGTAAAACTCCATTTTACGTTCAAAAATATCTTGGTCTACTTCAAACTTTGATAGTTTAGGAAAGATGTGATAACCCAACGCACGATACACTGTTGCTCTAGTCAATTGACTGGCATTGTACATATCTTCGTCTGGTTCTGTTCGTCCTGATGCTAGGTATTTGAGGTCATACAAACCAATTTGCTGTGTTGGCCACCATTGAATGCGTAAATCACGAAACACGTCATTTTGTGCTTTCGTTAATTCATCTGCAAAATTGGGAATACCAAAATCTAAAATGTCTGGTTCGTACTCTTGTATGTCACTAATTTGTGCAAGTGTTATTGCCATAGGATACTGTCCTTTATACTGCTAGAGGTCCTTCCTCTACCAAAGTTGTTAACACATTTATTTAGCGTATAGAAGAGATAAGGGCGACAAAATGCCGCCCTTACCGTTGTTATATGGGGATATAACAATTATTTGTACTGTTATTACAGTTGTGCGTCCGCAATAATTCTAACACCATAAGCGTCAAAGATTTCAGATACGCCGTATGCCATTGTACCTACAATTTCTGTAGATCTTAATGAAGCGTCTCTTTGCTCTTCAACTCTCATGTTTCTTTTCACCATGTAACCTAATGCATCAGATGAAAGCATAGCGCCGTCAAATGCACCAGCAGAGTCACCGCCGCTGATTACAGTAGTTTCAAAGATTTGAGCACCTGCTAAAGTTCCAACGAAACCTGAACGTAATGCCTCATTTGCTAAGTCATGATTGTTCATAGGTGTGTTTCCATTACCAGCAAGTAACTTTTTAAGTTGGAATGCTTGTTTTGGATGTAAGAAACAGTAGTAAGGTCCTGGAGCATTGTTAGTTCTTAACGTTGCCGCCGCTTTGAAAATGTCGTCAACAGTGATTTCGTCGTTTGCAGATCCTACTGAATTTGAAAATCCAGAAAATAAACCTGCTAAGTCAGTGTCAACTTTTTTCGCCATAGCGTCACCTAACTGTCTACCAATAGCGGCAGATACATCTTCTGATGCCGCCTCTTTTGCTAGGTCAGTCAATGCAACAAGAGCACCTTTTTCAGTTGCTGTTATTGTTTTTGAAGTTGTGTTGAACGCAGTACCTGAAGTAATGTCAGTGTTCTCTGTTAAGTCACCGGCACTAATTGCAGGATAGATTGGAACCTGTGCTGTTAGGCCTGGAGTTCCAGTCATGTCGTAGTTACGTATTAACGGTCTGATTACAGTCTGTTCAGAAAGTGTAAACAATGCCGCTTGTACGATATTTGCATATAACTCACTAGATACACTAGAAGTTACACTATTTGTTGTAATTGCCATTTTATCGTCTCCTTATATAGCGTTTTTAAACACGGATCCCTTTAGCATTCATGATTTCTCTATAACGCTTACGATGTTCAGGATTCTCCATGTTCAGTTTTGTTACATCGTTATCTACCAAAGGTGTTTGCTTGCCTGCGCCTTGTCCTGTTCCAGAACCTGTTGGTCCTGCTTGTACAAAGTGTGGGTTTGCTGTAAGGAACTCGTTTACCAATTTAGATACTTTCAATGGTTCTCCATTTTCGTCATATCTAACTTGTCCATTTTGGTCTACAACATCAACAGCACCTGCTTCGTTAAGTTTAAGTTGACCTTTCAGCAACTGCACCACTTGTTGTGGATTAACTGCTTTTTGGTTACTTGCCTCTCCTAGTAAAGCACCGTCTACCTTGATTCCATGCAATTCAGTTTCATACTGATGAATTCGTCCTTGGAATTTCTCCGCCTGTTCCTTCAACAGTTTTTCAAACTCGCCACGCTTTTCTAATTCTGCATGACGCTGTTTTTCTTGCTTTTCAACAAGGTCGTTGTAAAGGTCCAAATCAACGCCTGAATATTTCTTTTCAAACTTTGCTTTTTCCCTTGCTACCCTCTCTGCAACAATACGATTAACATCATCTTGTGTTAGAGTGTTTTGTTCCTTTGTTACCTCTGTAACTTCCTGCTGTTTAACCTCTGCATCTGCTTGTGGTTGAGAAGCAGTATTCTCTGTATCATTTACCGCTGTGTTTTCTGCGTTCATAAATTACCTCTTTCTAATTGGTTGAGTTCTACCCCTACGCTCATTTCGTAGTATGTTGTTATTTATATAGTTTTCTATATAAAACCTTATTTACGGCGTCTTCCGCCACGATTCATAGTCTTTTTCTTTTTCTTGCCACCACGTGACATTTTTCTTCCACCTCTTGCCATTGTAGTTCCTCCTGTTTTTAATTTAAATGTACGCCTCTTGGGTCTAGTACCTACTAACGCTCCTATTGACGCACTTGTTGTTATTGCCATTATTTCTTTAATATCCTTCTTGCCCAACTTAGGCCAGCGTCTCCACCCCAACCTAAATATGCCTGTGTGCCTGCTGTGTTCTTGCCTGGTTTATAATACGACTTTGCCCTAGATAAAAAACTAAATGTACGCCTTACTGTTGCCATAGACACGTTCTTACCTTTTGCAAACTGATTCGCACGTTGCAATCCTACAGGTGTCATACCTTTACGACTTGCAGGCGCTTTATCCCTAAGGGTTAAAGCACGTTTGGCATTACGTTGCATCTGTTTCGTGGGTCTTGGCACTAACGACTCCTATTTTTTCTAACACGTCTTTGTAGATCTAAATCATGCTTTCTACTTCCACGCATAAAACTGTTTACACGGGCCATTGCCCATTGTTGCATTCCAATACCTGGTCTTGAACCTGCTGTTAAGAATGCACCTTGTCCTCTACGATATACCTGTTCAAGTATTCGTGTGGTTACACCTTTTTTTGCTTTTGCTTTGTTGGTTAATGTTTTGCGTACACTTGCACTAACGCCTTTTCTTTTTGCCAAGGTTCACTCTCCTATCTATAAGACTTTGTGGAATGCGTTTACCTGCTTTTGCTAGTGTGCTGATTTGTTTTATCAGTCTTGCTGTTTCAGAACGTTGTGCTCCTTTAAGACCGCTTAGATACTTTTTAGGAACGTTAGTTCTTTTATCCTTCGCTACTTTTCGCACCATCGTCTACGCCTTCCCAACTAGGATGTTGTTCTAGTTTTCTGTCTTTGTAACCAGCAAGTATTTCTTTACGTCGCTGTTTTAGTAAAGGAATAATTGTTTGGATATTGTTTCTTGCTCTAACACCTGCCGCTCTGAACTTGGTGTTCTCAAACTTGTTAACATTAAGGTTATAGTCTCTCAGTGCATCACGTAACAGTTTCTCTGTTTCGTTAGTTTCTATCCATGCATCTTCTGGAACAAACTTGCCCATTAGTCACCTCTGTTAAAAAGTTCTGCTATCTCTGGATGCAGTTCTTTTATTTGTTCGTCGGTGTAACCTTCGCTAATCATTTCTCTTAAATGTTGCACAAGTCCATCTGCATCTTTTACAGGTGGGTGTTCCATAGTGTCCGTTGGTACCCTACCCTCGCTCAAAGGGGCCTGTTGAATGTCTTCTACAAATTCGTCTGTGATTGTTTCGTAAATTCTTTTGTCTATTTCTTCATTTATTCTTTGGTCTGCAATACCTGCCTCTTTGGCCATTTTCAACATTGTTACGTCATTGGCCTTATCTGCAATACTAAATGATCTAGGATATTCAATTGAACCGTTCCAAACTTTGCCTTGGTACATACTCCACATACGCCATAACATTTCTTCTGCGTGTTCTAGACTCATTGCAAAGTCTGCCAATTTGGCATTTAGCATTTGGAATTCTGTTTGTAATCCAATACCAGACAAACGTCTGCTTTCAATACTTCTTATACCACCCAAACAGGCCATTCTATCAATGCTTTCAACTTTTTTGCTTATGCTTGAAAGAACACTTTCAATTGATGAACCATTTGGTTGTAACAGATATGGTTTTAGTCCTGGATCCATGTTCTGTGGTAATTGTATAATTGAACCAGCACCAGCACTTGCTTCTGTGTCTGCTGTTTTTACAAGTGATGGATGATTTGTTAGTCTAATAATTTGTTCTATTTCAGAAAGTTCTTCATAGATCATTTTTTGCATATCAGCAATATCGCCTATGGCAGATATACCAATTCCGCGAATGTTACTGCGTTGTGCATATACACAAACAGCAGGCACTCGCCCTAGTGTATTAGGGACAGATTCAATCAATCCACCTGTTTTGTCATCACCATTTATTTCATATACATTAATTTCCGTAGGTGTATATTCCCTAATGTACTGTTTGTTCTTGATTATTTCTTCTTTTACTTTTAGGTAACTTAATTGATACAGTCCATTTGTTAATCTGCTGTATTCCCAATCAAGAACATTATCTGGTGTAAACAGTGAAACATAAGGACGTACACCTTGTGCTAGTTCGTCTGCTCTTGTTCCTACTGTAACGTTTGGTTTATCTACTACTATCCAACAGTTTCCATATACCTGTGCAAAACTACTTGCATCACGCATGAATGCTTGGAAACTTCTACCATCTAGGTCAGCATCTGCAAGGAATGGTGCTAGACCTGGGTCGTTTTCAATTGATCCAAAATCTCTTCTGATGTCTTTTCTAAACATGAATGAGTTGTATATTCCAACAACTGATTTTGTATGGTTGTCAAGTGCTACTTGACGTAATCTTTTTTCATAGTCATCTCTTGATTCATAGTAATAAGGTTCTAGGTAACGACCATAAAAATAATCATAACCACCTTGGTATGAATCACCAAGAAATGTCCATCTGTTAATATAATGTTTGTATGCTTCGTGTGAATCAACTATGTAATCTACAACTAGTCTGTCATCACCTTTAATTACTCTATCTCTAATAACGGGCATCTAGTTCCATCTCCTTGCGTTTGTGTTTCCAGTAAATGCCCAACGTTGTGGTGCTGAATTATCATAGTCAGTGCGTAATGGAAATAGGAAGTCTATCAAATATCCAACTGCATCTGCCATATGATCTAATTCTCCGTCTTTTTCTATAATTGACGTACCTGGTTTGTATACCATTCGTTCTAGACTGTTAATTATCTGTTTGCATTTTGGATCAACAAATAACGATGCAATACCGTTGCTGTTTTTTAATTTGCTGTTTACAGAGTTTACTCTATCACGAATTGGTGTGTGTGCGTTTCTTACGTTTACTTTGAATCCTGCATTTTGTAGGATTGAAATATCTGTTCTACCACCTGCTGATGTTTTTCTTTGTCTACCTGCAGGGTCTGGATACATTATAATTCTTGCATTTGGATATCTACGTTTTAGTTCATCACAAACTTCATCTGTGTTTGAACCTTTCATTACTATTTCATCATGCAAGTGTACTTCACTGCCTTCAATTGTTGCAATACAAACACTCATTGGATCAACGTTAAAGTCAATACCACAATGTATTTCATGTACTGTTCCAGCAAAAGGTTTTACACTGGTATCTCTATCAAAGTTATAATATACCTGTCCTGAATATGTGTTAAATGTAGCAAGGTATTCTTGTTCAAATGTTTTCATATCCATATCACGTTTTGCTTGTTCTATTTCATCTTCTGGAACATTGCCACCTTCTAGTGTTGTGTATGTGTGTGAACCCCAGTCGTCAGTGTCCTGTGCCATAGTGTACATACTGTGACTCCAACTGCCAACGCCTCTTGGTGTTCCTAAAAACATTGCCTTACCACCTTTGTCTGAAAGTGTAGGACGTAAAACTTCTGTCCAAACTCTTGGTTCTATATCTTGAAACTCATCCATAACAATAAAATCCAAACCAACACCTCTTAGACTGTCTGGATTATCTGCACCTTTCAAATGTATAACACTTCCATTTTTTAATCTTAATTTTAATTCTGCTTCATTGCTTTGTTCAATCCATCTTAGGTCTTTCAACTTGTTTTTGAATTGATCCCAAACAATACCTTTGGCCATTCTGTAACTTGGTGCAACATACCAAACCTGTTGATCAGGTTCACTTGCGTGTTTGGCAAGTTCTCTCATTGCACAATGCGTTTTGCCAAAACGTCTGCCTGTAACAGCAACACGAAATCTGTTGTTGTCTTTGCAAATAGTTTCTTGTGCATTACTCAATGGCATATTAGTCCTCCCAAGGTAATGGAATTTTTGCATTGCCATCTTCTGGTGTATCTTTTTGTCCTAGATATTGTTTGCCTAAAAATATTTGCATACGTGTATCACCATTAATTGCTTTGTCCCATTGTGCCCTTCTTAAACTTTTTCTACCTGCACTTTTACCTTTTTCAATCAAATCACCAAAACGTTTTTTAATTGTTGTAACATTAGTACCTACTACTTCTGCTATCTCTTCAGGTGTGCATTGAATACAAGCAAGTTTATAGACAACATCTCTGTCAATAGTTCTATACTTTTTTACAGGTTGTGTTTTGTTTTGTTCAGTCATTATATCTGTTTCTACACAACTTTGATTCTAAAGTTTCTACTGTCTTTAATAGATGTAGCACCACCTTTGGTTGCTGTAATTTTATATTCAACATTGTACACATTACCAACAGTTCCACCACTGATAAATGCTGTTGCAAGTTTATTTGTGTTTGTTGATGAATCTATTGTCAATGCCGCGGCATCGCCTGAAATAGTTTCTGCCGTAACTGTTATTGAACTTAGGTTGTAACCTGATGGCAACCAATTGGTCCAATCCAAAGTGTAATCTAATACAGCAAATGGATCTTTTTCAATAAAATGTCCTACTCTGTCTTGTTGGAAACCTGTTAGTGTTGCCATTAACCTTCTCTCCTATCTAAAGGATCTATTTGTTCTACAAGTGTAAGTGTTTGTGTCTTCAATGTTCTTGTTTCACTCTTCACTTGGAAATTCCTTGTTTGTTCTTCAATTGTATTTACACGATTCTCTGGTTTTACCGTAAATTTCCGCTCTTCTGCTTCAATTATCAGCGTTCTTGACTCTGAATCAACAGCAAAAACTCTAAACGGATCAATAATATATATTGTTAGAGCACTTAACACGGTATTGAATGCGGTTAGACTTGCTCCACTTTGTTTTAGTATACCAGCATCTAAGTTAGGTACAGTGAACACACTGTCCATGTTTATTACTGGTCTAAATGTAGATATACCTGTTGCTGATTGTGTAAATGTTGCAGTTAGGTCAGCAACACCACCACTTGCTTTTTGTCCAACTGTTAGCGTTGAATTAAATGCACTTAGGTTTGCACTACCACCATTTACTTTTTGTGGTGTTGTGCCTACTGTTGCATTACTTTGTAAACTGCTTGTACCACTGTGTATTTGTACGCCAGTACCTGTTAAACTAAATGTGCCTGTTGCATTGGCAACGCCACTTACTTGGAATATAGCACTGGTTGTTAATGCAAACGAACTGCTTAATGTTGCACTTGCATCTGCACCAAGTGTACCTGCAGATAATACTGTATTGAATGCTGAAAGATCTGCACTTGCTGTTGAATGTAATTTGCCAGCATCCAGTGTAAGTGTACCTGAACTTGCTGTTAGTACAATAGCATCTCTTATAACATCTGCGTCTGCTGAAACACCAAACGCTCCTGCAAAGGATATTGCACCTGCATCTATAAACAGGTTTACATCATTTATGAATAGGGTTGGTCCCCATATTTGTGCAGGATCATGATCCCATGTGCCATAGTCATTAAACGTAACACCGTCATGTGCATTTACGTTTAGTGTTGCACTTGCTCCGTGTATAACTTTTGCTGATGCAGATAATGTACCACCACTTGCAATTAAACTTGCACCTGGTTTGACCAATCCTGCCGCAGTAACAGTTGCACCACTGGCAGTAATAGTTGTGGTACTGCGTTTGGTTTGTACACCACTTGCAGTTGTTGAACTTGTAGTTGAAGTTGTTGTTGTGCCAGTTCTTGTTGCTACTGCACTGGCAGTAAGTGTTCCTGAACTTGCTGAAAGATTGATACCTTGTTTTATCTGTGTTGCACTTACAGAGAAACTTAAGGCACCTGCTATATTTATTGTACCTGTTCGTGTTGCTACGGCACTTGTTGTTTGTGTTGCCGCACTGCTTAAACTTGCATCACCTCTAACTAGTACGTCTGCAGTCGCAGTGATTGATGCAGAAGAACTTAGACTTGCATCTGCGAGTACTACTCCAGATACATATCCTTCTGTTACATATAAATCACTTGTTGTGCCTACATAGGACGATGTAACATAATCGTCAGCAATATAGGCACCGTCAACAACATACTTCGTCATGGGTGGTACCCCTTATAATGACGAATTACGCCAATGATACTGTCAAGTTGCCAGTTGTAATTTGGAATGTGTCACCACTGTCAATTGTTTTTGCCGCTGATAAGGCACCATAAAACAATACATTGCCTGATGTTGACGCATCCATAACTGCTACGCGAGTAATTGTACCCCAGTCGCCGTCTGTTGCCGCAGGAAATGTAACGTTTCCTGAGTTTGATACTGAACCGCCTGAAATAGTTCCAAATGTTACTGACTGTCTTGCGTATCCGCCGCCAGTGCATTCATCTGTAATAGTTCCTGCTTCTAATCTGTCTAATACTCCGCCTTGTCCAATTGCACCTGCTGAATCTGTTTGATTGAACAGAGCAACATGAACTGTGCCTGGAGCACTTGTACTTGCACTATTGGCCTTTAACCAAAAGTCCAAGGTTTTATCTTCTGTGTAATTACTACTTGCACTCATTGTGAGTCCTCCTATAGGTTTTGTTTGTTATAACGTACATATTTACTTGATTTTCGTCAAAATCATAAAGTATAGGTTTTATACTGTAGGTCTTGTTGCTGTTGGTATTGTAACGCCTGTGTAGTCTACTTTGGTGCCTGGAATGCTGTCATCTGTGCCTGCACTGTCATCTGGTGATCTAATGTAATCACCACTGCCATTAAAAAATAAAGGATAAACTTCTGTAACTTGATCTGCAATTGGATAATGTAAATTAATTGCTGGCCCCATTGACTGACTGAAACCGCTGATTTGTCCTGTCCAACCATCTTTGAAATCAAAATTCTTATTACCTGTTTGTGAACTTCCTGACGCAAACGTTTCTTCAACTCCACCAACTGTTTGAATATAACCTATTGTACCAACATTTTTTGAAACACCGCTTTCTCGTTCATACACGTGATTATTTTCTGTTGGTGTAACTTCTGTACCATTTACATAAAATTTAAAGTCTGTATTGAATGCATCAGCACTGTCTGGCGTTGATCCATACATATCATACAACAATAAAAAATGATTGAAATCAGTTAGTGTTGCAGTATGTGTAATATTCAATGGTGTTACAAATGTAACAACACCTGCTCTTGTTTGTGCAACTGAGTGTACTATTTCAATTCGTGATGTGTTTAGTCTTACTCTAAACTGATGTGCATTTTGTATATTAGCATCATGCAAACTGTATACTGTTGCTGTTGAACTTGTAGTTTGTGGTTTGGCCCAAAATCCTAGTTGTAAATTAAAATCTGCAGGATTGCCATTAGTGCTATTAATATGTTCATTGTTTTGATCGCCTACAGTGTACGCAACTTTTTCAGCAAGAAACTGACTTGCGTGTCCAAGTGAATTAAATGTGCTAGGTGCTTTGCCTAAAAAATATGGAAACATTATGCAAACGCCTCAAGATGTACTCCTAATAAACTTGTTCCGTCTGAAACAAAAGTGAAAACATCTGTGGCACTTGCTGTGGGTGTTACTGTTGGTGTTGCACCAAATGTAAATTTGTATGTACTGTCAAAACTTAAAGTATGATTACCACTTCCGTCTTGTTTTACAATTAGGATATAAGTTGCACCTGCTTGTTGATTTGTAGGTGCCGCTAGTATTGAATTGCCTGTCAGTGTAAATGTAGCAACTTGATTACTGGACAAGTCCCATGCAAAAGTTCCTGCACTGTCAGGTTGTGTTAGTGTTTGCAAACCAAAAAATTGTTGCTTACTAAAGTTTTGTGTTTGTGATGTAACAACTAAATTTAAACCATCATATGTAGATATAATGCTGTTTACATTATCTATATTATCTTTTAAATTAGGTCTTGCGTTTGCTACTAGATCATTAGGAGCATCTACGTTACTTGTTGTTGTTTGTGATAAACTTGGAAAGTTTGGCATCTATGTCTCCTATAATGGGTTTCCTGGTGCGTCATTGTCATCAACAATGGTACCATATGTGGTTACACTTCCGCCACTGCCTTTGTTTGTACCATATGAACTTGCTGGACCACTCAAAAATAAATCAGGTGAACTACCTGTTGGTGTGCTACCATCTGTTCCTAGATCTACGGGCAAACCACTTGAACTAAAAAATTTCTCTCTATTAGAACTGCTAGTGAAATCAATATAAGTGTTTCCATCAAACCAAGTGTCACTTACAGTACCATCAAAGTCAATACTACCATTGTAACCTCTTGTCCATATACCCAATGATTTTGCACTGTCGTACATAGCAGTATCAAATGTTGCTGTCGCAGGACCTGTGAAATTAGTTATAGCATTCATTGTTCCATTGCCTAGTGTGCCAACATACGCACTTGCGGCACCTGTGCTTGGATTATAACTTGCCAACAAACAATGCCAAGTGTTGCTGGATATTGCTCCTGATTCTCTTGCTTGCCATTTTGTGTTGTTGCTTGAATCTTTTACAAGTATATTAATAAAATTGTTTTCTAATGATATTTGACATGGTGGTTTACCATTTTGAAAGTCTTCAATGATCCACTGTTGTGATTTAGTATGATCGTCTGTGTTGAACCAACCTGCAAAAGTCCATGGTGTACTGTTTGGTGAAATAGGACTTGATTTGTAAAATCCGTTGTTACTACCATTAAGTTCAATTGAATTACGTCCTTGTCCAACTGTTGGTGCAGTGTAAGTAGGATACCTTACTGCGTTACTGATTCTTATTTCATCTATGTAACCATCTGTGTCACCTGCGTTTGCTATACCATATGTTTGCATATATTCTGGTGTGTTTGCACTGTTAAGTGTAACAGCATTAGTTGTAAATTCTAACTTACCATCACAATAACCTCTGTACTTGTTGTCACTAGTGTCATATGTTAAGGCAACATGATGCCATGCACCTGTACCATATACAGTTGTGCCTGATATGTTTACAACATTGTAATGACTTAATTTAAGTTTTCCATCTGTGCCTAAACCAAACCAAATGAAACTGTAACCTGCTTGGTTACCTAAAGGTTGCATCAAGTTAGAAAGATATGTGGATTGTGCCGCACCTGTTAATGAATCATAATAAACAAAACATTCTAGTGTGTAGTCTCTTGGATTGCCCTGTCCATCAACTGGACCATAAGCACCTGATGTGCTGTATTGAAAGTAATCACCTGTTTGTGTAAGGTCTCCAGCGTGTGTACCAAACTTTGTAGTACCACTTGTAAATCCACCACTTGTTGTAAAATTCAAACCACTTGTACCTGAATCATTGTCGTTGTTGTCTAAATGATACAATGCAACTGTGTTGAAGTCATTTGTAAACGCACTTGTTGGCACTGTGTAGTCTGGCACCGCCGGTACTGCTATTTGTTTACTTAAAAAATTTATTCTACTTGCACCTAATGGCATATTTTACTCCTAACTAAAGTCTGTTGATAAAGAAGCGTAATATGTAGTTCCATCGTAAAATACTGAAATGATGTCAATTTCATTAGCGCCTGTTGATAATGTTTTTGTTCCACCTGCAAATTTCATAGTTGAAGTAAGTGTTTCTCCACCTGATGCACTTTGCTTAACAATCAATGTCATTGACTGTCCTGCTTCTGCATTTGCAAAAGCATTGAAAGTAATACTTCCTGTTAGTGTAATTGCTTGAACATTACCGTTTGCTACATCTGGAGTAATAGTTCCAGTTGTTGCACCACTTGTGTAAACTGTTTCTTTGTAATCTTCTAAAGTTTTTTGTGTAAGTGTTGCCGCCGCTGATTCTGAAACAAGTGTTGAATTACCACCTTTTGGTAAAAGCAATTCATTTGTTATTGCTTCACTGTGTGGTTGTGCTTTAACAATCTGGCCATGACTGTTAGATTCACAATTGAATTGAATTGCACCTGAATTTGTGTTTCCTTTTACAGTGACGTGTCCAGTGCCTTTGGCAAGCAAGTTTAGGTCAATGTTTGAATCATCACCAACTGCTCCTAGTATAGGACCGTTTCCTGTTGCTTCATTTTCAATGTTTAAATGATTTACTGCTGAACCATCTTCTGTAAATGTTAATAGTTCTCTTGTACCATCACCAATTACTTGTCCGTTGACATCTAAATGTCCGCCAAGTTGTGGTGTAGTATCTTCTACTATGTTGTTAATACCACTTGCACCACCTGTGTATGCAATGGTTACTGTTGTATCTCCTGCACTGTCTTGCACTGCTGTTGTTGAAATACTTGTACCACCTGTAAATGTAAACACACCATTTGAAAGTGCTTCACCTACTGTAACTGAACCTGTGTCAGCGTCTACCTGTAGTGGTCTAATTTTGCTTGTTAATAAGTCTTTAAAATTGTTATCTAGTTCCGCAAAAGTAAGTGAACTACCTTTAGTAGTTGCTCCTGTTTGCGACTCTTGTCGTAATGTAATGGCCATGAAACTTGCTCCTTGGTTTTATTTGCACCAACAGTATTTAGTTATTCACTCCAGTTGTCATAGTATTTAGAACGTTTTAGTTGTGTTCTTGCTGTTTCTAGTGTGCTTGTACGCTGTACAATTATCAATGGTTGTTTATAGTTGTACTTTATTGGCAAAGGAAATTCATCCGTGTCAGGGTGCATACGCAGTACAGTTACACCCAAAGGGCCATATCTTTTGTTTGCTGTGTTTGTTATGCGTTCCAGTCTTTCATAAGACGTTTTGAAACCATATAATACAACTGCTTCAATGTGTAATGGACCCAACATACTGCACACAGTTTGCAGTCGTGCAGGCAGTTCACTGGTTTTTTCAATATAGATGTTGTGTGTGTTTGATCTATACTTTTTGAGATAAGGACAAATTGCATAACCTAAACGTTTATGCTTTTTGCTTATGTAATCTAGATATCTATCTAGACTTGCGTGGGGGCAAACCCCTTGCTTCGTCTGGTGTAATAATTTCTTTTTCACTTAATGGCCTCAATACAAATTCTTCTGTTTTAAAATCATAGTCATGCAAATAGTAACCTTCCTTTAACCAACGATCATAATCGTATTCCTTTTCACGCCTTTCTGACATTGTCACCTAACTCTGGTAGTTGTGCATCCTGTGGTGCGTGTATTACAAATACTGTGTCTTTGTGTTTGGCAAACATCTCCTGCCAATGTGGTATCCACTGTTGATTGAGATTTGGTCTTTTTGGTCTTGGCACAATAGCATCCATTTGACTCCAATACTCATTTGTCCATATGCTGTCAAAACCCCACATATGAAGTTCATCTGTCATACCTGCATGATGATTGACCGCTTGATGTCCTGCACTGTATCTGTGTATTTTTTCATACACATCAAACCAATGTCCTTCTCTGTTCATTTTTACTGCGTAATTTTTTACATCCGCAGTACACAACACAGGAACCTTGGGATGCCAGTTGTTGTCTTTGCCCCACATAATAGGATTGTTATCTACCATGCTTAAACAGTTTACATGATATCCATGCTGTGGTATATTACAACCAACCCTGTATTCTGCTTCTACATCAAACAACTTGTTGCTGTTGCCATTGCCAATTACGTGTATTCTTGGACGTCTTGCACCATTTGGAAATGCTGTGTAATAATTGTCTTCCATTATTGTTTCCATATTCTTAGATCTTTGTATTCCTGACTGTGTCCCATAAACAACAATGCACAATATAATATTGGCCATGCCCACCCCGTAATGGTTGAGGTAAGATGCAACACCATAAGTGTTACGCCTGTGATAGTTGTTGTAGGACACAGATAACGATCTGATCTTTCAGGTAGTTTCATCGTAGTTTCTCCTTTAGTAGTGTTTCTAGTTTCAACACATCAAAACGCAATTCATTTAGAGTCTTTACAATCGTGTCTATTTTGTCTGTGTTGGCATTGTGTGCTTTTACCATTTGCTGTTGATTACGCAGTAGGTTTGCTATGTGTTGATCCGCCGCTTTTGCAAAACGTTCAAGTTCTACTATTCTATCGTATGGATCTTTGGTTTTATCAAACATTATACCAATCTGCTTTTGTAAGGTTTGTTGCTTGGTGGCAGAGATACAGCATCATCTTCGTTCCAACCTCTTTCCAGTCTACCATACAGTGTGTGTCTATTAAGTCCATTAGCACGGGCACGTTTGTACAGTTCAGCGGCATGACTTTTGTGCCACTTGCGTCCCATACAGCGTTTTTCTGTTTTACGCCAAGCACAGTT
>Ga0163109_10001798_pt1 | contig 16887 bp, 13 predicted proteins | sample CRUFie1St13metaG_FD_108704 | JGI IMG/M metagenome (GOLD analysis project Ga0163109, IMG submission 108704) | Marine microbial communities from the Costa Rica Dome - CRUD Field 142mm St13 metaG | ecosystem: Environmental > Aquatic > Marine > Oceanic > Photic zone | place: Costa Rica: the Eastern... | reverse complement strand
GATGTCGCGCGTCGTTCGGTTCGAGGGAGAGGGTGATATGTGAGGCCAGACCCGGAGGGGTGACCTCGGGCGCCGATTGCTCTGTGTCCAACGGTTTTCACGCCGCCTCTTTCACATTGGGAACCAAACGATACTCGCCTTGTAGGCTGAGTCAACTACCGTTTAGGGCATTAAACGGGGTCGATCTGACGTCCCAGCAGCGAGTTGGTATAGGCCGCCGTGATCTCGACCTCGGCAAACTGGCCGATCAGGGCGGTGTCTTGAGAGGCGAAATTCACCACGCGATTATTCTCGGTGCGGCCCGAGAGCTGCCCCGGGTCTTTTTTCGCATAGCCGGTGACCAATATGCGCTGGGTCGTACCGACCATCGATTCGGCAATCTGCTGCGCCTGCTGCGCAATGCGTGCCTGAAGAATGTGTAGTCGTTGCTTCTTTGCTGCTTCAGGTACCTCGTCGGGCAGTTCGGCGGCGGGGGTGCCGGGGCGCGCGCTGTAGATAAAGCTGAACGAGGTGTCGAAGCCGATTTCCTCGATCAATTTCATGGTGGCCGCGAAATCATCCTCGGTCTCCCCGGGGAAGCCGATGATGAAGTCGGACGACAGCGAGATGTTAGGACGAATCTTGCGCAGTGCGCGGATCGTTGCCTTGTACTCGAGTGCGGTGTGTCCGCGCTTCATCGCCATCAGAATGCGATCAGAGCCGCTTTGCACGGGCAGGTGCAGATGGTCTACCAGCGCGGGGATTTCGGCGTAGCAGGCCACTATGGCATCGGTGAACTCGACCGGGTGCGACGTGGTGTAGCGAATCCGCTCGATGCCGGGCACCAGATTCACTAGATGCAGTAGCTCGGCGAAATCAACGATCTCGTCGAGGTGGTTACGCCCACGAAAGGCGTTCACGTTCTGCCCGAGCAGGTTGACCTCTTTGACACCGCGGTCTGCCAGACCCGCAATTTCAGCGATGACATCGTCGACTGGCCGCGAGACCTCCTCGCCGCGGGTGTAGGGCACCACGCAAAACGTGCAGTACTTGCTGCAGCCCTCCATGATCGAGACAAACGCTGTGGGGCCCTCGACACTGGGCTCGGGCAAGCGGTCAAATTTCTCGATCTCGGGAAAGCTGACATCGACCACAACAGGCTCTCCACGGCGACGATCATCGATCATCTCCGGGAGTCGGTGCAGGGTTTGCGGACCAAAGATCAGGTCGACATAGGGCGCCCGCTTACCGATTTCAGCGCCTTCTTGGCTGGCCACGCAGCCGCCCACGCCGATGATCAGATTAGGATTCTTTTGTTTCAGGTGCTTCCAGCGGCCGAGCTGATGAAAGACCTTTTCCTGCGCCTTTTCCCGAATGGAGCAGGTGTTGAGCAGCAGCACGTCCGCCTCGTCGGCTGAATCAGTCTGCTCGAGTCCGTGGCTGGCGCCCAACAGGTCGGCCATCCGAGCGGAATCGTACTCGTTCATCTGACAGCCGTGTGTCTCCACAAACAGCTTTTTGGTGCCCGGATTGCTCATCTTTTCTCTTTGTTTCCTACCACGCGCGATGACTCAATAATGGCCAAGGGCGCGGAGTATAGCGCCTGCGGCCCATGTTTTTGTGCCGAGGTGGAGCTTTGTGCGCAAAGTGTTACCATTCCGCCCCTTTTTCAGCATCCCCTCGATTCATTGGGAGCCCGCATGTCATCTCAGCCCATGTACAAAGTTATTTTTCATAATGGTGGCCAGGTCTACGAGGTTTTTGCTCGGCAGATCTATCAGAGTGATATGTGGGGTTTTGTTGAAATAGAAGAGCTGGTCTTCGGCGAGCGCTCCCAGATTTTGGTCGACCCCGGCGAGGAGAAGCTCAAGAACGAGTTTTCGGGTGTGAAGAGAAGCTACATTCCCTTGCAGTCCATTGTTCGCATCGACGAAGTGGACAAAGAGGGGTCGGCGCGCATCTCTGAAGGCGGCGGTGCCAAAATCGCACCATTCCCCGTGACACCACAGCCGGTTGCCCCCTCTCACGGCGACGACTAGACCCCACTGATCGTTTGTGAGGCTGAGTGTTGCCTCTCAACTGCCTGAGCCCGCACATTACTCAGCTTCCTCAACGCTAGAAAGCGCTTGGCTGGGTCACGCCCGAGTTTGTAGTGAGGGCGCTTATGACCTATCGGGGATCCTGTGACCGCTGGTTTTGGCCAAAGACAGCCTCTGACAGGTGAGTCTGCGGTGTTTGAGCGGCACCGGTCGGAAAAGTCGACTCCCACTCATCGGCGCAGCAGCGCGCGGTACCTTGAATTAGGCCAGCCTCGACCCCATATCATCCTGATCTAGCGGCGGCGCTGCCGGAGCGGAGGCATAATGGACAAGGAAGACGACATTCATTACGACGGCGAGATAATGCCACCCGAAGGCACGCCGTCAGCAGACTATGACCCGGCAACGCCAGCTGTCGCCGACGATGTACTGCCCGATACACTCGTTTTGCTGCCTTTACCCGGCCGACCCTTTTTCCCCGGACAAGTACAGCCGGTCGCGTTCAACCCCGATAACTGGCAGGCGACGCTGGATGCTATCGCACAGCAGGGCTCTGGACTGTTGGGTCTTGCCTTTGTCGACGAACCCGACCCGGGGAAAGCGACCGCGCAACAATTCCCGAGCACCGGCTGTGTTGTGCGGCTGCACCGGCCGCCGATGGCAGAGCATGGGGGGCAGTTTCTGGCGCAGGGACTGCGTCGTTTCCGCATTGTGCGCTGGCTCAATGATCGAGGGCCTCTGGTGGCACAGGTCGAGTACCCCAGGAGTCAGGGTGACCGTGAGAGCGATGAGATCAAGGCCTACGCTATGGCGGTGATCGCTGCAATCAAGGAATTGCTGCCACTGAACCCCCTCTACAGCGAGGAGCTCAAGCAACATATTGGTCAGTTCAATCCCAGCCAGCCCAGCTTATTGGCAGACTTTGCGGCGGCACTCACCACAGCAAACGGCGATCAATTACAGGAGATCCTTGAGACGCTGCCTCTGACCCAGCGCATGACAAAGGTGCTGGAGCTTTTGAAGCGTGAAAAGGAGGTTGCCACGCTGCAGGGGCAAATCAGCACCCAGGTGAACGAAAAGGTCTCTGCGAATCAACGCGAATTCTTCCTGCGTGAGCAGATGAAAGTGATCGAGAAAGAGCTGGGGATTTCCAAAGACGACAACACCTCGGACCTCGAGCGCTTCCAGCAGCGGCTTGAAAATTTACACCCTCCGCAAAAAGTACGGGACCGCATCGAGGAAGAATTCAGCAAACTGAAGGTACTGGAGTCGGGATCCCCCGAATATGGTGTGACCCGCAACTATCTGGACTGGACGACCTCCGTGCCCTGGGGCGTCTATTCAGATGACAATCTGGATCTGAAGCAGGCGCGTGCCGCGCTCGAAGCGCACCACGACGGGCTGGATGACGTGAAGGCCCGCATCACCGAGTTTCTGGCAGTAGGCGCCTTTAAGGGCAGCATTGATGGCTCCATCTTGTTGTTGGTGGGCCCGCCGGGCGTTGGCAAGACCAGCATTGGCAAATCGATTGCCGCGGCATTGGGTCGCAAGTTTTACCGATTCAGTCTGGGTGGCATGCGCGACGAGGCCGAGATCAAGGGTCACAGGCGCACCTATGTCGGGGCCATGCCCGGCAAGCTTGTGCAGGCCTTAAAAGAGGTTGAAGTCGCCAACCCCGTAATCATGCTCGATGAGATCGACAAGATCGGGGCGTCTTTTCAGGGCGACCCGGCGTCTGCCTTGTTGGAGGTTTTAGACCCTGAACAAAACAGCGAGTTTCTGGACCATTATCTTGATCTGCGGGTGGACCTGTCCAAGGTCTTGTTTGTTTGCACCGCCAACCAACTCGACACGATTCCCGGGCCGCTTCTCGATCGCATGGAAGAGATCCGCCTTTCAGGGTACATCGCTGAGGAAAAACTGGCGATTGCCAAAAACCACTTGTGGCCAAAGTTGCTCGAGCGCCACGGTGCCAAACCCAGTCAGATCCGCATCAATGACGCCGCCATTCGTTTGGTTATTGATGCCTACAGCCGGGAGGCGGGGGTGCGAGGGCTGGAGAAGCGGCTGAGTTCACTGGTACGAGCGTGTATTTTGAAAATGGTGGAGGAAGACATCAAGCGGGTGCGCATTGGTAAGCGAGAGGTTGAAGACATTCTCGGTCAGGCGCGATTCAAACCCGAGCGTGCCCAGCGCGGCAGGGGGGTGGTCACGGGACTCGCATGGACAGCGATGGGCGGGGCAACACTCAGTATCGAATCGTCCAAGATCCACACCCTGAACCGGGGCTTCAAGCTGACCGGCCAGCTCGGCGAGGTGATGAAAGAGAGCGCGGAGATTGCCTACAGCTATGTCGTGGCGCATCTTCGGGAGTTCGGTTGCGAGACAGATTTTTTTGATATGTCGATGGTGCACCTGCATGTGCCCGAGGGGGCGACGCCCAAAGACGGCCCCAGTGCCGGCATCACCATGGCAACGGCGTTGGTATCGCTGGCGCGGGGGGAGCGTTTACCCCGGCCTCTGGCCATGACCGGTGAACTGACGCTCACGGGACAGGTATTGGCGGTGGGCGGTATCCGCGAAAAAGTGATTGCGGCCCGACGCGCGCGCATTACTGAGGTCATCCTGCCCTTCGCCAACAAAGGGGATTATGAGGCGCTGCCGGACTATCTGCGTGAGGGCATCACGGTGCATTTTGTGCGCAGCTTCCGCGAGGTGTTCGATATTGTCTTTGACGCCTCGGCAGAGCAGAAGCAGCTTCATTAAACCCGTGTATAGCCTCCTTTAGCAGGCCACTGATCGGCGAGTGTCGCCCGTTGAGCTGGGATGATCGAGTGCGACCGAGACGATACGCGCTCAAATGAGGTTGGCTGTCAGGATCGCACGGCGTGGCGCGGGGAAGCCTTCGATTGTGCGGGTGGGATCGTCGGGGTCCAGAAACTCCTTCAATGAGTGAAACGTCATCCAGGGCGTACGCCGCTGCTCTTCCAAAGACGTGACCCCCACATCGACGACCTGGACTTCGCTGAAGCCCGCCTGCTTGAGCCAGCGCGCGGTGAGGCCGGGACTCGGCAATTGCCAGACATTGCCCATCCGTGCATAGCGTCCATTGGGCTCCAGCACGGCATCATCATCGCCTTCGATCACCAGCGTCTCCAGCACCAACTGGCCTCCGGGTGCCAGCTTGTATTTCAAGCTCATCAGGTGGTCCATCGGGTCTCGCCGGTGATACAGCACGCCCATGGAAAACACCGTGTCGAATACCGGCAGGTGCTCGGGCATCGATTCCAGTGTCATCGGTAAGACGTGGATGCCCGGCTGCTGCAGGTAGTGTTGGACGGCTTTGAATTGCAGGATGAAAAGCGGTGTAGGGTCGATGCCGATGACCTCGGCCGCCCCGGCACCGAGCATGCGCCAGCAGTGGTAGCCATTGCCGCAGCCCACGTCGAGCACCCGGCGGCCATCCAGCGGCGCGATGGCACCTTCTAGACGATCCCATTTCCAGTCGGACTGCCACTCGGTATCAACATGCAGCCCGCAGAACTCAAAAGGCCCTTTCCGCCAGGGGTGGAGGCCCATCAGGGCACTGTGCAAGGCGTCCATATTTTCGGCTGGCGCGGCGCCGGATAAGCCCACGCGCGCGGTTGTCAGTTGTATGTCAGCGTTCGGGAGCGGTGGCAGAGCGCCGAGGGCTTCACGCCAGCGAGGGAGATCACCGTAGCGGGCTGGCGACAAACCTGTATTGAACTGGTCGGATAACAGCGCCAGCCATTCCGAGAGAGGTCCATCCTGCCAGCGTGCGCTCAGGGCTTCCCAGTCGCTGACGAGTTCGGGGGGCAGCGCGTGCTCAGATGGGGAGGGGGGCGTCATGCGATGGCGATGAGCGAGCCAAAGTTCAGGCACTGGAACCAGACATCGCAGCGGTTGAATCCTACGGCGTTGAGGCGTGCGACATGTGCCTCGCGCGTCTCGGGCACCAGCACATCTTCCAGCGCTTGTCGTTTCTGGGAGATCTCGAGGTCGCTGTAACCTTGTTGGCGCTTGAAATCGTGGTGCAGGTCGATCAGATACTCATTCAGGCGCGGGTCGGGTAGCGTGAGTTTTTCCGACAGGATCAGCACGTCACCCGGCATCATCGCCTCTCGAATCCGCGTCAGGAGTCCCGCGCGCTCCTCAATCGGGATGAACTGGAGCGTGTAGTTCAAGATCACCACGCTGGCATTATCGAGCGTGACATCCAGCACGTCCGCGTGCCGGAGCTCAATGCGGCTCGCCTCCGGGAATTGAGCAAGATGATGGCTTGCCTGTTCTAGCATCGACTCGGAATTATCGACACCGATGAGTGCGCAACGATCGCAGGCGGCTTCCCGCGCCACTGACAGGAGCGATGCGCCCCAGGAACACCCCAGATCATAAATCTGCGACCTCGGCCGGGCGTGCTGCGCGGCGAGAGTGCCGGTCATGCCCACGACGGTGGCGTAGCCCGGTACGGAACGATTGATCATATCCGGGAAGACCGAGGCCACAGACGCGTCAAAACGGAACAGTCCCGGGTCAGACAGGGGCAAGGCGAACAGGTCATCGCGCTCCCCAGTCAGCGAAGCAGATGCGGGTTCATCCGCCATGGACAAATGGATACCGGTGCGCGACGGGGTGCCAGGTGGGGCTTTTTGGGTCATAACAAGCTGGGGCGACTAAAGGCGAAAGGGGCAGGATAACAGGGCTTGTGGGGCCATCGGTTCGTCACGCATACTTTCGCGCTCTGCTTGATCTCAAATCCCGAGTGTTCGCCATGTTTGACTCTCTGCCTGTGCTTCCGCCCGACTCAATTCTCGGTTTGGCTGCCGCCTGTCGCGCTGACCCCAACCCTGACAAGGTGGATCTGACGCTGGGCGTTTACATGGACGAAACCGGCCTGTGCCCCGTATTTGAAGCGGTTCAGCAAGCGCAGCAGGCGCTTGTCAGCGAGGAGCAGACCAAGGTGTATATGCCGCCCCAGGGGGATCCCGATTATCTCAACGGGATCCGCTCACTGGTATTTAGTGAGGCGGGGATGGCTGACCTCGGTGATCGCACGTCAGCGGTACAGACCCCCGGCGGATGCGGCGCGGTGCGGTTGGGTGCCGAGGTGCTGCACGCCGCCGCCCCGGATGCCACCGTGTGGGGGAGTGACCCGACGTGGCCGGTGCATATCCCACTGATGGGCTCGGTGGGGCTGCAATTCAAAACCTATCGCTACTACTCCGCCGAAAAGAAGGGTCTCGATTTCGAGGCCATGTTGGCGGACCTCGAGGCGGCGCGGGCTGGCGACGTGGTGCTCTTGCATGGCTGTTGTCATAACCCCAGTGGTGTCGATCCGACGCTCGGACAGTGGGGCGTGTTGGCTGACCTGATGGCGGAGCGACAGCTACTGCCCATGATCGATTTTGCTTATCAGGGGATGGGAGCCGGCCTTGGTGAGGACGCCGCGGGTATCCGCGCGGTGCTTGAGCGCGTGCCCGAGATGATCATTGCGGTCTCTTCCTCAAAAAATATTGGCCTCTATCGTGAGCGCGCGGGTGCCGTGGTGTTTGTAGGGGGCAATGCCCGCGCGGCTGAGGCGATGGCGAGTCAGGCTGTCTCTGCAGCCCGCCGAGTGTACTCCATGCCACCCGCGCACGGGGCGCTGTTGGCGGGTCGGGTGCTGTCCTCGCCGGCGCTGCGATCAGCGTGGGAGGCTGAGCTGGGACAAATCTGCCAGCGCATCAACGGCCTGCGCGGTCAGTTCGAAGAGGCATTGACCACCGCCACCGGGCAAGACTTCGGCTTCATCGGCACCGAGCACGGCATGTTCTCTTTTCTGGGGCTGAGTGTTGAGCAAGCGCAACGCCTGAGAGAAGAGCAGTCGGTGTATATGCTGGATTCGTCGCGTATCAATATCGCCGGGCTCAATGCCAATAATCTCGGCCGCGTGGTCGAGGCGGTGGCCTCGGTGCTCTGACCCGTTAATCTGACTGGGCGCTCTGACTAGGCACTCTGACTCGATACCTTGAGTAGTGCCGCCGCGCTCAACCTTCCAGTTCGACCAAACGTTCCAGCGCGCGATCGAGCGCTTGCTCCGATTCGGTGACGGCGTTTAGCGTGGTAGCGACCTCATCGGGGGACTGCTCATAAAAATCCGGTTGCGCAATGATCTCCAGCAGCTCCGCGTGGCGTGCTTCCAGCGATTCGATTTCAGCGGGCAGGGCATCGAGCTCTCGCTGATCCTTGTAACTCAATTTAGTTTTCTTCTTGGGTGTCTTATCGCCCCCGGCACCTGCTGTCGTTTTTTCAGGTGGCCCGCTGTCGTCGGCCGTTTCTATAGCGCCGGTGGCAGACGGCACATCGGAAGACAGCGCAGAGGAGCCAGCAGAGCCGACTGGCGCCGCGAGTTGCCCGCCGCGGGCTTCCCAATCTGAATAGCTGCCCGCTTGCTCCTCGATCTCTCCGTCGCCTTTCATCACCAGCAGGCTGGTGACCACCTTATCGAGAAAGTGTCGGTCGTGGCTGACCAGAATGATCGTGCCTTTGAATTCCAGCAGGATTTCTTCCAGCAGCTCCAGCGTCTCGATATCAAGATCGTTGGTGGGTTCATCGAGGATGAGCAGATTGGCAGGGCGGGTGAATAAGCGCGCCAAAATAGCCCGATTGATCTCCCCGCCGGATAGGGCTTTGACCGGGGTTCGGATGCGATCGGGAGCGAAAAGGAAATCGCCGAGGTAGCTGATGGCGTGCCGGCGCTGGCCGTTGATTTCGATGAACTGCTGTCCGCCGCAGACGTTGTCGATCAGATCTTTTTCCGGGTCGAGCTCACCGCGCAGTTGGTCAGAGTAGGCGATCTCTAACTGAGCTCCGAGCAGCACATCGCCCTCGGCTGGAGTGAGCTCGCCCAGTAAGAGCTTGATCACGGTGGTCTTACCGACACCATTGCTGCCGACAATGCCCACCCGATCGCCGCGCTGGATAATGGTGGAGAAGCCGTCGACCACCGTATCCCTGCCGTAGCGAAACCCGATGCCGCGCGCTTCGGCAACGCGGCGTCCGGATCGGTTGGCTTCCTCTAGCTTGAAGCTGCCTTTGCCCTGCGCCACGCGCCGTTGAGCGCGTTCTTTACGCATGGCCTTAAGTGCCCTGACCCGGCCTTCATTTCGGGTGCGACGCGCTTTAATCCCCTGCCGGATCCAGGTCTCCTCTTGCGCCAGCTTTTTATCAAAAAGCGCGTCCGCTCGCACTTCGGCTTCCGCCTGCTGCTCTCTCAGCAGCAAAAATTTGGCGTAGTCGGCCTGCCATAATGTGAGATGCCCCCGATCAAGCTCGCCGATGCGATTACAGACACGCTGCAGAAACCGCCGATCGTGGGTAATGAGGACGATGGCGCCTTCGAAGCTACTGACTTGTTGCTCCAGCCAATCGATCGAGGGGATATCGAGATGGTTGGTCGGCTCGTCCAGCAGCAGGACGTCGGGCTCTGTCACCAAGGCCCGCGCCAGTGCGGCACGCCGGCGCCACCCGCCTGACAACGTCGCCAATCGGTCATCTGCCTTCAGGTTTAGCTGCTGCAGCACCCGCTCGATCCGCTGTTCCATAGTCCAGCCGTCGAGATGCTCCAGCTTGGTCTGAATCTGGCTCAGCTCTTCCAGCGCCTCCGAAGAGCCATCTGCAGCGAGGGTGTGGTAGCGCGACAGTAGCGCTCCGGTCTCTGCTAGTCCCGTGGAGACGTAATCAAACACGCTGGTCTCGAGATGCTCGGGTAGCGCCTGCTCAAGACGTGCTACCGTGATATTGGGGTCTACCCAGCGCTCGCCGTCCTCGGCAGGCAGCTCGCCCGACAGGATGCGCATCAGCGTCGATTTGCCTGCGCCGTTTCGGCCGAGTAGGCCCAGCCGCTCGCCTTTGTCCAGCGTCAGGCTCACCTTGTCGAGCAATACCTGGGTGCCGATGCTGAACTCGATCTGATCGAGACGGATGTAGGGCATGGATTTTCTCCTGAGGGCGGCCAGTGTAGGACAGAAAGCAACTTTTACGCGGATTTAGGTAGAATGTGGGATCTGGGGGACAACAACATGACGACAGCGACACTCGACGCGCAGGTGAATGCGCGCTGGATAGCACTCTGGCTGGCGGTCTGCGCCGTGACGATTTTGGGCATGATTCTGCTGGGCGGGGTGACCCGACTCACCGAATCTGGCCTGTCGATGGTGGACTGGCGGCCAATCATGGGCGTGATACCGCCGCTTACCGAGGCGCAGTGGTTAGCCACCTTTGCCGAGTATCAGCAGTACCCCGAGTACCAAAAAATTAATCAGGGTATGGATCTCGCTGGGTTCAAACAGATCTTCTTGTTCGAGTACCTGCACCGCGTTCTGGGCCGTCTGATAGGCCTCATGTATTTCGTGCCTCTGGTGATCTTTGCGTTGCGCAAGATGATTGCGCCACAGCTTCTGCCGACGCTGATCCTGTTGCTGATTTTGGGCGCCGCACAGGGCCTGTTGGGATGGTACATGGTCAAGAGCGGCCTTGTTGACCGACCCTCGGTCTCCCAATATCGGCTGACGGCGCACCTTGGCGTCGCAGTCGCCATCTATGCACTGATGATGTGGTTGGTACTGCGTGTCAGCTCAGGTCTTTCACCTGCGCTGAAGCACATCAGCGGCTGGGGTTGGGTGCTGGTCGTCGGGGTTTACACACTCATTTTATCCGGCGGATTTATGGCCGGCACAGACGCGGGCTTTGCCTACCCGACCTGGCCGATGATGGGTGAGACGTTTGTGCCCATGGGCTATTACGCTGAGGGCTGGCAGGCGACTTTCGAAGGGGTAGCCACTATCCATTTCAACCACCGCATGCTCGCCTATGCCATGGCGCTCCTAGTGCTGGTGCTGAGCGTGCAGTCTCTGCGATCCAGCGAACACCCGGGTGTCAGGCGAGGTGCCTGGCTGATGTTGGTTGCGCTCACGTTTCAGGTGGCGCTCGGTATTGGCACTGTGCTGACGCAGGTCGCGATTCCCATGGCGGCGACCCATCAGGTCGGCGCGGTGCTTTTGCTGACTGCAGTGCTGTACTGGATTCACGCCCAGACTGACCAAAAGCTGGTGATCTCTGTTTAGTAAAGAGTGAGACGGACCTCAGAGGCGGAGACTTCGCCTGGGTAGTTGTCGTGGGTATCCGCAGGAGAGGGTTGCAGCAAGAGTCCGTGTAGGCCGGTTCAATGTCCCCGGTGCGCCATTCCCCCGCCCATAGAGGCCCTGAAAATGGAGATGGCTTAACCCCGGGCCTCGTCTGAAAAGTATCCTGTCGCTACGCCGTCATCGCCATAAACCGGTTCCTTGATCTCCACCCGGAACTTGTTGGTTTCTGCATTGAGTATATTGTACTGCGCGAGGTGCCCAAACATGTTGAGGTACCACTCACCCTTCAGGTGGGCCTCCAAATCAGCGCCGCTTTCCCACTCTTCATAGACCACCACGCGACCGGGGTGGTTTAAGTCAGCGGTCCAGAGATAATGAATACAGCCTTTCTCGGTGTAGGCACCCTCGATGAGTTCTTTGCTTTTGATCAGCGCTTCATCGCGCACCTCGGGTGGGAATTCAACGATTCCTGCTACAACAACTCTAGACATAGTGACTTCTCCAAATTTTCAGTTTCAGCGAATGAAGGATGTGAGGAGAGGGTTATTCATTCTTTGACCCCAGACGCCTCATCGTAGCCGCCCTGGCCACTGATCTCCGCCCACTGTTTGAATAGATCGCTCGCCGGCACGGCGCCTTCAACGATAAGCTGTCGCCATACCTCGGAGGCGCGCACATAGTAGGGCACGCTGCCGGGGAACATGGCAAGCGAGAGCGCTTCGGCTAATTCCAATTCGTTAACCTCGGCCTGATACGCCGCTTCAATTTGCCACTTGAGCGCTCGCCAGTTACCTGAGCAGGTATGCACCGCACAGGCCGTCATGTGCGCCAATGCGGGCGCGACGGGGCCGATCACCTGGTCAAACGCAGCGAGATATTGTTCGCGTGGGTTAGTAGCGGGGAGATGAGGTATCCAATGATCTTCGACGAACAGGTAACCCTCGCTGCCTTTGGCCATGGCGCTGATTGCGGTGGCGAGGCCAAGATGCGCGGCATCGCCCCCTGCATCCACGAACCGTTTAACGTGATGGCTGCCCAGGGACTCCTCGCAACTGATCAACACACCCAGCCAGACAAACTCGTGGGCGTGACGGCTAAGATGTCTCTCCTCTAGTGCAAGCGTGGAGTAAAGTGAGTCGTAGCGCTCCAGCAGATGGGGTGTGGAAATCGCCATCAGGCCATGGTGGGGAAGCAGATACCCTCGTTTAGCGTGAATTTCTTCCAGGGCACTCAGGGCTTCATGCTTTTCCATGGATGTTGTCTCCACCTTTTCGCTTTCATCAGAGTTAGGCAATTGGGGGCGCATGATGAACCTCAGCTGTTCGCATACTACGCGATAACGCGAGATACTGAAGTGATGTTGAGTGCCCGGACGCGTCGGATCGCTTGGGTTTTTGCTGACTTTGAACTTAGCTGGAAAATCTTTACGTGTTGGACCAACACAAATTTTTGTTGAGACACGTTCCGTCTTGGCTACACTCTTGAGGGTGCGGTGTTGAAGTACTGTAGGCAAACCTTGCTTAAAGCAAAATGTATGTTGCTGTTAGGTGTGCTGCTGTTGGCTTGCAGTAGTTTCACCCGCTCTGCGTCTGCGGCGCATCCTGTTACCCAATAAGCGCAGGGCTTCTCCGGACGATACGCCTAACGGCAAATCGTAACGGGTGAAGTGAGGAGAGATGGTAGCTACGGGTGGACTTGAACCACCGACCCCAGCATTATGAATGCGAATATTGAAATACTAAATAATTGATTTAACTAACTTTAATGGGCGCTCGCAGCCATCAAAAAACCCATGAAGTTCCACAAAGCTCCAGCAGATCCCCACAAAATCCTCGCAACGAGAGTGTCCCCTAATAATTAAGTTCGACTGAGCGAATATCCCGAGGTGGCGTGAAGGAACCGACAGGAGCGTATGACATCTTCCGATTCCTTAATCAGGAAGGTCCTCCCAGTGAGGGAGGGTGAATATATCGTCACATTGTGCAGCATGGCAGCGTACCGAAAATCGGCAGATCTTCTTTTGCTGCTAACTATTAAGTCGCAACAGAGCGTACGTGGCTGTGAAAATTACTAAGCTTGCTATACCCAAGAGACTCCAAGCTCTCATCGCATGACTGGGCCTTAAAGACTCGGGGACTGAGGGACCAAACATCGCTTGGTGATTAAGGATTGCAAAGATAGGGGCGGTCACAAACGATACGGTTGTAGCAATGTCAATAAGGAGACTGAAGGAGTTTGTTAGCAAATTGATAATTACCGCCGCGCCAGCCATAAGTAAGAGCATCCAGATCCAATAGCTTTTGTCTCTGTTATCACTGAGCTCCAGCTCAGGTGGGTGGCTTGGATTGCGGACTATTGTCACAGCACTAGCCATTGAGCGTGGCCAGGCATCTATGGCAGTCAGTGTTGTAGTGAAAATAACCGCCATTGCTGCAGCTCCGACTAATGTTGCAATAGTATCACCGAGCGTTGCTCGGTAAATGTCCACTAGTTGTCCGGCAAATCCTGCGGCACTTGTCTCGAACTCTTGACCAGAGTTGAAAAGGGTTGCCGCACCCATAATTAAGAAGCAAAGAGCTAACAGTGTTGTGCCAGTGAAGCCAATGTTGAAATCGAGGGCTGATTCCTTCATCGAGAGCGACCGACATTCAGATCGCGCCTTGGCTTGACTCCAGAGTGACTGCCAGACGGAGGTATCAAGCGGTGCTGGCATCCACCCGATGAGTGCTGCAATAAAGATTATGGTTGCGGTGTCGAACTGTGACGGCCAGAAACTGAGATCGCGGGCTTGTGAAAGAGATGGGACAACTAGAACCGTAGCTAGCACAGTAGTTATTGTTAAAAACGCAAGCAGCAGCTTAACGACTACGTCAAGAGCCTTGAATTGGCCAAAATATAAAGTAGCTATAACTATTGCCCATACACCCAAGACGACGTTAAACGTCTCGGCTTCCACTCCGAAAGTCTCGATAAACAATCCGGCAGTGGTCAGGGAAACCGCGGCGCAGCCGACGAACATTGTAAGTAAGGTTGATATGATGAACATCCCGATGGCACCGGCACTGCGCCTTTGATAAGCGATTATTAGATTGCTGCCAGACGCAGCGGCGTACTGGTTGCCAAATCGGAACGCTGGATATTTGGCGAGATTGGCAAAGAGTATGAACCCAATAAGGCTGAAGCCATAGATACCGCCAGCACGAGTCGATTGAATAAGGTGAGACACTCCTACCGCGGCGCCTGCGAACAAAAGCCCGGGGCCCAGTACTTGGTGCCAGCCAAGAACCCTCTTCTCTATGGAATTTTGCATAGTGGGCCTTCCCCGCAAAAAAATTTATCTTAGATTAAAAAGGTATTGAATGTCGGCATCATCACGTTTGTAATCACGAAGTGTTCTTCCGTGATGGCAGCGATAGAGAGGAGTGAATATGAAGTGTCACACAAGGCAAACATCCCCGCTGAATATATCAGCACTTTCGATGGTGCTCTGTATTTCGACTTCATCACTTGCGGATGGGGGCGCCTCGGTCACAGGTGACGAACTCGGAAATACAAAAGCTTTGGGAGTGAATACTTGGGCTCGCTGCGCGCCCCATCTAGCAAATCCGAAGGCCAACTCCTACGAATTATCCTATCTGCGCAGCAACACTATGCCCGCCTCTCCTTTCGGCGCGCCTCTAAAGTACGAATTTCGGGCAACCGTGGGTCTGCCGGGAACCCTGCATGCATTCAACGGGGAGACTGTCTCGGGTGAGCATGCGGCGCAAGGCACCCAAATAGACGCTTTGGGCCACTTTGGATACTTAGAGCATCCATGGGCGGGTGAGGGAACTTTTCCGAGCGGCGAAGTAAAGTACTTTGGTGGCTTCACTCAAAGCGAGGTAAAACCGACTGCAAACTCGCCTTTGTTAAAGCTCGGTATCGAGAAGGTGCCACCCATTATCACTAGCGGTATCCTGCTCGACGCCAAAGCTACTATAGGCAAGGGTGAGGCGCTAGATGCTGGCGCCGTTATTACGAAGGCGGATATCGATTCTATGATTAGCGCTCAGGGCATGTCCGGGCGAGGCATCATGCAAGGGGATGCCGTCTTCATCCACACTGGGTGGGGTGAGCGGTGGTCTGATCCAACTCAAGACCAAGAATACTACTCGATGGGTCCAGGGCTTGGTTATGACGCAGCGCAATACTTGGGCGAGCGAGGCGTTGCACTCGTATCACTGGACAACCCCTTTACCGATCCGGTTTCAAGAGGACAGCTGATGGGTACAGCTGGACCTGCGAAGGGCACTCCGGAAGGTCTGCCCTTTGCCATACATCACCATAACCTGAGCCAAGCTGGAGTTTTACAGATTCAGAATAGTCGTCTTCGAGATATCGCAGCTGATGAGGTGTGGTCATTCTGCACGATGATTCTCCCACTTCGCATTGCCGGAGGCTCAGGGTCTCCAGTGCGTCCTGTTGCTATTGGTGCGCCCAGGGCCGAGACTCGCTAAAAATCTGGCAGATGGTCTGGATACGATGTAGGGGTGGCACGCCCGAAGAGTGCGTCCTAGGGGAACTAGGTAGCGGATTTACAAATACCGACTTGAGATATCGCAAATCTCTCAACCACTGGCGGCATTGACGCGAGAATGCGGTGGTGAGGTTCAATGCAACCGACCGGCAAAACAAGGCCATTTATAGGGATACTCAAGACCTGAGGTTTTGGTGTGACTGCATCTGGCATTTGTCTCTCAGCGAGATTCATCAGGCTACGATTGAGCCGCATCTTGAGGCCTGCAGGAAGCAGGGTATCTCGAGCAACACGGCTAGAAGAGCGCTGTCGACTCTGACAAGGGTGCTTACCGCGGCTCACACGATCTATCGCGATGATTGGCATCAGCCTTGGCTTCTCCACGTTCCCAAGTTCGTGATGCCGTCATGGTCTGAGCCAAGGAAGCCCTATCCGATCTCTCTAGAGGAGCAGGATTGCCTTTTAGAGGCGCTGGATAGCGATCTAAGAGACTTTGTCTTGCTATTGATACATACGGGTCTCCGAGACTCGGAGCTTCGCCAGCTGAAATGGGAGTTTGAGCTACAGGAGGAGCAAGGATGCTTGGTTTTTCAGCTTCCTGCCGAGATAGCTAAAAACAAACGCTCGCGTTTAGTTTTCTGTAACGCGGCAGCGCGAGAGGTCATCGAACGGCGTCGCGGTGCAACAAAGGTCTACATTTTCGAAACATCGGCTGGTCAACATCGCAGTCGGACGTCCTCGGGATGGGGCTGGCGTGGCGCAAGAGATCGCGCAATGCGTCTATACGAGGCTCGTCATGGCAGTCAGGCTCAGGAGGGGTTTAAGCGTGTTCGTGTGCACGACATGCGACACACCTTTGGAGAGCGACTGCGAGCCGCGGGCGTTACTGTGGACACCGTTGGGGATCTTCTGGGGCATCGGGGGAGGGGCGTGAGTGCGTTGTATTGCAGAGCCCAAAATCCGGAGCTCATAGATGCTGTTAAGTGCTTGGAACCGCCCAAATCCCCACAAAATCCCCACAACGGCAACGTTCTGACGTTCCCGCATATTTCGGAGGCCCGCAAAGCGTTGAAAAATAGGGGGGGATGGTAGCTACGGGTGGACTTGAACCACCGACCCCAGCATTATGAATGCTGTGCTCTAACCAGCTGAGCTACGTAGCCACATAAGGAAATCTGTGAGGCGCGCGATTCTGCAAAACTCCGTG